>Ga0272440_1002377_pt1 | contig 14723 bp, 11 predicted proteins | sample SSMMMBAug17_FD_192440 | JGI IMG/M metagenome (GOLD analysis project Ga0272440, IMG submission 192440) | Marine sediment archaeal communities from Little Sippewissett salt marsh, Falmouth, MA, United States - SSM-MMB-Aug17 | ecosystem: Environmental > Aquatic > Marine > Wetlands > Sediment ...
TGTTCGCCCATCGTACATAGGAACGAAAGCGTTATTAGTTCGAGGGCGAACATAAGGTTCGCCCCTACATCGGGCTGGCACATAAGTAAATGGGGAACTTATTTTTCGAGTATTCCTTAGAAAGCGCGATAAATTACATGCGCATTTTTCTTTTTTTAATCGCGCTTTCTTTTGCCCTGAAAGGACGTAACATACCAGCCCGGAGCAATGCCCCGCGGGTAATGGCACATAAAGGTTTTCTTATCCCTGAAAGCAATTTTCAAACATTTTTTAAACTCTAAATTTACCAGTTATTGTTTTCATTTTTTTTGCAAGCGCATCAAGATTCCTGACAGAATCTTCCAACTGTTTGGCACCATCGGCGTTTTGCGTACTTGCAAGTTTAATATTTTCCATTGCTTCAGCAAGCTGATCCATCCCCACAAGCTGTTCCTGTGTTGAGCTTGCAATTTGAAGGGCAGATTGAGATGATTCAGTTACATTTTTAGAAAGAATGCCAATGGATTCACCTGCTTGCGCAGAAAGCGTTACACCATCTTCAACTGTTTTTCCCCCACGTTCTGTCGCCATAACAGCCGCACTGGTTGCCTTTTGAATATCACTTAAAATTGATGTCACATCATTTGTTGCATTTTTCGATTGTTCGGCAAGAGATTTAACTTCCTGAGCGACAACAGCAAACCCTTTACCATGTTCACCCGCTTTAGCAGCTTCAATACTTGCATTTACAGACAACAAATTGGACTGATCTGCAAGATCATTAACAGCATTAATGATATCGCCAATACTTTGAGTTTGTTCGCTTAATTTTACAATACTGTCTGCAATATACTCCATTTCATCCTTGATACGCTTAATCCCCTGAATGGTGTCATTGGTGGCTCTTTTACCCGAGTCGGAAACATCAGCCGCTTTCCTGGCAACATCAACAACCTGATTGGCCTTTTGGCTCGATACCTGAACAGTTTGGCGAACTTCTTCAACAGTGGCTGTAATTTCTGCAATGGATGAAGATGTTTCTGTTGAACTGGTTGCCATTTGCGAAACTGTTGCTGTAATCTGACTGATTGATGACGCCAATGTTGAGGAACCTTCAAGCATTTCTCTGGTTTGTATGCGAAGTGTTTCCAACATTTCTTTGAATCCTTTGATCATTACGCCAATTTCATCATTCCGATCCTTTATTTCCAGATTGACAGTTAAATCACCTTCAGAAATTTTGTTAACACGCTCCGACAAATATTTAACCGGTATCACAATGGATCGTGATGCCAGATATCCAATGATGAATGAAACAATCAAAATAAAAATAGCTGAAAGAACTATTTTTTGAAGTAAATTGTAAATGGGGGCAAACGCTTCCTTTTCATCAATTTCAGCCACAATGGCCCATTCAAAATCACATCCCAGGGTTTGTTTCAAATTCATTGGCGCATAACTGCTCAATACAGACATTCCCCGATAGTCTATGTTAATCAGGTGTCCAGAATTGCCATTCAAAGCCTTCTGTGTGGCGACAGTATCTACTTTTTTTACAAGAACTGTGGATGTTGATTGAAAGCGCGATGAAGACCGCATAAATTTGTCTGTGCCAACAAGGTATGTTTCTCCACTTTTTCCCATACCTGTTTTTTCCTGCATAATTTCATCAATTTTGTTGAGATCAAGTTGTAAAGCAACCAAAGCAACAACTTTGCCTTTGTCATCGACTATAGGAGCGCCTATAAATGAAGCGGGTTTTCCGATTGGCGCATATTGAGAAAAATCTTCAATTAATATTTTGTTCTGATTGACTACTGATGACCATAATGAAGACAGGCCTGATTTTCGATAAGGTCCCACACCAAGATTGGTTCCCAAATCCCTTTCTTTTGATGTTGTATACATGACATGACCATGAGGCCCACATATAAAATAGATGTCCTTAAATCCAAATGTATCAAGAAAATTACGAAAATAATTACCAATTTTTTGATAGATTTCTTCGTATTCTTTTGTGTGAACATCATAAGGACCATTGGGATCACCACCGCCGGCATCATGATATTTTTTTAAAAGAATATATGCCTGAAGGGTGTCAGTACTTTCAGAAAGAATTTTGATGATGCCTTCCCTGTTTTGTAAGTAGTCAATAATTTGTTTTTTTTTAATTTTACAAACGGCCGAAAGCTCGTTAAAAGCGGCATGACTTAATGCACTTTTTGAATAGTAAAATGTAAGGATTGAAATCATAAATATCGACATAATGGCGATAATGAAAAAATAGGATATCAGCCGTGTCATTAAACGTTTATTCTTTATTTGTATCATTAGTTTTCTCCTTTATGATTTTGGAACATATAAAAATTATTCATGATCTGAGTTGGAATCCATATCAGACCCCAAATACGCCTTGATTACTTTGGGATTTTTTTTAATTTCTTCAGGTGTACCTTCTGCAATTTTCTGACCATAATCAACAACAACTATTTTTTCACATACCCGCATCACCAATCGCATATCATGTTCAATTAACAATACTGTGATCCCCTGCTTTTGAATTTTTTGAATTAATTGGATCAATGACAGTGTCTCTTGTTCATTCATGCCACCTGCGGGTTCATCCAGGATAATTAATTTTGGTGATGTTGCCAATGCGCGCGCAATCTCCAATAAACGCTGATTCCCATAAGAAAAATTATGAGCTTTTTGATCATAATTGTCTGACAAACCTACAAAATCCAGGGCCTTCATTGCCCTATCAATGGCTTGATTTTCCTGGCTTTTATGTTTACGTGTATGAAACATGCTTGAAAACAAACCGGAAGTCATACGACAGTGACAACCTGCCAGGATATTTTCAATGGCAGATAAGGTTTTGAACAACCGAATTGTTTGAAATGTCCTTGCAATTCCCAATTCCACGATACGATAAGTGGGAATGCCTGAAATTTTTTCATCGTAAAAGAAAATTTGCCCGCCATTCAGCTTGTAATTTCCTGTAATCAAATTAAAGATCGTTGTTTTTCCAGCGCCATTGGGTCCAATCAAACCCATTATCTGTGATGACTGCATTTCAAATGAAACCTCACGAACTGCCACAAGCCCGCCAAATTTTTTTGTAACCTGCTCTAATTTTAGACAGTTCATGATTTGTTCCTGATTTTATACATTTGCGGCACTGATGCAATAATGCCTTGGGGCCTGAAAATCATGAGCAGCATCATTGCTCCGCCAAATACCAGCATACGCGCTTCAGCAAAACCACGAAATATTTCTGGTAGGCCAATTATGAGAAAAGCCCCTAATATGACACCAGAAATACTTCCAGAACCGCCAAGAATAACAATCATGAAAACCACCACAGATTCCCAAAAGCTAAAAGATTCCGGTGAAATGATGGTCATTTTTGATGCATAAATAACACCGGTCATCCCTGCCCATCCTGCACCAAGAATGAACGCTAAAAGCTTGTAATGCGCAGTATGAATACCGCTGCCCTGGGCCGCAGTTTCATCCTCTCGAATATAATTTAATGCGCGGCCAAACCTTGACTGTTTCAAGCGTGAAAACATAAAGACTGTGATGATCATAAATACATAAATGAAATAAAAGAAATGGTGCGGCCTTCTGATTTTCATGCCGGCGATAATCATGCGGTCAATACCAAATATGCCATTTGCCCCGCCTGTCAATCCAAAAACATCATTGACCAATGAAATGCGAACAATTTCAACCAGGCCGATGGTCACTACCAGTAAATAATCCCCTCGCAAATGAATGATAGGCCGTGCAATAATAGCGCTGAATAATGCTGCAAAGATACCGCCCACCGGAATCAGGTAAAGCATTGGAATGTTATATTGTGTATTCAATATTGCAGCAGTATATGCGCCGATGGCATAAAAAGCAGCATGTCCCATGTGGAATAATCCGGCATCTCCCAAAATAATATTCAAGCTCAGACCAAGTAATGCATAGAGCCCGACATTGTTTAATACATCAACCCAGTAGCGATTGAGCACTGCAGGACAACAAAAAAATAATAGCATCAATAGGCAGGTAATGCCTGTTTTGGTTGTCATGTGTTTTCTCATATTTTTTCTGCCACGCGTTCGCCAAGCAAGCCTGTTGGACGAAAAATAAGGATCAATATCAATACACAAAAAGCAAGGGCATCTTTCCATGCAAAAGAGATATATGCAGCGCCCAGGGACTCAATCACACCCAGAAGTAAACCGCCTAACATGGCGCCCGGAATATTTCCAATGCCACCTAGAATTGCTGCTGTAAAGGCTTTTAAACCATATACCCATCCCATTGTAAAGTTAATATGACCATAATACATACCAACCATTAAACCAGCAGCGCCCCCAAGTGCCGGTCCAACAAAAAAAACGACGCTAATCACACGATCCACATTAATTCCCATTAATCGAGCAGCATCCTGATCTATTGCTGCGGCACGAATCGCTGCGCCCATTGTTGTTTTTTGAATAAATATATATAATGAAGCCATTAATGCGATGGACACCATAAAGACAATACACCGCATAATCGGGATCGCAATTCCAAAAATATCAATGGTAAATTTTGGAAGGATATCCTGTGGATAAAAGTAAAACGTTGCCCCATAGATTAACATGATCGCATTTTGTATAAATATTGATGCGCCCAGTGCAGAAACAACAGCCGATAGTCGTGGTGATTGCCTGAGCGGCTTGTAAGCCGCTCGTTCCAAAATAATCCCAATAATTCCCACCATTACCATTACCATTACAGCAAGAGAAATGATTCCAGTAAATTGGCCCAGATGATCAGTCAGTGCCAATGATGCCAGCACTGTAAATCCTAAATAGGCTCCGGTTGTAAAGAGATCGCCATGAGCAAAGTTAATCAGCTTGAGCACTCCATAGACCATGGTATATCCCAGTGCTATGAGCGCATAAATGCTGCCAACTGTCAGGCCATTGGTTAATTGAAGAAAAAATTGTTCCATAAAAATTTCTATTGCTGCAATTCAAAAAACGTTTTTACAACGACCATGTAATTACTATATATGTCACCTATTCGGTCACCTTTGTCATTAAACGTAATCCTTCCGGTCAAGCCCCTGAAACTCTTGAGTTGGTGATGCAAATATTTTGAAATTGCCTTTTTATCAAGAGATTTTGTTTTTTCAATGGCATAGGTCAATACGCGAAAACCATCGCCTGCAAGCAATGCATAAATAGAATTGGGTGTTGTGCCATAGGCAGATTTAAAGTCAGACACAAATGTTCTTGCCTGTCTGAAAGGGAGATCCTGAGGCAAAGGAGCGCTGATAAAACGAAAGCCTTCAGCCGCATCTCTGCCGGCAATCTTGATTAAATCGGGATGATTGGTGGCATCACCGCCAATAAAAGGGGTTTTCCAGTTGAGCTCTCGTTTTTGACGAAGCAACAGTCCGGCTTCAGGATAATAGCCAGTAAAAAATACAACATCCGGTTTTTTGCCTTTGAGCATTGTCAGGATCGTTGAATAATCGCGTTCTCCAGGAGTGAGAGCATCAAAAAAACAAATACGAATTTTATTTGTTTTTAGATGACGCCGGGTTTCATCAGCCAATCCTTTTGCATAGGTGGTATTATCATGAAGGATTGCCACATTTTTATATCCCAATTTTTGAATGGTCTGGGCTGCAACACGTCCCTGTTCATCATCGCGCGGGCAGGTGCGAAAAAAATGTTTCAGCCCTTTTTCAGTCAATCGTACAGCAGTCGATCCATTGGCGATTTGAATAATACCTTCTTCATCATAAATGGTCTGGCTCGCCTCAGTAATTGATGAACCATAGGTGCCAATTACACCAACAATGCCTGATGTTGACAGACGTTGCGCCGCAAGGGCTGCAGTTCTTGGATCTCCTGCATCGTCTTCAACGATAATTTCAACATTTTTTCCAAGCAATCCACCGGATGTGTTGATTTTTTGTGCCAATAATTCCAACACCTGTTTCATCTCAAGGCCTTCACTGGCCCATGAACCTGTCATGGGCGCCATCAAACCAATTTTAATGAAATCTGATGCTGCATGAACACCAGTTGCCAGAATCAATGTAAGTATCAGTGACATCACTAATTTTTTCATTTGAACCTCCATGTTCGTTTAATCTTTGGATTTTAATGATTTATTCAAACATTCCTTATTTTTTTTTGGATTTGCCCCCAACATTGATTTGATCCATCAGTTTGATTCCTTATGTTTATAATTGAGGCACACATAAGGTTCGCTCACCAAAAAAGTTTGAGAATGCCCTTCCTTATCACAAATTAAAAAAAATAAAAACGAAAAATACCTGGATACATTCAAAATGTATATTCTGCAATCCAAAACTGAAAACAATCCATTCCAGATTACGAATTTAACGTTCGCCAAACGTTTTCATCTGAAATAAGAAATATTATTTATGCTATTACAAGAATCATTTCACCTTGACACATTAAAATAAATAGATTATTAGCTAAAGTTTTACGTGAATATACCAGGGATTTACCCTGATTCAAAAATAATTTTTGTGAAAGGCCAGACATGAAAAAAGAAACAGATATTATGAAGCAACGCCGACAAAAAATAAATGTATTAAAAGAATCGGGCCATGCCCTATTTCCAAACGATTTTGAGGTGAAGCATTCTGTTAAAGCAATTCAGGATGCTATTCCCACTTCAGAAGAGGCACCTTCTAATACATTTGTTACTGCCGGACGTATCATTGCAATCAATCGGTTTGGAAAAAGCAGTTTCATACGATTTCGTGATACAACCGGTCAGATGCAGGCATATATTCAAAAAAACAAGGTGGGTAATGATGCCTATGCGCTTTTTAAGCAAATGGATGTGGGGGATTTTATTGGTATCACCGGACCCATATTCAAGACAAAAACCGGAGAATGGACTGTTCTTTGCGAACAGATTAAACTTTTGACGAAATCCTTACGTTCATTACCGGAAAAATTTCATGGCATTAAAGATCCGGAAAAACGGTATCGTCAACGCTACCTTGACCTGATCATGAATCAAAATTCGAGAAACATATTTATTATGCGCAGCCAGATCATTCAAAACATTCGTCAATTTCTTCTAGATAAACAGTTTCTTGAGGTTGAAACCCCTATGATGCAACCCATTGCCGGTGGTGCTGAAGCAACACCTTTTAAGACCCATCATAACGCCCTGGATATGGCATTATATTTGCGCATTGCACCGGAGCTGTATCTCAAACGACTGGTTATTGGCGGTTTTGATCGTGTGTTTGAAATAAACCGCAATTTTCGGAATGAAGGTGTTTCTACCCGACATAATCCAGAATTTACCATGCTCGAATTCTATCAGGCCTATGCCACATATACGCATCTGATGGATTTGACCGAACAAATGTTTCAACATATTACAAAAAACGTTCTGGGCGAATTATCATTTGAATATCAGGGTGACACCATTGACTTTTCAGGATCATGGAAACGTATCACATTAATGGATTCCCTTGTTGAAATTGGCGGTATTGATCCACAAATATTAAATGATCGTGATGCCTTAATTGCTTTTGCCAATGACAAAAATATTAAAATGAAACAAGATCGCAAAACCGGAAAAATTATCACCAAAATATTTGATGCACTGGTGGAGCCAAAACTCATTCAACCCACATTTATAACTGCCTATCCGGTCGAGGTCTCTCCTCTGTCACGAAAGAATGATCAGAATCCAGAATTGACTGATCGTTTTGAATTATTCATTGGCGGCAGGGAAATTGCCAATGGCTTTTCAGAATTAAATGATCCTGATGATCAGCGGGAGCGTTTTTTGGATCAGGTTAAGGAAAGAGAATCTGGTGATGTTGAAGCGCATCCAATGGATGAAGACTATATTGAAGCTTTGGAATATGGCCTTCCGCCTACTGCCGGTGAGGGGATCGGCATAGACAGGCTGGTGATGCTTCTCACAAATGCAGACTCCATTCGGGAAGTCATTCTTTTTCCCCATATGAAAAATAAATCTGGAAAATAATTGTTCATGGCATTTGAATCATACATTGGCTTCCGCTATCTAAAAGCCAGACGAAAACAACGATTTGTATCTGCATCAACCTTGATATCCATTTTAGGTGTCATGGTGGGGGTGATGGCCTTAATTATTGTAATTTCTGTTATGGCCGGTTTTGAAGATGAATTAAAACAGCGAATATTATCTGTGGCATCCCATGTACAAATTACCCAAAATTCAGGACGTTTTATAACCCATGATACAGTGGTTCAACAATTAAAAACAGTTGATAAAGTTCAATCTGTATATCCTTATGTTCAAAGCCAGGTTATTTTAAAAAGCATTGCGACAGTGTCTGGAGCATCAATTATGGGCCTTGACTTTTCCATTCCACAGCAAAGACAGGATGTTGCAAAAATGATGGTACAGGGAAGCATTGATGATTTATTGCAGCAATCTATTCCCAATAAAGATGGCAGCTATAAACCACCGGGATTGATCATGGGACAGGAATTGGCAAAATCTCTCACAGTTCGTCCTGGAGATAGTATCTATGTTATTTCTTCAAGAGGAATTCTATCACCATTTGGCCATTTGCCTGCCATGCGGCGCTTTCAGATAACTGGTATAATGGCATCAGGAATGTATGAGTTTGATATTGCGACAGTCTATATGCAAATAAATGATGCTCAAAAAATGATGCGGATGCCCAAAAGTATCAGCGGCGTTTCAGTGATCACCAGTGATATTTATCATGTAAAAAATGTCAGACAAAAGATTGAAACGCTTTTGGGGGATCAATTTCGGGTTCGGGACTGGATTCAGATGAATCAAAGTCTGTTTTCAGCATTAAAGCTTGAAAAAGTCACCATGTTTATTATTCTAACCCTGATTATCCTGGTGGCAGCCTTTAATATTGCCGGAACACTCATCATGATGGTCATGGAGCGAACCAGAGATATCGCAATCTTAAAAGCAATGGGCACTCAGAAACGCAGTATTCGTAAAATTTTTATGATTAATGGACTTTTTATAGGAATGACAGGGACCATTATCGGTGTCATTATTGGCATTGCAGTTTCTTTGAGTTTAAAAAAATTTCAATTTATTGAACTTCCAGGTGATGTATACTATGTAACAACACTTCCAGTAAGAATGTCAATTACAGATATTTCATTGATTGCTTTTTCAGCACTGTTTATTTGTTTTCTGGCGACACTGTATCCTTCACATCAAGCGGCTTCATTAAACCCGGTAGAGGCGTTTCGGTATGAATAATCAAAAACATTGTTTGCAAACAAAAAAGCTATTTAAAAGCTATCAAAGTAAGGCGGAAAAAATTGAGGTCTTAAGTGGTATTAATTTTGAAGCTCGAAAAGGTGAAATGGTGGCTGTAATTGGCGCATCAGGTATAGGAAAATCTACATTTCTTAATATTTTAGGCACCTTGGATCAACCTGATTCAGGACAGGTTCTCATTGATGGTCATGATGTTTTTGCGCTTTCTGATGATGAACGCTCTCAGTTTCGATCCACATCCATAGGATTTGTATTCCAATTTCATCATTTACTCCCAGAGTTCAATGCATTGGAAAACACCATGATGCCTCTATTAATTCAAGGCATGCGACGTAAAGAAGCTGCTGAAAAAGCAAAAGAAATTCTGGATATTGTACATCTATCTCATCGTTTACATCATCGTGTAACCGAACTTTCAGGTGGTGAACAACAACGTGTGGCTGTTGCCAGATCCTTGATTCATCAACCATCATTGCTTTTGGCTGATGAGCCCACTGGGAATCTGGATCAAAAAAGCAGTGAATATGTTCATGCACTGCTCAAACAACTAAATGAATATTTTCAAATGACCCTGATTGTTGTCACACATAATATGACCCTTGCGAATATTATGGATCGCTGTGTGACTTTAAAAGATGGGAAATTGATTGAAAAGATATAGGAGATTCATGCGCAACCTTTTAATAATCGGTATCGTTATCTGTTTAAGCTTTGTAAATGCAGTTTCAGCATTCTGTCAAAGCAATGCACGCATAGCCATTTTTCCTTTTGCGATCTATTCAGAGGCAAATCTGGACTATTTTAGTAAAGAACTTCCGCATTTTCTAAAAAAATACCTTATCCTGGCTGGCGTAGATCATGTTCATGAACTTGAAACGCCTGAAAACGCCTGGCAGTTCGATGAACAGGAAATTGCAACGATTCGTAAAATGTCGGAAAATCTTGATGCTACTCATGTCGTATGGGGAACGTTTTTGCAAAAAGAACAGGGATTTGATCTGAAGATTGCTTTGGTTGACTCCTTATATCAATCATCAGTCCGATTCTTTGAAGTCAATGGCATTGATATTGTTAATTTAAATGCCACTGTCAAAGATCTGGCAAAGCAAATCTCAAATACGATTTTGGATATTCCTATGATTCGTAATATTGTGGTTCAGGGCAATGAACGTATCGAGTCAGATGCTATCAAGCGTGCCATGAAAACACAAATTGGCGATCCATATGTTCCTGCAAAACTTTCTGAAGATCTGGAAATTATCTATCGTATGGGTTACTTTGATGACATTCGCATCGAGGCTGAGACAGATTCAGATGGTGGGCAAATTGTTATTTTTCATGTGAAAGAAAAACCCACCATCTATAAAATTCATATCAAGGGAAATTCGGTTTTTGATGAGGAAAAAATTAGGGAAAATATTGATATTTCAATGGGATCTATTCTTAATGTTTATGATGTTCAGGAGAATATCTCGAGAATTGAGGCCATGTACAAAGAAAAGAATTATCACAATATAAAGGTGGATTACGAACTAAAAGATCGGGAGCACAATCAAACAGAAATTACATTTAGAATGACTGAAAACAGTAAGGTTTATATTCGAAAAATAACCTTTGTTGGCAATAAGGATTTTACTGAAGAAGAATTGGAATACTTAATGGCCAATCAGGAAAAAGGGTTCTGGTCATTTTTTACATCATCAGGAAATTTGGACGCGGAAAAACTTCAACACGATGTCATGAGAATTCAAAACCATTATCATAATAATGGCTATATTGATGCTCGTGTCGGGGAACCTCAGGTGGTTATTAAGAAAACACAGATCGAAATTACAATAAAAATTGTTGAAGGTAAGAAATATCAAATAGGTGATATTGATATTACCGGGGATATGATTTTGCCTAAAGATAAAATGATGGAACTGCTCAAACTCAAATCTAATACTATTTATAAGCGAGAATTGATCCGAGAAGATCTTATATTTTTAACTGATCTTTATGGAAATGCTGGCTATGCTTACGCAGATATTATCCCTAAAGTCAAAAAGGATGAAGAAAATCCAATTGTTCACATTACCTATCAAATTGAGCAGGGCAACCAGGTTTATTTTGACCGCATTATTATCACCGGCAATACCAAAACGCGAGACAAGGTTATTCGAAGAAGACTTCGCGTTTTTGAACAAGAGCTTTATTCTGGAATAGCAATCAAACATAGTATCAATGAATTGAAACGCCTGGATTTTTTTGAAGATGTTCAAATTGATTCTCAAAAAGGAACACAACCCGATACAATGGATTTAAAAGTGTCTGTAAAGGAAAAACCAACTGGTATGTTTAGTTTTGGGGGGGGATACAGCAGTGTGGATAATGCGTTCATCGTAGGTTCAATTTCACAACGAAACCTTTTTGGACGCGGGCAGATATTGGAAGCCAAGGGGCAGATTGGGGGATCAACCAACCAGTTTAATATATCATTTACAGAACCCTGGTTGTTTGATATGCCTTTATCCTTTGGTATTGATTTGTTCAATTGGACAAGAGAATACGATGAATATGACAAGGACAGCAAAGGCGGTGGTATTCGTTTGGGATATCCCATTTTTAGAAATACCAGAGGTTACATTTCCTATCGTTATGAACGTGCAGAGATTTATAATATTGATCTTTATTATGTCCCCTACTCAATTCAAAATCTTAAAGGTATTAACGAGACAAGCTCAACAACATTGTCTTTACATTATGACACTACAGATCATCCTTTTAATCCAACACGCGGCATGGATCACAGTGTTTCTGTTGAATATGCCGGTGGGGCTTTGGGCGGTAATATTGAATTTACAAAATATCGCTTAAAAATGAGTAAATATTTTCCACTTTTTTGGCATACAGTCGGTTTACTTCATGCGGAAGGTGGTTATGTTCAGGAACATAACAATATGGATGAAATTCCTGATTATGAGTTATTTCATCTGGGTGGAATTAATTCATTAAGAGGATTTGAATGGGAGGATTTGAGCCCCATTGAAGAAGAAACCGGCGCGTATGTGGGGGGAAACAAATACGTTCAATTTAATGTAGAATTTATTTTTCCCATTATTCGACAACATGGATTGGTCGGGCTGTTTTTTTATGACACAGGGGTTGTTAAGGAAGATAACGTCCGGGTCCAATTGGATGAATTAAGAGAAAGTGCGGGTTATGGTATTCGATGGTTTTCACCAATGGGCCCCATTCGGCTTGAGCATGGATATATTTTAGACCCGCAAGGTGATGAAGACAGTGCAGGCCGGTGGGAATTTTCTATTGGGACGATGTTTTAATTTGCAAAAATTGCGAACATCAATAACAAATTACCGGATTTAACTTATTTAAAAAATACATATTTCAGGTATTAACCTAAAAAGGAGGCTTTTTTATGAAATGCATCAAAATTTTTTTGATATCTTTATTAACCAGTTTTTTTATGATTACCCCTAACTTTGCTGCCGATTTGAACAAAATTGGTGTGGTAGATTTCCAAAAAATCCTTGAAACCTCAAAAGTAGGCAAGCTCGCACAAAAGGAAATCAAAAGTGAGGGTGAAAAAATGGAAGAAACCCTCAAAGAAAAAGGGGCTGAAATTGAGGCACTCAAGAAAAAACTGGAAAGGGATGCCTTAGTCATTGATCGAGATACACGCGCTGACAGAGAACGCGAAATCAGAATCAAAATAAATGATATCAAAGCGCTTCAAAAAAAATACATGGCAGACTTTAGAGATCTTGAAGCACGTATGATTGATCGAATTCGTACACAACTGGGTGATATTATTGAAAATATTGGAAAGAAAGATGGCTTTTTGTTAATTATGGAAAAGAATCAGGCGGGTGTTTTATATAGTCCCAGCACTGTGGATATTACAGAAAAGGTCATTCGTGTATATAATCAAAAAGTGGAAAAATAAAAATGGTCATAAAACTCGGTGAAATTGTCAGGCACCTTGATGGCCGATTGGAAAATGGTGATCCTGAAATGCCCATTCAAGGCATTGCGCCATTTGATCATGCACAACCCGGTTGGATCACCTTTGCCATAGATAAAAAGATCTTGCCACGTATCAATGAAACACTTGCAGATGCAATCATATGCAGCAAACAATTTGAGGGGCGCGCAGATATTGAAAAAGCCCTGATTCTTTTGGACAACCCATATGCTGGATTTGCAAAAGCAGCTCAATTGTTTCTTCCGCCAGCTCCGCCACCAATGGGGGTTCATCAAAATGCAACAGTGGGAGAATCGGTATCTTTGGGCAAGAATATTTCTATACATCCGGGGGTCGTAATTGGCAATCATATCTCAATTGGCGATAATGTTATTATTCGTGCCAATTCGGTTATTGGAGATCATGTCACCATTGGAAATGATACATTGATATATCCAAATGTAACGATTTTGGATCATTGCCAGGTCGGATCTCGTGTGATTATCCATTCCGGAACAGTCATTGGTTGCGATGGCTTTGGCTTTGCCCCTGATGGCGACATTTATGAAAAAGTACCTCAGTCAGGCATGGTTCGTATTGATGATGATGTCGAATTGGGTGCAAACAATACCATTGATCGCGCTACTTTTGGTCAAACATGGATAAAACAGGGTGTTAAAACAGATAATCAAGTGCATATTGCGCACAATGTTGTGGTCGGAGAGCATTCTGTTTTGGTCGCTCAGGTCGGCATTGCGGGGAGTTCTAAACTTGGAAAGCATTGCGTGGTTGCTGGTCAGGCAGGTCTGAGTGGTCATCTCACAATTGGAGACCATGTAACAATTGGACCAAAAGCCGGTATTGCGCATTCAGTTAAAGATCATCAAGTGGTCAGTGGAAACGTCGCCATGCCGCATAAAATATGGCTGAAAGTTCAAAATATTATTCCAAAATTGCCCGAATTAAAAAAGCAAGTCGCTCGTCTGGAAAGGAAAATGGGGCGATTAGAGGAACATACTTAGGAATGCTCTGAAAATAACTTCCCCATTATTGATATTGTTCGTTTTGAGGTAATTGTACTGTAGAGACGTAGCATGCTACGTCTCTACACGACCTTATTTTTTGCTCGTTCCCAGGCTCTGCCTGGGAACGTGTTCTTGGCGGCGCTGCCGCTTGTTCAGTTCGTAGGTGGCAGAGCCACCTCGGTGCTCGTTCCCTGACAGAGCCTGGGAACGAGCACCGGAGCGAGTTTGCGCTTAGCATGACGGCAATGCCCTGAAAGGGCGGCACATTAAACAAGCATCGCCCTGTCTCAGGGCTAAGGAAAACTCGAAAAATAAGTTCCCCATTTACTTATGTGCCAGCCCGATGTAGGGGCGAACCTTATGTTCGCCCTCGAACTAATAACGCTTTCGTTCCTATGTACGATGGGCGAACATAAGGTTCGCCCCTACACGTT
>Ga0272440_1002378_pt1 | contig 14718 bp, 8 predicted proteins | sample SSMMMBAug17_FD_192440 | JGI IMG/M metagenome (GOLD analysis project Ga0272440, IMG submission 192440) | Marine sediment archaeal communities from Little Sippewissett salt marsh, Falmouth, MA, United States - SSM-MMB-Aug17 | ecosystem: Environmental > Aquatic > Marine > Wetlands > Sediment ...
TTATAATTGACACAAAAATTATAAAAATCTTACACAATAAATAAATAATAGTTATCGTATTAATTTTATAACAAATAATTAACAATTATTTCAATCTTATTAGAATTATTTTAATCCAACTTTCTTTGTGTAAGTTTGTGATTGTCCTTCTGTCCACAAGAAATCCTAAAAAACAAAGTTAAATTAAATTAAATTAAATTAAATTATAATAAAATTTAAAATCTGTTTTACAATGTAAGTCTGTGATTGTCAGTGTGAGTCAATAAATAATAAATTCTAAAAACCAAAATTAAATTATAATATAATAAAATTTAAATCTGTTTTAATTAGAATTTTAAAGAATTAATACTGTTAGATAGATATTGACATTTATTGAATTTTTTCATAATTACAATTCTATTGATAAATATATTATTATCATATAATTATAAATTTTTTATATTCAAATATTCAAATAGACAAAAATGGGGTGCAACACAAAAAAGTTGCACTTTATTAATTTGATGATTTTAGTGTATTTCTTAGCCCTGAAGGGGCGTAACATACCAGCCCAGGGCAACGCCCTGGGTAAAACATTACAATGATTTGAGCCCTGAAAGGGCGTAACATAAAAGAACAATAATAAAAGTTAGCCCTTTTATGTAACGCCCTTACAGGGCTAAAAATTTTTTTTATATTTTCCCAGGGCGTTGCCCTGGGCTGGTATGTTACGCCCTTTCAGGGCTAAAAAAATAGTGCAACTTTTTTGTGTTGCATCCCAAAAATGATAACATAAGAGCAGAAATGCAAAATAACATAAAACAAATTCATAAGTTTCATATATTAAATATTTTCTAATAACTATCATTGTTATTAATTAATTAATAAAATAAATTTTTTGGATAAAAAATGAAATGGATTAAAGAAAAAATACTTGCCGAAGTAAGGCGACCAGAAAATAAAGAATTAGATTTAAAATTAAAAATTGGGCTTAAAGGCTTATTAAATTATAAAAATGTTCTCATTGATAATAAAGACCCTGTATATTCTTTGTTTATTGAGCAATATCAAATTGTTGAAAAATATACAATATTAGATTTTGAAAGAAGTTTTATGATTTTTCAAGCAGTTAATGCAACAAAAAATATTAAAGGATCAACTGCTGAATGTGGAGTTTATAAAGGAGGAAGTTCTATTTTAATTGCGATGAATAGAAATGATACTATTCATTTTGCCCTTGATACTTTTGAGGGTTTTCCAGACATTATAACTGATTTAGATCTATTAAAATCTGGTGGATTTTCAGAAGCATCATCTGTAAATATCATGGAACTTTTTGGCAATTATAAAAACATAAGGGTTTTAAAAGGATCATTTACAAATTCTTTTCCTTATATTTCTGACAATCATTTTTCTTTTGTTCATATTGATTCAGATTTGTATATTTCAACAAAGGAATGCTGCAATTTCTTTTATTCAAGAATGTCAAAAAGTGGTATAATGCTTTTTGATGATTACCTTACACAAGATACACCAGGTGTTAAAAAGGCAGTAGATGAATTCTTTAAAGATAAGATTGAATGCCCTATAATTTTACCAACCTGTCAGGCTATTGTACATAAATTATAATATTTTTTAATTACAGATTTAGTGAAAAAATATTTAATTCGTCCTTTCAGGGCTAAAGTCATCATAGATCATTACCCATGGCTTTTCCCTGGGCTATAATAATTCGCACCTTCGGTGCTTAAATTTGTTTATTTTTATCAATTTACCCGAAATTTAAAGAAGATACATATAAGGGATAGTTATGAACATAAATGTATTTGATAATGACTCAAAGAATGAAAAAACAAGTGAAAAATTTCAAGTTATGGTTGTTGATGATGAACCAATAAGCCTTGAAATTGTATCTCAACAGCTTAAAGCACAAGATATTATTGTTACAAAGGCAAAAAATGGAATTGAAGCCCTGTCTGAAATTTCTAAAGGCTTAAGACCTGATTTAATATTATTAGATATAATAATGCCGGTTAAAACAGGCTTTGAGGTATGTAAGGAATTAAGAGAGGAATTTAGTTCAAATGAACTTCCAATAATAATGCTGACAGGGCAGGATCAGGTTTCAGAAATTGTAAAAGGATTTGAAGCCGGTGCAAATGATTATTTAACAAAACCAGTTTCAAACAATGAACTTATGGCAAGGCTGAAAACCCATATAAATATTTCCAGACTTAATAAAAGTCTAAAACTTGCAAATCAAAGGGTTGAAGAGCAAAAGGTAAAGCTTGAAATTAGCAATAAATTTATTAAATCAACTTTTGGCAGATATTTATCAGATGATATTGTTAATAGTATTTTAAATACTCCTGAAGGCTTAAAATTAGGAGGTGAAAAAAGAAAAGTATCATTAATGATGTCTGATCTTAGAGGTTTTACATCAATTGGAGAAAGGCTTCCTCCTGAAGATGTTTTAATGATTTTAAATATATATTTAGAAACTATGACCGATATAATTTTGAAATATCAGGGTACAATTGATGAATTTATTGGTGATGCCATTTTTGTAATCTTTGGAGCTCCTATTCCTCAAACAGATGATGCTATGAGAGCAATTGCTTGTGCAATTGAAATGCAGCTTGCTATGGAGAGTGTTAATAAAAGAAATATTGAATCAGGATATCCAGAAGTCTCAATGGGAATTGGTATTAATACAGGTGAGGCTATAGTAGGTAATATCGGATCAATCAAAAGGGCTAAATATGGGGCAATTGGATATAATGTTAATCTAACTTCTCGAATAGAATCTTATACTGTTGGCGGACAAATTTTAATATCTGAAAATACATACAAAGAATGCTATCCAATCATTGAAGTCCAGGACCAGCTTGAAGTAATGCCTAAAGGACTTCATGAGCCAATTAATATTTATGATGTTACATGTATAAAAGGCAATTATAATAAATCACTTCATATTGATAAAAAAAATATTTTACTAAATGATATTAAAAATCCAATAAAAATTTTATTTGGAATATTAGAAGGGAAAGATACTTCTATGGAAATGTATGAAGCTGATATTATCAAAAAATCATTAAAAAAATTGGCAATAAAATCCAAAAAAATACCCGGAAGGCTTTCTAACCTTAAAATCATTTTTTTAAATAAAAATGGAAATTATATGTTTAGTGACCTCTATGGCAAGATTACAGAAATATCATCTAATAAAGAATATAATTTTATCGTACATTTAACTTATTTACCGCCTGATGCTGAATTATTTTTAAAAAATTTAGTATAATTGAATTTTGTTTATTTCGAAATTGCTAATTATTATATACCAGGGCGAGGGGCAATGCTTTTGAAATAAGATTTTTTATAGTGGACAAAGTGGAGAAAGTGGACGCAGTGGACAAAGTGGACGCAGTGGACAAAGTGGACGCAGTGGACGCAGTGGACGCAGTGGACGCAGTGGACAAAGTGGACGCAGTGGACGCAGTGGACGCAGTGGACAAAGTGGACGCAGTGGACGCAGTGGACAAAGTGGACGCAGTGGACGCAGTGGACGCAGTGGACAAAGTGGACGCAGTGGACAAAGTGGACGCAGTGGATTTAAAATATGGATAATAATTATTAAAGCTATTTCTGATCAGAAAAAATAATATTCTACCCACTCAATATAACGAGGAAACATTAATATTATGTTTCTAATGTCCACTTTGTCCACTTTGTCCACTGCGTCCACTGCGTCCACTGCGTCCACTTTGTCCACTTTGTCCACTGCGTCCACTGCGTCCACTGAGTCCACTGCGTCCACTGCATCCACTTTGTCCACTGCATCCACTGCATCCAAAAATACTAAAAACTAATAATCTTTTTTATTTCAATTTCTGGATATACCTGCCCAGGTATTGGAGGCATTGAATTATAAACCCAGTTAACATCAATTAATCCCATTTCAATCATAGATAATGAATTAAAGCCATCATAAATCCCTCTGATTAGTACACTTTCCATTTGCATATTTAATCCAAATACAGCCACAATGCTGCCTTTTCTAATCTGCTGAAACTCTTTTTTATATGCTAAAGTCGAAAAAATGAGCTGGCTTGAATTTAAAGGAATACATTGAATGATTGGAATTAACTCAGGAAAGCCATCTTCTTTAATGTATGATAAATATTTTAAAGTTAGTAAGTGATTTAAATGATTTTTTGCCCATGATTTTAATACATTTTTTTCATTTTTATTGAATAAATTATGTTTAAGATTAAAAAATCTGGTTAACAGAGTTGATGATGCAAGTTGAAGAAATGGCAGATTTTCTTTTCCATAGGTTTGAATTAAATCCATATAGTGGACAGTATGAATACCAAAATAAGCATTGTATCTAAACATTGGTTTTTTGTTAAATTCTATAAATTCATCGCCTTCTTTTTTTTCTTCAATCCATTTTGCATTACCACGCCATATATCAAAGGATTTATTCATAATTAAAAATGCTGTTTTGGGATTTTGTTTAACATTTTTTTTGCTTTGTCCTTCAGAAAACTGTCCCCAAATAAGTTGACTTTCATTTTTTGCAATCATGGACGTTATCAAAGTAATATGAGGTAGATTCTCAGAATTTATTGTTGCTAAAAGGCCAATTTTAGCATCTGGTTTAAATGCATTAATTGCATATTTATCAAATTTTTTTTGAATAATCATATTTTTTCCTTTTGGTTACACTCATATCAGTTTATGGCATATGAAACAAGAAAAACAAAAATGAATTATAAATAAAATATAAATAAAACATTAATATAAATATATACTTGATGGTCTCGTAAAAAGTCAAAAAATGAGTTTTTTATCTGTGTAACAATTTGAAATCATTTATACCGATTTTTGTAAAATTGACTTTTTACGAGACCATCAAACTTAGAGAAAAAAAACAATTTTGTATTAATAATTTTTAAAAAATTACAAATTTGTTTTAATAATTAGTATTCAAAAAAAAGAAATCCTCAAATTGTCATTTCATTATCCTAAAATTTTTCATTATATTCAAATAGATATAATATTAAAATGTAATCTTATTATCAAATGGCATATCTATTGCTCTTAGATAATATAAAAGTCAGCCATATACATATAAATTAATGTTTTTAATATTAAAATAAAGGAGAATAAAAATGAAAATAAAAAGTTTGATCCTGTTTTTTTTATTATTGCCATGTACTTCAGTATTTGCTGAAGATGGTGTATTAAATTCTGGAGACACTGCCTGGATAATTGTCTCAACAGCATTGGTTATGATGATGACTCCAGCAGGACTTGCTCTGTTTTATGGTGGAATGTCACGTTTTAAAAATTTACTAAATACTTTTGCAATGACATTTATTGCATATTGTATTGTAAGCGTTATTTGGGTTATATGGGGTTATTCATTAGCTTTTGGTGAAAGCTCATCTTTATTTATAGGCAGTCTTAATCATCTATTTTTAGCAGGTATTGATATAAATAGTATTTCAGGTACTATACCAACTATTTTATTTGTTATATTTCAAATGACATTTGCATGTATTACTGTAGCTTTGATCCTTGGCTCTGTTGTTGATCGTATGAAATTTTCATCTTGGATAGTTTTTGTTGTATTATGGATTACATTTATTTACGCGCCTGTATGTAACTGGGTTTGGGGAGGTGGATGGCTGGCCAAAATAGGTGCTCTTGATTTCGCAGGAGGCAATGTTGTTCATATTAATGCAGGAATAGCGGGTCTTGTTTTATCATTAGTTCTTGGAAGAAGACTTGGTTATGGTAAAGACCCTATGTTTCCTTCAAGCGTTGCATTAACCTCTCTTGGAGCTGCTCTTCTATGGTTTGGATGGTTTGGATTCAATGCAGGCAGTGCACTTGTAGCAGATGGGCTTGCAGCCTCAGCATTTCTTGTCACTAACACAGCAGCAGCAATGGGGGCACTTGGTTGGATGTTTGCTGAATGGTTTCACAACAAAAAACCTACTATTCTTGGTATTGCTTCTGGTGCTGTAGCAGGACTTGTAGGTATTACTCCTGCTGCTGGATTTGTAAATCTTCCCGCATCACTAATTATTGGACTTGTAGCAGGAATTATCGGATTTTTTAGTGTTGCTGTTTTGAAATATAAAATCGGCTATGACGATTCCCTTGATGCATTTGGTGTGCATGGTATATGTGGAATTTGGGGCGCTATTGCAACAGGTATATTCGCATCTCCAAGTATTTCAAGTGGTTCAGCAGGTCTTATTTATGGAAATCCTATGCAGGTCTGGATTCAGTTCGTATCTATTGTAGGTACTATATTATTCAGTGGAATCGGTACCTTAGCTGTTATCTATATTACAAATTTAATTACAAGTGGATTAAGAGTTGAAAAAGATGAAGAATTAGAAGGACTTGACAATTCACTTCATGGGGAAAGAGCTTTTGAATTAGATTAAAAAAATATATGGTCTATATTTTTCTCTTATATGGGCGAATATAAAAATTCGCCCATGTACAAGATTATGTAGATATAGTTCAAAATTCTTTTTCAATACAATAAGCCTGTTGTTCAATTTTTAAATTTGTTTTCTCCAATTATCTGAAGTGTAAGTCTGTGATTGTCAGTGTCAGTCCACACAAAATACAAAGTATATCTCTGTGGTTGTCCATGTCAGTCCAAACAAAATACAAACTGCATGTCTGTGATTGTCCATGTCAGTCCAAACAAAACACAAAGTGTATATCTGTGATTGTCAGTGTCAGTCCAAACAAAATCCGAAAAATCAAAGCCATGTTATAATATAAAAGGATTTTTACTAAATATGGAAAACATAAATATTTTAAATCTACAAAAAAAAAGACAATCTTTGATTTCATTTTTCATAAAGGATAAAGAACCTGACTTTAATAAAAAACATACATTTATTTTTGATGACTATTTTAAAAAAAGTTATGACAATGTAATGAATTCTAAAGATTTGACAGCTAAGAATTGCAAATTTGCCATTGTTGCACTTGGAGGATTTGGAAGAAATGAAATGTGTATTCATTCTGATATTGATATACTTTTACTTTTTGAAAAAATTGTACCTGATATAGCTAAAGAACTTGTAAAAGAAATCATTTATCCTTTATGGAATATAGGTCTTGAAATAGGACATGCAACAAGATCAATAAAAGATTGTATAAACCTTGCTAAAAATGATTTTAAAGTTCTTGTATCTTTAATTGATGCTCGTTTTATATGTGGAAATCATGAGCTTTTTATAAATATGAATGAAAAATTTTCAAAAAAAATAATTCAATCACGTTCAAAAAAAATTTTAACCTTACTTTTTAATGAAAATAATAAAAGACATTTAAGTTATGGCGATTCTTCTTATCTTCTTGAACCAGATTTAAAGCAGGGACAGGGAGGACTTAGAGATTTTCATATGATCATTTGGATAGCAAAAATTATGTCGGGTCTAAATCAAATAAACGATTTAATGTATTTAGGATATATACCAGAAAAAGAATTTGATGTACTTATAGAGTCTGTTTCTTTCATTCATAATGTTCGAAACAGACTCCATCATATGGTTGGCAGAAAAAATGATCATCTTTATATGGAATTTCAGACTAAACTAGCTGACTTAATGAAATTTCAAAAACAAAATGGCCAAAAGCCTGTTGAAATTTTCTTAGGTGAACTGCATTGCAGAATGGATGTAATAAAGCAGCAATATTTAATTTTTCAATCTGAACATGATATAAATAAAAAAACTTTAAAAATAAAACCTTTTAATCAGATTAAAACAAATTATTATGGATTTACTATTAATAAACATAATATGTTAGAATTTATTTCTATTGAAGATATCATTAAAAAACCAGAACTTTTAATTAAGATTTTTGTTTTAAGCTGTGAAAAAAATATTCCATTAAGTGCAATTGCCAGGCTTATTATAAAAGAACTTCTTTATCTAATTGATGATAATTTTAAAAGTAACAAATCAATTTTTAAAGATTTTGAATATGTTCTCATTTGCTCAGGCTCAAATATTTTAAATGAGATGCTAAGTACAGGTTTTTTGGTTAGATATATTCCTGAATTTAAGGGTATCGTTAACAGGATTCAGTATAATAGATACCATATTTTTCCTGTTGATAAACATTCAATAAAAACAGTTCAAGCTGCTAAAAGTCTCGGCAATGAAGATACTGTTGATCAATTTACAGCGTCATTATATAACGATCTTAAAGAAAAAAATATTTTACTTTGGGCATGTCTTCTCCATGATATCGGTAAATATGATATAAAAGGCGATCATTCTGAAATTGGAGCAAATCTTGTTTATAAAATACTTAATCGTTATGGAATGGAACATGAACAAATAAAAATTATATCGTTTCTTGTAAGTAAACATCTTTTTTTAATTAAAATTGCAACAACCAGAGATATTCAGGATGAAGAAACAATTGTTAATTGCGCAAGAACAATTAAAGACATTAATCTTCTAAAAATGTTATACCTTTTAACAATTTCTGATTCAATGGCAACTGGTCCCAAAGCATGGAATAATTGGATAAAATCACTTTTATTTGAACTTTTCATAAAAACAATAAACATCTTTGAAAAAGGCGAGCTTGCAACAACAGAGGCTGTTGAAACAGTTGATCAAAAAAAGAAAGAGCTTAAATTAATTCTTGAAAATAATAAAATGCTCAAAAATGCAGAAGACTGCATTAAATTTATGTCTCTTAGATACTTTTTGTATGTTTCAACAATTGATATGATAAGTCATATTAATCTTTATAATAAGCTTAAAGACTCAAAATTTGTATGGAGTATTGAAAAAGATGAAAAATCAAATACAAGAATTGTAACAATTTGCGCTAAAAATAAGCCAGGCCTTTTTTCAAAAATTGCTGGTGTATTTACATTAAGTAATATCAATATTTTAAATGCACAAATATATACATGGAAAAATGACACTGCTATTGATATATTTCATGTTACTCCTCCTAAAGATTTGATTTATGAAAATGAGGAATGGGATCGTGCTGCTAAAAAACTAAATGCTGTTTTATCAAATGAAATCAAACTTTCTGTACGAATAAATAATAAAATTGACAAAGAAAAGGCTGACTGCTCTAATAAAGAAAAACAAAAGTTGCAAATTAACGTGCATAATGAAAGTTCAAGCTTTTTTTCCATAGTTGAGGTAATTACAAATGATTTCCCCGGTCTTTTATATATAATTACAGATGCTATGTTCAAATGCGGACTTGATATATATATTGCTAAAATTGCAACAAAAATAGATCAGGTATTGGATATTTTTTATGTAAGAAATTTTTATGGTGAAAAAGGTCTTACTAAAAAACAACAAAAAGAATTATTTGATAATATTATAGAAAAATTACCATAGAATTCAAAAATATATTTTTGAATTAAAGTAATATAATAAATAATAACCTTTAAAAAAAGGAGTTAAAAATGAAAAAAATTGAAGCTATTATAAAACCATTTAAATTAGATGATGTCAAAGAGGCTTTAAATGAAATTGGCATACAAGGAATGACAATTGTTGAAGTAAAAGGATATGGACGTCAAAAAGGTCATAAAGAAATATATCGCGGCGCTGAATATGTGGTTGATTTTATACCAAAAATAAAAATCGAAATAGTTATTAAAGACGATATGGTTGATAATGCCATTAAAATTATTCAAGAAACAGCACAAACAGGTCAACTTGGAGATGGTAAAATTTTTGTTCTTTCTGTTGAAGAGGCTGTCAGGGTTAGAACCAATGATAGAGGCACTGATGCAATTTAGAATCTACTAAAATTTTTTATTTGACTAGATACTTACAAAGGCTGAATTAAAAAAATATATATTTTTCATTTATTTATACTATTATGGACAATCTGAAAAACAGATATTCAGAGATAAAATTCGCTGGATATCTGTATCATTCCTATCTATAACTTCATTATTATACTGAACCAATTTTCAGAAATACTGATTATTTATTTTAAAATTTTTGCTTCATTATAGTATTTTAGTGCTCCTGGATGAATTGGAGCAGTTAACCCTTGAGTCATATATTTTGCATTTAAAGTTGAATATACAGGATGAAATTTTTTAAAGCGGTCTAATTTTTTAAAAATTTGTTTTGTTATCAAAAAAATAATATTTTCATCAATATCCTCAGATCCAATTAAAATTGATTTTACACCAAAAGAAGCAATATTATTATTTTCTTTAAAAGGGGGATAAAGATAGGCTGGAATATTTGCACTTACGTAATATGGATATTTTTGTATTAATGGATTAACATCTGAAATTGGAATAAAACGAACCTGCGTTTTTCCTGAACATATAGTGTTAAACATATCTATTGGATGCCCTGCTGTAAAAAAAGCAGCATCTAATTGATTTGATTGAATCATTTCAGGAATTTTGTAATCATCAAGCTCAATAAATTTAATATCTTTCTCAATATTAATATTAACACTCTCCAAAGCATGTATTGCATTTTTTCTTTGACCTGAATTAGGATTGCCAATATTTACTCGTTTGTTTTTTAAAGATTCAATACTTGTAATATTTGAACTTTCAGAGGCAATCAATGTAACAATTTCAGGATATATACTAAAAATAGCTCTTAATTTTGTTTGTTTTTTATTTATCCATTTAGATAATCCATTATATGCTTGATATAAACTATCAGATTGAACAATTGCTAATTCAAGTTCACCAGAAGCAACAGAATCAATATTGTAAACAGAGCCGGATGTTGATACAACACTTAAGCGAAAATTATTTTCATTATTTTTGTCATTAACTATTAATGCTATTGCACCGCCTGTTAAGTAATAAAGACCAGTAATAGCTCCTGTACCAATTGTCATATATTTTTTTTGATCACAAAATACATCAGAATTGTAAAATGTTCCTGTAAAAAAAGTTAACCATAAAAAAATACATAACAATTTTTTCATGAATTTCCCTTTCTATTATGATTTTAAATTATTTCTATAAGTAAGAAAGTCTTTTTGTTGAAATCCCAATAACAAAAAAAATTAGGAACAATTTTTTTATTAATTGTCCTTTTTATGGGCGTATCCAATGGATGGGGCAATGGCAATAGTTTTGAATTAATGAATTGGAGTCCCAAATCTTTAGATTTGGGCGTGCATAAAAAAAAATTAATTTAAAAATACATATTTTCTTGTTATTATTTCACGCCCAAATCTAAAGATTTGGGACTCCAATTCTTAATTCAAAAGTATTATCCCTCATTGTCCCCCATCCATTGGATACGCCCCCTTTTTATCTGATGTTAAATCATTATTATATATATGAATATCTCTTTGTGGGAATGGTATAATAATATTGTTTTCCTTGAATAATCGTTCGATTTCATATCTAATTTTACTTTGAGTAGATATGCTGTAATCTTAATTCAAAAGTATTATCCCTCATTGTCCCCCATCCATTGGATACGCCCCCTTTTTATCTGATGTTAAATCATTATTATATATATGAATATCTCTTTGTGGGAATGGTATAATAATATTGTTTTCCTTGAATAATCGTTCGATTTCATATCTAATTTTACTTTGAGTAGATATGCTGTAATCAATATGAACCCAGACTCTAAGTTGAAATATCAAGGCATTATCACCAAAATCTAAAAAAACTACATCAGGCTCTGGTTTTGAATATACATTTAAATTTTTATTGGCAATATCAAGAAGTATTTGACTAACTTTTTTTACATCACTGCCATAGGCAACACTAACTTTTATATTCCTTCTTATTTTTAAATCTTTAAAACTCCAGTTTATCAAACGATTACTAATAAATTCTGAATTAGGTATAATTAATGAAGCATTATCAGCACTTTGAACTACTGTTGATCTAACGTTTATTTTTTTTACAATTCCCCAAATAGTATTAATTTCAACCCAATCACCAACCTGAATTGGACGCTCAAACAAAATTATCAAGCCACTGATAAAATTATTAAAAATATTTTGAAGGCCAAAACCAAGCCCAATTCCAAATGCTCCAAAAGCAACTGTTAAAGAGGTTGTGCTTATTCCAATTGCATTAAGAGCAAGAATTATTCCAAAAACCCAAAAAGAATACGAAGTTATTGTTGATATAGTATCTTGAATTCCGCTTGCCATTCCGCTGTTTTCCAAAAGCTTCTTTAAAATAGTATTTCTCCAAATTTTAACTAACATATGAGTAAATATCAATATTAAAAAGCAATAAACAAAACCAGGGAGACAAATTGTCATTCCACCAATTGGTATGGGATGGTTAAGAATTTTTATCAAACCTATAATTTTATTTGCTCCTAAACCCCATGCAAATAAAACAGAAATAATTGTTAAAAAAGCCCATATTAGATAGGAAATTCTAATAAATACCCATTTTAACGTTTTTTGTGTATTTTGTTGAACATCATCACTTTGTTTAGTTTTATGAAAAATATTTATTTCGTTAATAACTAGAAAAATCAGCATTGACCAAAGGCATACAATAATAGTTCTTGACCAGGATATTTGCCAGTAAACTGATAATTGGGCAAAACCTGATAACTCCATAATTAAGCAAACAGAAACAACAAAATTTATACATATAGCTAATAGTCTGATAATAATAAGTTGAAAATGATTTTCTGCAAAGTGGCTTTCATTTGTTTTAAAAAATAATTTCCAAAATAGAGCAACAATAGCAAGTAAACATACCTCAAAAAATATCCTCATAATAGTTAATAGCTGCTCAGAATCTTCCAGACCATAAAAAATTATCAAATATAAAATAAATGATGAACGTATCAAAATTATAAATAAATATGAATTTTTAATAACAATATCTGGTATTTTTACTTTACCATTAAATTTTTTTTCAAATAATAAAATTGCATCTTGAATCCATCTGGTAAAAAGCCATAAAATAAAAATCATTATTGTAAACTCAACAATAAAAATCGGCTCATGAAATAACTGTTTAAAAATCATAAAAAAGAAGCAGATGCATAGAATAACTATTGATCTTGAAAAAATATAGAGGGAAAAATTACACCAGAAATAATCATCTGAATCTGTAAGTTTATTAGTAGCTTTTAATAACAATTTTTTTAATTTAAACGAAAAAATAGTAATAATTATTAAAACAATCATAGACGTGAATATGTAAATACCATAAGTATTCCAGGTCTCTTTAAAAAAATTAATCCAAAAATGTTTAGAAAAAAACATTTTGCATTTTGATAATAATAACGTAAACTCAGTGCTAATTGTCTTAGTTTTAACGAATTCTTTAAAACTTGTTTTTCTTTGAAATAATGCTTTAGTCCTTCTTTCATCAATATTTTTTTTGCATTTTTCTTTAAAGCTTGTAAATGATTCCTTAAGAACTAAAAAATGTTTAGATTGTTCTTTGAATATATTTAAAATTTTATCAAAAATATTTATTTTATCTTCTAATATTAATGTAAGTGTCTCTAAATTTCCAACCAATATTTCAGGTACAGTTAATAAATCATTTACCTTTTCAATAGATATTTCAGATAGTTGTTTTTTATTTGTTTTATGTCTTTCAAAAGTTTCTAAGCTTAATTGTTTTAAAGATTCCATTCTTTTATTTAGTTTGACTATTCGTTCATCTATTTGATCAAGAACAGATAATGTTGTCATGTAAATTCTTTCAAGCTCTTTGATTTGGGTAGTTTCTAATGCGAGTAGATTTGTATAAGAAGATATTTGAATTTTGTATGAATTAATTGATTGCTCAGCAGTTTCAACATTTTTATTTGCAGCAATTAATTCCTGGTTAAGATTAAAAAGATTTTTCTTTTCTTCCTTAATAGTATCTTCAATTGTTTTGCTAAGTTCAATAAATTTGATTTGATTATTAAATTTTTGAATATTTTCGATGTTTTGTGTGTATTGAGCAGATGTATTTGCTTTTTCTTGATTTATTTCTTCTTTTGCATTCAAAAAAGGTATTAATAATAAAAATAATAAAAGTTGTGTTAATAATTTTTTTGTCATTGAATTGATTGTATATTAAAATATTGATGGTTTCGTAAAAAGTCATTTTTATATAAAATGATATTAACAATTTCAAATTGTTACACATAAAAAAAATCTTGTTTTCTGACTTTTTACGAGACCATTAAAATATTAAATTAAAAAATCCAATTATATTTATTGGTTAATAAAAAGTCATTAATTAATATGAAATATAAATACTTATATAATAGAAATTATTATATATTGCAAGGATAAAATGTACTATATAAAAACATAAAAATTATAAAGATAAAAATTTTGCGGATGATATACCCTTTTTATGCCATCAATATTTCTACAAAGATTTCGCTCCTATAGAGCTAAATAATTGGGTGCAACACAAAAAAGTTGCACTTTATTTCATTTAATGATTTTAGTGCATTTTTTAGCCCTGAAAGGGCGTAACATACCAGCCCAGGGCAACGCCCTGGGTAAAAACATTTCAATGGTTTAAGCCCTGAAAGGGCGTAACATATCATTCCGGGGCAACGCCCTGGGTAAAAATATTTCAATGGTTTAGCCCTAAAAGGCCGACATATAAAAGAACAATAATAAAAGTTAGCCCATTTATGTAGCCAATACTGTTGAATTAAGGATAAATTATTGAATATTTTTTAAATTTATTCAAGAAGCCAAGATAGAATTCCC
>Ga0272440_1002379_pt1 | contig 14706 bp, 1 predicted proteins | sample SSMMMBAug17_FD_192440 | JGI IMG/M metagenome (GOLD analysis project Ga0272440, IMG submission 192440) | Marine sediment archaeal communities from Little Sippewissett salt marsh, Falmouth, MA, United States - SSM-MMB-Aug17 | ecosystem: Environmental > Aquatic > Marine > Wetlands > Sediment ...
AAAGTTCAAATTCTTGATCCTCCTTGTCGGGCATTTATAACTGGTAATTTTGAAAATGAAGATTTAAATAAAAATCTTCTTTTGGACGAAAGTGAAGATTTAAACCATGATGGTAAGCTTACACCACCAAATTCAGCCGCAGGAAATTTGCCTTCAACTTTAGTTACTGATGCATCTGGTGTTGCTAATTTTAATCTGGTATACTTAAAGATGAATGGTATGTGGATTGAAACAGAACTTGCAGCAACTACAATTGTACATGGCACTGAAACATTATCATCTGTAAGTTTTAATTTACCTGTTGCAGTAGCAGATGTATGTCATTTATCAGCATCACCATTTGATCCACCAGATGATAGTATATTAACCGGACAGATTGAAAAAATAATTCTCACAGCATCACCCAATACTTTGATTGCAGATGGAAGAAGCAAGAGCACAATCGTAGCAATTGCAACTGATGAAAAGGGCTATCCTGTTGTTGATGGAGAATTGATACGATTTGCTATTACAGACGGCAAGGGTACTATTTCTAATACTTCAGTATCAACATCATCTGGAAAAGCCAGCATTATTTATACTGCTGCATTTAATAATGAAAATGCCAATCGTGTTGTTTTGACAGCAACTTCATCTTCTGGATTAATTTCTAAAACAGTCTCAATTTCATTGATTCCTGCATATATTGAAATGAATGCTGTACCACCAAGTATTCCTGCAGATGGTGTTACACAATCTCTTGTATCAGCAGTTCTGAAAAATGGTAATAATAATCCGGTTATTGATGCAGAAGTCAAATTTTCAACTTCTCTTGGAACTATACAGGCAAGTGCATTTACTGATGAGTTTGGAAAAGCAACTGCAATTTTGATCAGTTCAAAAACCCATGGTAGTGCCAATGTAATTGCAGAATATTGTGGATACACTCAAAATACTAATGTTGTTTTTGAAAAATTACCTGGTGATCCTATTCCTGCAAAGTTGTCTCTCGCTACTTCTCAAATTTCTGTAAAGTCTGATAATCAAGAACAGGCTAAGATTACTGCAATTGTTTTAGATAGCTATAATTCCATATTAAAAGATATAAATGTAATTTTCAGAGCCAGTGATGGGCAACTCACTGACAGTTCAGTTAAAACTGATGAAAAAGGTCAGGCATTTACATATTTTTCATCAGGATCACATGATAAAACAAACAGAACAGTAACTGTCACAGCAGAAACAGGAGGATTAACTCCTGTTCAAATCCCTATTGTTATAACTGGTTCAAGTATCGAGCTTAATGCAGATAATTCAAGTATAACTGTACCATCACCAGATCCAAGCTCATACAGTGATATAAGCGCTACCTTAGAAATTAATGTTTCTGATGCTGGTGGCCAGGGTGTTTTTAACTCCCCAATTTATCTTACATCAGAAGGAAATGGAGAAATTGAAATAGTAGATCCTTCAGGTATAGGAATTATGACATCAGGGGGTTTTAAAATATGGTCAGATGTAACAGGGAAAGCAACTGTAATTATAAAAGGTCAAAAATCTGGCAATGTAGTCGTGAAAGCCAGATCTTTAGGTGCTACAGCCATTAAAACCTTTAATATAAGTGCTCCAGGATATGCCTTTGGTATAATTTCTCCAACTCAGGACCCATACAGCCTGGAAGTTGGTAAAACTCTCGAGTTATCTGTAAGAGCAGGTCCTCCTGGAAACTTTACTGTTGTGTTTTCAACTACCAGTGGTGTTTTTGATAATAATGAAGCTGTAATTCAAAGAAGAACAAATTCCAAAGGTATAGCAAAGGCTAATTTTCATTCAGATAAGGCAGGGATGGCTACTATTCAAGTTTTTAACGAAGGAGAATATGTTACATCAGATTCAATTAAGCTGGCAATTTATCAGCCTATTGAAAAAGCAAATAAAATACTATTGCAATCAAGTTCAAGCTCTGTTCCTGTTAGTAATGGAGATACTACTAATACCATAACACTTCGTGCAACCATTACAACTGATTTTACTTCTAATAATCAGGTAGTAGGAAATGCTCCAGTTATTTTTTCCATTATAAATCCAACAGGAGGTGGAGAATATATTTCACCTGTTATTGTTTATACAGATGACAGTGGTGTTGCGACAACCAGATTTACGTCAGGGTCTTTGGGGTCAACAGCTGAAGGCGTTGCTATTGAAGCAGCTATCCTGAATATGCCCAATATTAAAGAACAAATAAATGTTGTTATTGGAGGAGTTGCTGGTTCTGTTGCAATTGGACGTGGCACCAGTTCTGATATCATAACAGTGGGAACTTCAACTTATGCTCTTCCAATGTCTGTACTTGTTGCTGATGCCAATGGTAATCGAATTGCAGGAGCTGTTGTTTCTTTAAATGCATGGCCAGGTAAATATCATACAGGTTATTGGAAAGCTAATATTGTTTATGACTATGCTGGTGAGCCTCATAGACTTGACCCACCATGTCTACCAGTAAGGACTAGTGAATTCCCTAATGAGGATATTAATGAAAACTTATTTATGGATCCAGGTGAAGATGTAAATAATGATGGGGAATTAACACCTCCTAACTCTGCTGCTGGTAATTTGCCGCCAACAGTTATTACTGATGAAAATGGTGTTGCAAATTTTGAATTGATATACCTTAAAGGAAGTGCCGAATGGGTTAGCAATAGAATTCAGGCTTCTACTTTTGTACATGGCACAGAAACTATAAGTTCACTTAGTTTTATACTTCCAAGTTATTCATCAGATGTATGTAATTTACCAAATTCTCCTTTTGTCAATTATACAGGCTCGGTTGATTCTATTAAAGTTTCAAGCAGTCAGTCATACATTATTGCTGGTCATAGTTGTATAGTTTCTGCTCTAGTAAAAGATGATGAAGGAAAGCTTATAAAAGATGGCACCACAGTTTATTTTGTATCTTCAGGCGGAGATATTAATAATGATTTACCTGGTATACAACCAACATATACTGGCAAAACAATTAATGGAATTGCATCAGCTACTTTATCCAGTCCATTAGATAATCTGAATCCAATAGAAGTAAGTGTTCGTTCAGATAATTTCACAGAAAGCATTTATATTGATGTTGTCTCTGTTCCTCCAGCACGAATGTCACTATCAACTTCTAAAATTGCTGTGAATTCTGACAATTCAGACCATGCTGTAATAACTGCTATTGTTTTGGATGAAAACAATTCAGTACTTCCAGGTGTAAATGTTTCTTTCCATTCATCAAGTGGTCAACTTTCTTTAGGATATGCTCCTACAGATATGGATGGAACTGTTAAATCTCTATTTTCTTCAGGAACATATGACAGGTCTAACAGAACTGCAACAATTACAGCAAGAGCTGAAGGTCTTACTCCAGTACAAATACCTGTATTAATAACTGGTTCAACTATTGAGATGATTTCTGAAAAAACCAATATTACTGTTGATTCAGGTTCACCTGATTATTCGCCAGTCACAGATATTTTAAAAATTTCGGTTCTTGATTCTGGTGATAAACCAGTATTTGGAACAGATGTTATTATTGATATTGAAAATACTGGTGATAGAAAAATAGATTTAAGAATTCTATCAAATCAACAAATACAAGGTCAGCCAACTGCCTATACGTCTATTTTTTCAAACAGCACAATTAAAACAGCAGTTGCCAAAACAGATGTTCTTGGACAGGTTCAATTAAAAGTTGTAGGACAATTAGCTGGAAATACTATTGTAAAAGCAACTTCTTTAGGAGCATCTGCAAGCACAAGTTATAAAATCTCTTCTATTGGTGAAGAATTTGGTATTATCTACCCACAAACCGATATTCACAGTGCTTTTGTAAATGAGCCTTTAATGCTTACTGTGCGAGCAGGAGCAGGCAATGTTACTACTGTTGTATTCTCAACAACAAGTGGATCTTTTGATATAAGCGAAAATAATGTTGTAGAGATTCCTGTTATTAATGGATACGCAACAGGTATTCTTGAGTCTGATGTAGCTGGGCTTGCAACCATTCAAGTTTATGACAAAAATAATTATCGCACTTCAGATTCATTAAAAATAGCATTTTCACAACCCAAAAACAAAGCAGATGAAATACTATTTCAATCAAGCGCCAGTTCACTACCAGTAAGTGTAGGAAATATTGAAAACACTGTTACATTAAAAGCAACAGTTCTTACTGATTATACTTCAGGACGGCAGGTTGTAGAAAATGTACCAGTATTATTTTCAATAGAAAATCCAACAGGTGGGGGGGAATTTATCTCTCCAGTCATTGTTGTAACTAATTCTGCTGGTATTGCAAGTACAAGATTTACTTCAGGGTCACTTGGATCTAGTGCTGATGGTGTTATAATAAAATCCATTTTGATTAATAAGCCAGATGTAGAAAAAACAATAAAAATTGTCATAGGCGGTGTTGCAGGTTCTGTGGCTATTGGCCGTGGAAGTAGTCTTGATATTGTTGCATTAAATCCATCAACCTATGCACTTCCTATGTCTGTTCTTGTTTCAGATGCAAATGGTAATAGAATGGCTAATGCTCAAGTATCTTTGAGTGCATGGCCAATTAAGTATTCAACAGGGTATTGGGGAACAGATCCATTCCAGGGAACACAAAACTATATATTATGTAGTCCAAACGTATTGGGAACATACAACAATGAAGATATTAATGAAAATATTTACTTAGATCCTGGTGAAGATCTTAATGGTGATGGAGAACTTACTCCTCCAAATGCAGCAGCAGGTAATTTACCATCATCAGTAACAACAGATGAAAATGGTGTGGCAAATTTCAATCTTGTTTATCTAAAATCAAGTGCAGTATGGATATCTAATCGTATTCAAGCCACAACTTATGTTCATGGAACAGAGACAAGATCTTCAGTAACTTTTACATTACCATATATGACTGCTGAATCATGTGATATGCCCAATGCTCCTTATATCAATATTACAGGTTCAGTCAAAGAGTTAAGTCTTAAACCTGATCGTGATTATATCGTTGCTGGAAATTCATGCAATGTTATTGCAACTGTTTTTGATGATGAAAATAAGCCTATTAGTGGTGACACTCCAGTAACATTCAAAACATCAGCAGGAGATATTGATCCAGATATACCAGGGGTTCAATCTAAAAAAACTATTGTTACTCAAAATGGTCAGGCAACGATTGGTTTAACAAGTCCAAATAATCTTGTTGGCTCTATTTTTATGGTCGCTGAAGCCTCTGGTATTACTGTAAGTACTGATATTGAAGTTGTTCCTGGAGAAATGGCAAAAATTAAATTAACTGCAACCCCAAATAACCTTACTGCAGATGGTGAAAGCACATCTAAAATCGTAGCTCAAGTTACTGATCAGTATAACAACCCTGTTATTGATAATGAATTAATTCTTTTTGAAAAAACTGGAGACTCTGGGGGAGTTTTAAGTGATACAAGTGCAGCAACCAAAGATGGAAAGGTTGAAATTACTTATAAGGCAGCATCTATTTCCGGTAGTGTGACTATAAAAGCTGTTGCATCAACTTATACTCATATCTTTGATGAAGTAGTTATTCCATTAATTCGTGCAGATGTTGGATCTCTCGTAATTGAAAGTGATAATTATATTTTAAATGCTTTTAACAGTGTTCCTTCAAATTCAGAAGCTTACAGCGCATTAATCACAGTTACAGTTAAAAAGGATAATAATGAACTTGTCGAAGATGGTACATTAATCACTATTGAAACAACTATGGGGGACCTTGATTTACCATCGCAATACATAAATGGAACTCAAAGTATGGTTATGGCTACAACTAAAAGTGGTAGTGCGAATGTAGTTTTGACAAGTCCAACAAATAATATAGGAAAAGCAGAAATAAAAGCTACTTCTGGCGGGAAATCTGTGAAAGCAAATATTTCTATTATACCAGGACCTGTTGCATTTATAAAGATGAGTGCTATACCTGAAAATTTAGCTGCTGATGGAAAAAGTCAAACTCAGATAAGAGCTCAGGTAACTGATGTTAATGGAAACCCTGTAATGAATGGTGAAGCAGTTATTTTTGAAATTATTGAAGGTACAGGTTTACTCTCTACTACAGGTAAAATTGGCTCTGGAACTACTATAGATGGATATGCAGATATTTTCTATACAGCACCATCAATACCAGGAACAGTAACTATTTCAGCAACAAGTGCATCAAATAGCTCTGTTACAGAAACAACTTCTATTTCACTTATAAAAACAGCAGTAAGTTCAATGGATATTTTCAGTGATGCTTCATCACTTATAGCAGATGGAATTTCATCCTCACGCATTTATGCCAGTGTAAAAGATGAAAATGGTCATCCAATTCCAGATGGAACTTTTGTCAGCTTTGCAACAACTATTGGCGATATTGATAATATCCAAAATATATTAAATGGCGTTCAAAAAGAGGTACGTGTATCTACAGTCAATGGACAGGCAATTGTAGAACTGAAAACTCCTACAAATATGATTGGCAAAGCTGTTATTACAGTTAAATCAGGAGAATTGATTCAAGAGCTTGAAATTAACATTATACCTGGCCCAGCTTCACAGATTAAATTATCGGCAACACCAAATAATTTAAATGCTGATGGCATAAGTACAAGTATAATAAAGGCTCTTGTCACAGATATTAATGGAAATTGGATAACTAATGGTGAAACCATTAACTTTAAATTAAAAGATAATAATGGTAGATTATCTGCAAAAACAGGCTCAATTATCGATGGTGAAGCTACTGTTGTTTATGCTGCAGGATATACTGAAGGCTCTGTCACTATAGAAGCATGGTCTGAGGCATATTCCAATGTTCGAAATGAAATTGAAATTGTTTTAATTGATTCTGGAATTAAAGTTGGAACTATTGTTCTTACAGCAGAAAAAGATTCTATTATTGCAGATGGTTCAGCATGTTGGATAGTTGCAACAGTAAGAGATGATTCTGGAAATATTGTAGAAGATGGGGCTCGCGTATCATTTACTACAACTCTTGGTGACATTGATCCCTATACGCAGACAATAGCAGGAATTCAAAAATCGATAATTGCAGAAACATATAATGGTCAAGCTCGTGTTCGTTTAATCAGTCCTACAAATATTTTGGGGAAAGCAGAAATTCTTGCGACAATAGGTGGAGTATCTCAAGTTCTTAATATTGATATTAATCCAGGTTTACCTCAAAATATTGTACTAACTGCCTCTCCAAATAATTTGTTTGCAGATGGAACAAGCACATCTTCAATTAAAGCCTATCTTTCCGATGCATATGGTAATACAGTAGTTGATGGCGAAACAGTAACGTTCAACTTAAGTGGATCAGGACGTTTCAGCGCAACTGGATATACACAAGCAACTGCAGCAACAGATGGTGGTATTGCAAAAGTTACTTATGTAGCAGGTTCAATCGTTGGGACAGATAATATTACTGCTATTGCTAATTCAACAGGAATAACTAAATCTATACCATTAACATTGATAAATGGAGAAATTGAAATTAGTTCTATTATTCTTCATGTAGAAAAAACAATTCTAACTGCTGGTGGATATACCTGTTCTATAAATGCAGCAGTCAAAGATCAGGATGAAAATTTTATTGTTGATGGAACAATGGTAACTTTTACTACAAGTATTGGAGATATAGATAATGCTAAAAATGGAACTCAACAGATAGTTTCAAAAGCAACTTCAGGAGGACAGGCAACAGCTATCTTGAAAACAGCTACTAATATTTTAGGAGAAGCAATTATTAAAGCAACTGTTGGAGGAAAAACAGTTGAGCAAAAAATCAATATCGTACCTGGCCCGGTTGCACAAATCAATCTCTCTGTAACATCAAGTTCTGGTGATATTACTACCTCAACGTCCACTGAAACAATTTTTAAAGCAGAAGTACAGGATGCTAATGGAAATAATGTTGTTGATGGAGAAACAATAGTCTTTACTATTGATATCAAAGGAGGTGAAACCTCTAAGTACACGACTTCAACAAATGATGGAGTTGCGCAGATAACCTATTACCTTACATCTTCAGCAGAAAATGTTACAATAACAGCAACATCTGCTTCTACTCTTGCTCAAGCCAGCAAGACCATAAATCTGTCTGATCCTTCTGTTATCTCTGCTCATGATATGTCATTAGCTACTAATAAGCAGACAATTAAATCTGACAACACTGATGAGGCAATTATAACAGCTATAGTTTTGGACAAAAATTATGCAGTTATTCCTGGTATAACAGTTAATTTCTCAGCAAGTGGTGGGATATTATCCCATGGGTCGGTAGTAACAGGTCCTGATGGAAAAGCTAAAATTTATTTTTCATCAGGCTATCTGGATAAACAAAATCGTATAGTTACAGTAACAGCTACGGTAGAAGATATTGAGAAATCCATTCCTATCCAGATAATTGGATCAAGTGTCAACTTTTCATGTGATAAAACAAGTATTACTGATGATGGAGTGGTTGAAGCAACATGTGTTGCAACAGCAAAAGATGCTGGAGAACAAGCAGTTTATAATACTCCTATTTATTTTTCAACCGGAACCACAAGTAGCAATGATAATAGCTCTGCTTTAATTGTTGCTGTTTTGAGTGAAAATGGAGAAACACCATATACTATAACAAGCGGAACTACTGGTGTTTATACTGCTACAGGTGGAAATCCTGGACCATATTCAGTCATGACAAATATTAGTGGAAAGGCAAGTTTTAAAATTCGTGGTATTCTTGATAAAATAGGTGCTGCGAATTTGATTATTAAGGCCATTGGAGATGAAAAACACTGTGAATTATTAATCAATAAACCAGCTAATGCTTTTGGAATTATAAGTACAAATCCATCATCTACAAGCAATGGTTTTGTTGAATTAAATGTAAGCGACTGGTTAGGTATAACAGTTAATGCAGGAACTTCAACACCAGATCCTGTAACAGTTGTATTTTCAAGCAGTGTGGGGCAATTCAGAAATGGTAAATCTGTAGCCAGAGTAGTTGTAGCTCAAGCAGGAGGTTTTGCATATACTGAGTTAAACTCACAAGTCTCTGGTCTTGCATCAATACAGGTTTATCGTGAAGATAATAATAATATCTCTGATTCTATGAATGTTGCTATATCACACTCTCCGGATAAGGCTGGTCAACTACTTCTTCATTCAGAAGCAAATGTTCTTCCAATGAGTAAAAATGGCGTTAATCATTCAGTTGAACTAAAGGCTACTGTTTTAACTGATGCCAGCACTGGAAGTCAGGTTGTTGGAAATGCTCCTGTTGTTTTTTCAATTGTCAATCCCTTAGGAGGAGGAGAATTCTTGTCTCCTGTTGTTGTTTACACAGATAGCTCTGGTATTGCCAAAACTACTTTTAATTCCGGAAGTTTAAGTTCTGATTCCAAAGGCATTACAATAACTGCAAAGCTTGTTGACAATACTAACATATCAAATCATGTAAACCTTATAATCGGAGGAACTCCTGGTTCAATAAGCATTGGTTTAGGAAGTAAAGCAACTTCTTTAAATGAAACAACATACTCATTGCCTGTTTCTGTTCTTGTTTCAGATGCTAATGGTAACAATATTTCTGGTACAGCAGTTTCATTAAACATATGGCCTGAAAAATTCTCAACTGGTTATTGGATTAGTTCAGAAATTAGTTGCGATATATTGTTTACAAATACATCTCCCAATGAAGATACCAATCAAAATTTGATTCTTGATGATGGTGAAGATCTCAATAAGGATGGAAAATTAACGCCATCAAGCTCTTCTGCAGGAAATATCCCTTCTGTAGTATATACTGATAATAAAGGAATTGCCTCATTCAATCTGGTTTATCTTAAGACATCTATCTGGATTACTGCTCGTCTGACTGCTTCAACTATGGTTCAAGGCACTGAAGCTGTTTCTGTGATCAATTTTCGTTTGCCTTATATAAAAGAAGATTCTTGCAACCTTGGAGACTCACCTTATCAGACATCAGAAGAGGATGTTGCGTCCATATATATTGAACCATCAATTCCAGACAATCCTGGAGAAAATAATCCATATTTTAGAATCAATGCAGGAGGATTATCTTGTGATAATAATGAAATAACTTGTGATGGCCGATGGACAAAAATAGTTGCAACCCTTATGGACAATAGTGGTAATATTGTTAAAGAAGACTTTCCTGTTGTTTTTACAACAACTGCCGGAGCCTTAAATGGAGAAACTTCCAAGACTTCAGGCTCTGATAATCGAACATATACAGCTTTAACAGAGTCTGGAAAAGCAACTGTTAAGCTTTATAGTGCTGATTCACTGGGTAAAGCAATAATTTCTGCGGAAGCAGGAGCAATTAATCAGAAAACAATAGTTGAGTTTGTTGCCGGACCTCCAGATGAAATTATTATTAAACCAATACCAATCAGTTTACCTGCAAATGGTGAAGATCAAAGTGAAATACTTGTAACTGTTCTGGATGCCAAAGGAAATCCTGTTGCTGATGGTGAAACTGTAAATATATCTGTTAATCATGGTATTTTAGATAAGCTGGTTGGAACTACAATAAATGGTTTTGTAAGATTTACATATACAGCTCCAACATCATTGCCTCGTGATGAAATTGACGTCATTACTGTAGTTGTTTCAAATGGCGAAAAACAAACACAAGATATTAATTTAACTGGGCCACCTATTGCCGGAATTTCCCTTTCTATTGAACCTGAGAGTTTGCCAATGGATGGTAAAAGTGAAGCAACTGTTTTTGCAACTGTAAGCCTTTCTGGAGGTGGAGACGTACCTGATGGCACAACTGTCAATTTTAGTATAGTTGGTGGAAATACCACTGAAAAAGGTTCTATCGAAGAAAAAGGTTTGACAGCCGGAGGTGTTGCCAGAGCAATCCTTACTGCTGGAACAGTCTCTTCATCTGTTATAATAAGAGCTGAGGCTGGTGGGCGAATGGCAGAAATTGAAATACAATATAAACAGGGCAGTATGGATGTTTCAATTGTACCTAATTCAATATTGGGAACAGGGCTATCATACGCTACTGTATCAGCAGTTCCAAAAAATGTTAGTGGAAATGTAAAAGATGATGCTGTTGTTATATTTGAAATTGATGATACTTCTATGGGAGGTTTTGTTGAATATACAACACTAACAAATGATATATTGGTTTCTGGTGGAAATGCTCAACTAACGACAACTGTCAAAGATGGCGAGGCAAAAGCTTACTTCATTGGTTCAAACAAAGGAGGAACTGTAAAAATTTCAGCTATATGGGATGAAGATGTTGATAATGAAGTAGATAGCAATGAAGTCGCTGGATATGAAAGCTTAGATATTCAACCGCCACCATCATTTATTAAAATAGCTGAAAATTCACCGGATCCATCGTCTATTAATATTAAAGGTACTGGTGGTATTTCAACTTCTCAAATTGTATTTGAAGTAAAAGATTCTAGAGGGCAGTTGGTATCCGATGGTTATAAGATTATCTTTTCAATTAATAGTGGTCCGGAAGGTGGAGAAGATATTCAGCCGACATTTGCATATACAAAAGATGGAAATGTTAGCACAATCTTGAGAAGTGGCTTTAAGTCTGGACCTGTTAGTATTAAAGCTGTTTATTATAACGATACTAATATAAGTACTAATACAAGTCAGGTTGCAATCAATGCAGGGCCTCCAGTGGGAGAAGAATTTGGTTTGTCAGCAAAATATAATAACGTCTCAGGTTTATATAATACTTTCTTAGAAAATCAAATTTCTGTAAATGCTGGTGATATTTATGGAAACATGATTCCAGATAATACTGTTATATCTTTTAAGACTTATAATACAGGTGGATTGTTCCAACCAAATATTGCTGTAACCCAAAATGGTGTAGCTTCTAATACATTATTATCAACTGGAACAAATCCAGAGCCAATGCAAGGTTTTGTCTATTTAACTGCTGAAGCCAACAATGGAGGACGCACAACCAGAATTTCAAGTATTGTAGTTACTCCTGGCGATGGAAATAATCATATTATATACGCAGGAACAAATGGTGGAGGGATTTATAAGTCTATTAATAATGGTGGCGAGTGGGTGAATATAAGTCGTTCATCTACAAACAGTGGGCAGAATATAATAGACCCATACATTAATGATATTGCAATAGATCCAACTGATCCTAATAAAATTTATGCTGCAACTGGCTATCTTGGACGTGGAAATGTTTATCGAAGTCTGGATGGCGGACAAAATTGGAATAGTAATAATACTGAAGAATGGAATGGTCTTTTAAATGGTTTCACAAGTGCTGTTTTAACTATATTGTGTGATGATAAAGAAGGTTATACAAAATATATATGGATAGGTACAGATGGACAGGGAATTTTATATTCCAAAGATGGAGGGGACCAATTCTTAAATACTGGTCTTTCAACACCAACTAATGACACTATTTTAATACCTGAGTCGAATTCATACTCAAATCCCAATAATATTGGTAATGGATATATGAAGGGATTGGATCTCTCATGTAACAGTAAAGCTCAAAGCTGGCAGGTAAGATATGATGTCAGCTTTCAAAGATCAGATGACTCCTCTAATGCAACTTTATCAGACAGTATTATTGTAAAACAAGGTGAACCTGCTCAAAGCTGGACTGTTCAAAAAGTTGGGACAGATAATTGGGTATTGACAAATGAATCTAAGACAGAAAGTTATACAGCAAATATAAATAGTAATAGAGAAGCATACTTTGATTTAAGTACACCTCTTTCCTTTTCTGTATTTGAAAATCAGTCATTAACTTCAGCTCATGGAGAAAATTTTATACTTTACCTTGCTGGAGAGTGGAAAGTATATGGTACATTATCCGGAGAACAAAGAAAGACAGGAGAAGATAATATATACTACTTCTCTGATAATGAAGAAATTGAATTTATTATCCAGTCAGGTTCTGTTTCTTTTGGTCATAATGATAATTTTTCATTTATTATTGAATCAGGAGGAATGGGATGTGGAAAGACTGTAAAAGATATTGTTAAGGTTCCTGGAACAAATGATGATTCTGCAACTCTTTTTGCTGCAACATCTACAGGAATATTTAAGAGTATAAATGGAGGAAGGATTTGGACTGAAACTACTAACTTCGTAGGAGATAATGTAGTAACTCTTGAACTAATTAAAAGAGGTTCTGACACCATTTTATTTGCCGGTACTCAAAGTGCTGGGGTATGGTACTCTGTGGATAGTGGTGACACATGGACTCAGCATATTGATGGACTGGGATATGGACTAAGTACAACAACACCTAAAGCAGATGTTAATAATGTTGGAAATGGATCTGTTGTTGTAAGCATTCCAGAAGATACAAAGAATACTAAAACAGAAACATGGATACTTGAGTGTGTTGAAACAGAAAGAAATGGAGGAGTATTTTCAGTAGTAGGAACTTCTTCAGGAACACGTTTAACAGCTACAGTTGGGGTTAGCGCTGAATATACAGAAGTTTTGATTTATATTGTAGATGGAGATAAAGATTTTCAAAAAGGGGATCGCTTTACTTTCAGGACTATCAGAGATCCAGGAATGGAGATAAAAGATCTTGTTGTTTATAGTGATCCAACATACACAGAAAGAAGATTGTACGCACTTACTTATTTCTGGGGAGTATTAGAACCACATGCTGTGGGATGTTTATATTCTATTAGTTTGAGCGATGCATATACACCAGATGGTACATGGAGCAGAAACAATGAAATAACAGGTCTTCCACCTTACGAACCACCTGGAGATAATAGTCTTTTTGCACAACATGCTATTGCTGTTGACACAGCGGATGAGTATAAAGCTCTTAATGAAAGAACAAAACCAGGCAAGCTTTATATTGGTGGTGAGGGGATAAGTTTCTGCACAACTGGAAATGAAAGTGATCTTGGGGCAGGAAAGCTAATCTGGAAAGAAAGTAAAATTGGATTAACTAATCTAATTATGTCCAGAAGGCCTGTTTTATTCTCTGGAGCATGTCAAATGACAGTTAGAGAACAGATAGTTTGGGGAAATCCTGATACTGTTGGTTACTTCCTGTATGAGATATATGTGCAAGATAAAAATGGAAATCCACCTATTAGTGGCTCCATATTATCATTCAATACATTGAGATTTGAAAATGGTAATTATGCATCCAATGATCCTGTAGTAATATCTCAATATTCAGATGTCATGACATCTATGGGGACCTTTAGAGATAAAAGCGATCCATCAACAAACTTGCCATTTAGAATCAAACTTTCCATGGGTAAAGCCTCAATAGTTAGAGGTGCAGAATTTTTATTTGAACCAATGGTATACGAAGAAGGTGGATCTATTGTTCCTCCTGGAACTTCTGGTAGCAGACAGAAGATGAGGTTTGAATATTAATGATTATTTATTAGATGTGTTAGTTGAAACAAAATAATAGCCGATATGATTATGTACGATATCTATGAAATTTAATGAAATTTTGGGAAATGATTTAAAAAATTATCTTGGAGATTTATTTTATTTAATTTATGGCCGATACCTGATACCGATAGTAATGAGACAGACACAGGATGTATTGATTGCAATAGATCATCCAATTGCTTTTTGGAAGTTATTTTAGGGTGGTAAAAGAATTAGATTGCCGTGTGGATTGTGAAGGCTAATTTTACCTAAGCACAGAAC
>Ga0272440_1002380_pt1 | contig 14701 bp, 7 predicted proteins | sample SSMMMBAug17_FD_192440 | JGI IMG/M metagenome (GOLD analysis project Ga0272440, IMG submission 192440) | Marine sediment archaeal communities from Little Sippewissett salt marsh, Falmouth, MA, United States - SSM-MMB-Aug17 | ecosystem: Environmental > Aquatic > Marine > Wetlands > Sediment ...
TTCTTGGTTTGCCAGAAATTCTTTAATGAAGATGGCAACCCGGGCAAGCGCGCATATTTCGTGCCATGAAAAACCTAAGTTGAATGATAATAGGACTAAATAATACACTTTTTTAGGGTGATTTATATAGTAATTGGGGTCAGAGTAAAATTAAGTTATAAGTTAATTTTACTCTGACCCCAATTACTATGTGTAATTTCATTGTGTTCAGATCAAGTATTTGTTCATCATCAAATATTGCTACATTGTTAATCGGCTCAAAAATTTCCTCAGTATAAATCTTATTGATGATATTCGGTTCCAGCAGTCTTTTTTGTCCAATCTTTCCGCTGGTAACAGTAACTGAACCTTGCGGAGCGAAAGTATTCAACAGATCATTTAATCAGCCAATATGATCGTGATGATTGTGAGTAATAATGATATAGTCTGGAAAGATATTTTCTTCTTTAAGCCAGGCCACAAATTTTGAAACGTATTCTCTGGTTCCTGTATCGATAATTACATTTTTTCTCCGCGAAGGAGATATATGCCACAAAATGGAGTAATTGGGGTCAGAGTAAAATTAAGTTATAAGAAGTTAATTTTACTCTGACCCCAATTACTCTTTTTCTTGATCGTACAAAACAATAAGGTCGTGTAGAGACGTAGCATGCTACGTCTCTACAGTTCAATTACCTCAAAACGAACAATATCAATAATGGGGAAGTTATTTTCAGAGAGTTCCTAAGTAAAATAATCAAGACGTGACCCCATTCCCTTAAAGTAAATGATTTTGATTTTGCTAAGAAATTAAGTGCAATAATCAAGATGTGACCCCATTTTCCATACTGTGGACTTTTTGGGAATATGGCCATATAATAATTACTAAGGAATACTCGAAAAATAAATTCCTCATTTACGTATGTGCCAAAAACGTGTAGGGGCGAACCTTGTGTTCGCCCATCGTACATAGGAACGAAAGCGTTATTCGTTCGAGGGCGAACACAAGGTTCGCCCCTACATCGGGCTGGCACATAAGTAAATGGGGAAGTTATTTTCAAAGAGATCCTTATTCCCTCAATATGTCATAATTAAGATATTAGTAATACAATTGCGTGTCAATATAATACAGATATTTTTAGAACTTTTTGTTTTATACTTGAAACAAGTATTTGTTTCATAAATGCAATTTGACAAATCAAGTATTATTAAAGGTTTCAAGCAAATGGTGTTTTAATGCTTTTGCAGTGTATCATGGTATCATTTATAATCAGCCAAATCAATAAAGGTGCTATCAATATTTAAATGAGATTAAATATTTCAGTAACATTTTTACAATCGATAAAAACTATGCTAATACACGGATGAATTAAATATCTGTATTCGAAGATAAGAAAAAAATTAAAAAGGACGCATTCTAAAAATGTAACGCCCTTACAGGCTAAGAAAAAAATGTATACACTTATAGACCTATCCGGAAATAACCTACACATGGAATGATTCTCAGTATAAAAGAATAAGGAGCATATTTTATGAAACAATTTAATACATCAGGCCCATGTAATCCAAAACTGCATTACACCTTAAAACGTGACTCACTGATTGCTGATGCGATGAAAAAAGTAAGAAATGGCAGATATTTTACTGTATTTGCGCCCAGGCAAACCGGAAAAACAACGCTGTTTCAGTTATTGTTTGACGAATTAGATGATTCCATTAAACCACTGCATATCAGATTTTCCAGTCTAAAGACGCTTACAAAAGATCAGTTCTATCCCATGTTGACGCATATCCTTACCAGAGAGTTAAACAAATATGATGTAAAAACAAAATTGACCATTACTACTGCCAAAGAAATGGATTTCTTTTTTGAAGAAATATCAAATAATTATTCATTCACGTTACTGATGGTCATTGATGAATTTGAAGGTATCCCATTATGTGTCCTCAATGAATTCATGCATACCCTAAGAGATATGTATCATCAACGAGAATATCATTGCATTCATTCTGTTATGCTGGTTGGTGTCAGCACCATCGCAGAGTTGGTTCACACAACCGCATCACCATTTAATGTTGCTGAAGAAATTGAAGTTTCCTATTTTAATAAAACAGAAGTGAATGAACTGATAGATCAATACGTTTCTGAAACCCATCAAGATTTTGACAAAGAGGTTCGAAACGCCATTTTTACCAATACGAATGGTCAGCCTGGATTGGTCAATGCCTTGTGCAAATATTTGGTTGAAAATGTTGCAATAGACAGACAGAAATCTGTTTCTATAGATAATTTCCAGCCAACATTGACATATTTTTTAGCAGAAAAGTATGACAAAAATATAATTAATATTGTTCAGAAGGCTTATGAAAAAAAAGAGTTTTTGATACGTCTCCTGTTTAATGAAGAAAAATTTCCTTTTTCAGTAGATTATCCAGATATATCTTATTTATACGCCAATGGCATCCTGAGCAATGTCAATGGAAGTGCAGAAATTTCTGTACCTCTGTATAAAAAACGCCTGATCAATGCGCTTCGGCCAATAATCAATGGAGAATCCGCCTATTACCTGCCAACTGTAAAGGAAAATTTTGATTCAATCAAAACACCTCATGGCGTAAATATTAAAGCGTTATTGCAAAAATACACCGATTACATCAAGCGACGTGGCTTTTTAGCCTTTGACACAAAAAATCTCAAAGAATCCGCCTGGCATTATTCCCTGGATGGATATATCAATTTTGCAATAGAAGAACTACAAGGACATACTTTTATTGAAGTCCCCAGCGGACGCGGCAGAACAGATATCCTGATCATTTACAAAAAAGAAAAATATATTATTGAAACCAAAATTTATACAACCAACAAGCGATATCAAAATGGCAAAGCACAACTGGCGCAATATCTCAAATCTGAAGGCTTAACCGAAGGCTTTTTCGTGGTATTCAGTCAAAAACATACTGAAAATGATGTGTTGTATGAAGAAGACATCATTGATGAAAAGAAAATTTATACCTTTGTGATTCGAACGTCTTTTGAGATTCCTTCGCGCGTTGATGCCAATCAATACAATATAACGCCTCTAAAACCAGCCAAAAAAATTATCTACACGCCTGATGATTTTAATACGAAGAATAAAATAATCTATATTTCTTACAGTGTTGAGGATAGAGAGTGGTTAAATCGTTTGCTATACCATTTAATGCCGCTGAAACATGAAAATATTGATTTCTGGTTTGATCATCAGCCAGAAAAAAATAATTTTCGCGCAATTGAAAATTCAATCAATCGTTCACACTTGATCATATGTTTAATTACACAAAATTTTCTAAACAAAGAATCTATTCGAACCAAAGAAATCCCGCTGATAAAAATCAGACAAACCGAAAATATTCCAGTTGTGCCAATATTGTTAGAAAAATGTTTATGGACAATCAACACTTGGCTGAACAGCATGACCCTGTATCCAACAACTAAAAAGCCTGTTGCAGAATATGAACTGGATGAGCAGGATAACCTGTTGATGGATATTGTGGGTGGAATTGTTCCAAAGATTTTATAATTGTGTGAAGGAGGTAATCTATGAGACATATCCCATTTTATTAATTGATCAAATAAACTTTCATGAAAATGCGATTTTCACACGAAAAAAAATAATTATAATTAAGGAACACCACCATGAGAGAATTCAACATTTCAGGCCCCTGCAACCCTGAATTGCATTACACAATAAAGCGAGATTTCTTGATAGCGGATGCGATGGATAAAGTCAGAAAGGGAAGATATTTTACTGTCTTTGCTCCCAGGCAAACCGGAAAAACAACATTGTTTCAGTTGTTATTTAACGAATTAGATCTATCATGGATAAAACCCATTCATGTCCGATTTGCCAGTTTGAAACATTGTTCCAGAGAAGAATTCTACAAAGCATTGATGCGTAAAATAACTGTTGAGTTAACAAAACATAAAATTCAAACAAAGGTAACCATTACCTCTGCCAATATGATAGAATATTTTTTTCAGGATATTCATAAGCAATATTCAATCAAAATATTTATGGTGATAGATGAATTTGAAGGGATTCCCTCAATTGTTCTCAATGAGTTCATGCATGCATTAAGAGATATGTATCATCAGAAGGAAAATCATGTCCTTCATAGCATGATGCTGGTTGGTGTCAGCACGATAGCAGAACTTGTTCATACAAAAGCATCGCCTTTTAATGTTGCTGAAGAAATTGAAGTTTCATATTTCACTGAAACAGAAATGAATGAACTGATTGATCAATATGTTGTCGAAACCCATCAGGATTTTGACAGCCAGGTTCGAAAAGCCATTTTTCATAATACCAATGGACAGCCCGGTCTGGTTTGCGGGCTGTGCAAATACCTTGTTGAAAAAGTCGCTGTGGACAGAACAAAACCGATTACAATGGATATTTTTTGGGCAACATTAAAATATTACATGACAGTCAAATATGATACAAATATTATTAATGTTGTTCAAAAAGCAGCAAAACAAAAAGATTTTATTCTAAAATTACTATTCGATGAAAGACCCTGCCCATTTACAGTGCATAACCCTCAAATTTCTTTTTTATACGCAAATGGTGTGGTTCATAATGATAATGGCAATACAGTCATTGGTGTGCCCTTATACCAAAAAGCACTGATTGAAGCTTTCCGACCCGATTTTAATGGTGAAGTGTCGCATTATTCATCAACCATACAAGATACCTTCCAAAGCATCTGTATTGGAAAAAAGCTAAATATCAAGGCCTTGATAGAAAAATACACCGATTACATCAAGCGACGTGGCTTTTTAGCCTTTGACACAAAAAATCTCAAAGAATCCGCCTGGCATTATTCCCTGGATGGATATATCAATTTTGCAATAGAAGAACTACAAGGACATACTTTTATTGAAGTCCCCAGCGGACGCGGCAGAACAGATATCCTGATCATTTACAAAAAAGAAAAATATATTATTGAAACCAAAATTTATACAACCAACAAGCGATATCAAAATGGCAAAGCACAACTGGCGCAATATCTCAAATCTGAAGGCTTAACCGAAGGCTTTTTCGTGGTATTCAGTCAAAAACATACTGAAAATGATGTGTTGTATGAAGAAGACATCATTGATGAAAAGAAAATTTATACCTTTGTGATTCGAACGTCTTTTGAGATTCCTTCGCGCGTTGATGCCAATCAATACAATATAACGCCTCTAAAACCAGCCAAAAAAATTATCTACACGCCTGATGATTTTAATACGAAGAATAAAATAATCTATATTTCTTACAGTGTTGAGGATAGAGAGTGGTTAAATCGTTTGCTATACCATTTAATGCCGCTGAAACATGAAAATATTGATTTCTGGTTTGATCATCAGCCAGAAAAAAATAATTTTCGCGCAATTGAAAATTCAATCAATCGTTCACACTTGATCATATGTTTAATTACACAAAATTTTCTAAACAAAGAATCTATTCGAACCAAAGAAATCCCGCTGATAAAAATCAGACAAACCGAAAATATTCCAGTGGTGCCATTATTATTTGAAAAATGTTTATGGACAATCAACAGTTGGCTGAACAGCATGACCCTGTATCCAACAACTAAAAAGCCTGTTGCTGAATATGAACTGGATGAACAGGATAATCTGTTGATGGATATTGTGGGTGAATTGTTTCTCAGACTCAAAAATTGAGAGAAAAGGAGGAAAAGATAACACTATATCTGTTTAATTAACAAAATTAGGAGATTTCTAATGCTATAATATTCTTTTAAAGATGAAAATTTGCCAGCCAGGTATCTGCCTTTCTGATAATTTTTGATGATAAATCGTTTAGGAATGCTCGAAAAATAAATTCCTCATTTACTTATGTACCAAAAACGTGTAGGGGCGAACCTTGTGTTCGCCCATCGTACATAGGAACGAAAGCGTTATTCGTTCGAGGGCGAACACAAGGTTCGCCCCTACATCGGGCTGGCACATAAGTAAATGGGGAACTTATCGTTTCATTTTGACAATATCGGACAGTAATCCGAAAAAGTCATGACATTTTCGGATTACTATTCGATATTGTCAAGATTGATTCGGGATTTTATTTCTTTAGGTTTTGAGGGCGCTTTAGCGTCCTTTTTCCATTCAGCGTTGGGCTGTTCTTGCGTTTGCCGAAATATTTCATTTTACAATGTTCACCAATTTAAGAGCGACTTTTTAGGAATGGGGAACTTATTATCAGAAATGTCCTAATCAATATCAGGCAACTGACTCAAACCAGATAATGCCAGTAACGCATTCAGATCATCTTTGGTGGACCAGAGAATATTATTTTCTTCAAGCAATTCCCGGGCTTTTTTCGAAACACCGCTGCTGGCAAAAAGCCACATGGTTAATGTGTTTAAGCCGCCATCAGCAATTTCTTTTTCTTTGACACGTTCACCCAATTCAATAAAATTGTTGACAACAGAAGCATCCACAGGTGTGTTCCACCATTTGCTTTCTGCGATCCAGGGGTCGAGTCCGGAAGCCGCATAAATGTCGATCTCCATTCCAGGTCCAGCCGAAATTCGATTTCGATGATTAATATACACAAAGCGATCAGGAAAACTTATCTTTTCTGGATGATGAAAGTATTTTCCATCTAACGTTTTGCGTTGATTATTCCACAATATTTGAATCATAAACACCTCTGCAAGATAGCCCTGATAGTTCTGGTATTTTTTAATATATGATTCATATTTTTTAATAATATCATTTTCGATATGTTTACGATTTAAACCCGCAACTTCTGTTTTCCCCCAAATCTTAAGAAATTCATTTAAAATTGGATCATTGATATGCGTAAACCATCCGCCAAATTCTTTATAGTCAATCAAATCGCCTCTGGAGAGCTTTATCATGACATCTTTTATTTTTTCTATATCCACATGCGTCTTTTCTCTTCTTTCCAATTCTTTTTGAATTCTTGTTAAATCAATTCTATCTTCTTCTTCCAGTGCAGCCAGATATAGAATCCATTTGGTGATATTATGGTCATTCAAACGATCAATCCATTTCGAAACCTGATCGTTTAGTTCTGCCCAAATAAAGCCAGAGCTTAGATCAACAGCCAGAATTTTATTTAAATCATGTTCTGAATAAATGGGCTTTTGTTGTTCTGCGGATTGCTGAATCAGTGCATTAATGTAAAATGGATTTCCACCGCATCTTTCAGAAACAAGGGCTGCCATTTCATTAGACAAATCAATAGTGTAGGATGACGCTGCTTTTGTTGAAAGTTCTGCACCATAATAATCTGTAAATGGTTTAATGGGCTTATTAAAGAATCTGCCATACAATGTGCCTTTGCCCAGAATTTCTCTGCTTAATATGCTCATGGCTGAACCAGTTACAAAATGAGGGCATGTTGGTGATTCTACCGCTTCTTGCATAAATCCAACAATTCGAAAGTCATGTTGGGGAAGGTGAATATTCTGAAATTCATCTAAAAACATTGCAATTGTAATGTCTTCATAGTCAGAAAACGTTCTGGGAAGCATCAATGCAGTTTCTTCAGGAATGTTCACCTTTTTTTCTAACAGACCTCTCATCAGTGTAAGTGCTATTTTAAGGCCGGGTGTTATGGTGACATGCTTTTGAATATATGAAATGAGATCTGGTAATAAAACAGACCCTTGTAAAATTTCTGTTTTTTGTAGTGTAAAGGCAGTGTACCATCTTAAAAAATTTTCTGCATAACCAATGGCAAATTCCCATCTCTCTAATTTTTTATCTTTAAAACTATAGTAAACAGGTATAACAGATTCAATTTTCTGTGGATCTTGTTCCGCAAATAATTTGTTCACTACTCTTTTGAATATTTCAGTTTTGCCCATTCGGCGTTGACCTAAAAGTACTGTTGATCGGGTCAATCGCTTTACTGCTCTTTTAGCGGAATTGTAAAAATATTCTATAAACTCTTGCCTGTCAGTATAAATGCTTTCAGGGACAAGGGTTTTTATGGCTTGTTTTGGTTTCATGTTTACTTTTCCGATTTTGAATTTTAATATGTTTAATATACACCACACGAAAAAATTTTGCTGTTGAAGATGAAATCATAGCTTATGATACAACAACCGATCAAATCCAATAGAAATAATCGCATAGGTTTGTAATTTGACCATATCCCCAAATTCTTCAAGCAATTCAGATGAATAGGTTTTGGCCTGTTTTTTCGCATCCTTTAATTTTGATTGAACCAGTTTATGTTTGAACAGTGCGGTATCAGATAATTTATTAATATTTTTAAGTTTAAGGGCTTTGGGTTTAATATATTTAAATTCAATCAAGGTATCAATAAGTTTATATTTTCGGCAATCCGGACGCACAATCATGGCAAGATCGGCATAGCCGGTTCGGCTTTGACGTTCGCTGATCATGATAAAATTGTTATCCATCAACAAACACATAAAAATGGTTTTAACTGTAAGTTCATTGACCCAACGATTATCACGCCAGTGAAAATTGGGAAATACAAATTTTTCAATGTATTGTCTAATGGGTGCGATTTGTCCATTACTCAACAATTTTTCAGCGGCATCAACACCCAGATCCCTTTTTTGTGGGTCCGAAACAATCCAACGTGCAATTCCATCAATATAAAGGCTTTGAGTTACCGGGTTGGGTATTGTCAAATCAGGCTTTCCTGATTGTGTTTGATGAGATAATGTCAACATCCCCATGAAATATAGATATGATCCCATAAATGTTCTTGTTTTTGCACTTTTCGTTGTCATGGCTGTCAGGCCAAATCTTTCAGTTATATTTGGAATCTTTACGCTTTTATTCTGATTTAATTCCATAATCATTTCTTTCCCCCCTGGTAAATCGGCTATAAATTCAAGTCGTTTTTCATCAGTGACAAGATTGTGATCCATTAAAGACAGTGGCAAATTACCTTCCAATTGCTCAATATGTTTCAGTAAATACATGACCAGAGTCGGGTTATATATTCTGATATCAACATAAGGAGAAAAAATATAACCATCATAAAGATTTTTCATTAATTGAAAGATCTTATTCCTCCAGTTGTCTTTTCCTTCCGGAAATATGGGGGTATTTTTAGAAGCCAGCAGTCTTGGTCTTTTTTCCAGGCCATCTGCAAATGTTTGAATCAATTGTTTGACTTCAGAATCAGTAAATCCACATAAATCAGAAAAATATGGCAGCATGTGGAGATCAGTCCGAATGTTATCTCCGCTGGTAACATCACTTAAAAGAATGGGAGTAACACCGGTCAGATACATCCGATCCAAGCCGAGACCTTCAGTTGCAGATTTTAATTGTTTAAACATTGTTTTCATGAATCCACCCAGGGCTGTCATGCTGAAATATTCTTCCTGTTGATCATTTGCAATCATTTCATTTGCAAAATTGTCGTATTCATCTATAAACAGGTAAAGTTTGTGACCTGTTTTGCTGATAGCTGATAACAGACTGAAAAAACTGCTCATTGCATGATTATCATGTATTTCAATTTGTGAAGGCAGTAAATCTTCGCAATCTATGGCAAATCTGCGGATACAATCATTAATGTGGATATTCAGATTTTGTTCTACATTGTCGTCAGTACAATCCACGCAGGAAAAATCAAATTTCAGAACAAAATATTGATTGTGAAGTTCAGTTGGATTATCATAAATCCATGTGCCTTCGAACAATTGATCAAAAACATCTGCTTTTGCAATATCATAATAATTTTTTAATGTGGACAACCAGAGCGATTTTCCAAACCTTCGCGGCCTTAAAAACAAAAGATATTTACCCGCATCTTCTGTCAATGGAATTCGGCTGGTTCGATCAACGTATTCAAATCCTTCTAATCTGATGGATTCATAATTACTTATGGCATATGGAATTTTCATGGTTCTTTCCTTTTTTTACAGTCAATTATGGTTGCTGGGATATTCATCCTATATTGATTTTGTGGTTGCATTGTAGGGCAACCCCCTATGGTTGGTTGTCCATTTTTGATTGCACATCGTGGGAAACCCCAGGCTATTTCAGTCAGCTTGTGGCTCTCCCTGTCCAATTGCCACTACATTAACAACTACATTCCCAATTGTCTTTGACATTGAAATCTGATTTAAAACCGATTCATCAGTAAAAGGCACAAACATGGCAATGGTAATTTCTGAATATGATGTTTTTTTGGCATATTCAGATGCCTGAGTGATCGCTCTCCTAACTTGCAACGAATTGACAAAACTTTTCACCTCAATCAAACCCTTTTTGGCATCTTGACATTTAATGTGAAGATCAACCTTTCCATTGCCGGTTGGAAATTCTGGAATAATAGAACATATGCCATCCAGCGCCATTTTCAGCCAAAAGTATAAATGAAAATGGCCAACTGCTTCAGTTAAATGATAATCAGTTTTCCTTCGGGGTTGATCCTGCCAGGGGTTATTTCCTGCTTTTTGTAATCGTTTCAAAAAATCTTTATATCGATTCAGCAAGGCAGGCACATTCAAGTTGGGGGTGTTGAATACATCTTCCAGAAAATCTCCTGGTTCCAAAGCAAGGACTCGTTTGTTGTGATGTTCCTCTATATCACTGACAAATACAGTGTATAACATGTCTTGTATATATGGGGATGCAAACCGACAGGTATGAATGATATCCTCATCAGTCTCAAGCTCAGTATAAGTGATTAAACCATGCATATACATGTAATTGCACCAGTCTGTTGCAAAGGAAAATTTAATATTGGAATCCTTAAACAATTGAAAGACATAGGTTTTGTAATCTGTTTTTGCTTTGATGATCATGTTCAGGATGGTATTGTTATGTTCAATATTGATGGAGCGTTTATATATTCTTTTCCACTGGTTCATATCAATTGTTTTTGTTGTATCTTCATTATACTTTTCAGTTAAAAGCTCACCAAACCATCCGATAAGTCCGGGTTGTCCATTGGTTGTTTCATAAAGTTGCTGAACGACTTTACTATCGACATTTTGACCGCTTTCAGCTTGATAATCACCAAACATTTTTTGAACTTCGGCAAAGGTTAAATTGGGAATATGGATTGATCGTTGCACATTAAATGGCGACCCTTTTTTTGAATCAACACCCAGGACTGCTCTGACACCAACCAAAGCAAGGCCATGAAGCAAATACTCATCACGGGTTAAGTACATATCCCGGAACATGGAAACAACCTGGTCAATGATTTCTGATGGTAGCTTGTCAAATTCATCAATGATCAGGATGAATGGTTTCTTTAATATACCCGTTCTTTTTTTAAATAATTCCAACCACTCATCCCAGTTAGTTATTGGTCCAATATCGATATTCAATTTTCCCAGAATAACAGACTGCCATCGTCTAAAAAATATTGCAGATTGGCTTTCAGTTTCTGAAGGTGTGAATGCCTGCATAGATATGCCAGCCACGATAAAAGAATCTTTATAATCAGTTTTGATACGTTCTATACTTTGTCGAATCGTCCACGTTTTGCCTGTTTGTCTGGGAGCCCATATGGTAAAAAAATGGCCGCCTTTATCAGGGTTTCCAATTAACTGGTTTGTACACTTTTCTATCAGCGAATCTCGTTCAACGAAATAATGTTCTTCACTTTCTATTGGACCATAAGAATGAAATTGTCGCATATATGCCTCCTTATGCAGTTTAGGAATGCTCTGAAAATAAGTTCCTCATTTCTGAAAGAGTCAATTCTATTCATTTTGAACCTGGATTACGCTGAAGAAAATGAATAAAAACACTTTTAATTCATCATATTCATCTTCTTCAGCGTAATCCAGGTTCAAAAATAGGAATTCAATATATTAAATGGGGAACTTATTTTCCGAGAATTCCTTAGTTACAATTTTGAAGATTATAGCATAATTCATCGAATGATAAAAACAGAAACAACAACAAAAAAAAATCTGATTGTTTTGTCTCAGAAAAATAAAAATTTACAATAGGTTAGCAGAAATGATGTATAGAATATTTTTAATTGATATGCCTTTTGGGATTTTAAGTGTGGGAAATGGGGTCACGTCTTGATTATTGTACTTAAAGTAAATGATTTTGATTTTGCTAAGGAATGTTCTGAAAATAACTTCCTCATTATTGATATTGTTCGTTTTGAGGTAATTGTACTGTAGAGACGTAGCATGCTACGTCTCTACACGACCTTATTTTTTTGGACGATCAAGAAAAATGGGTATGTTATTTTCAGAGCATTCCTAAGAAATTAAGTGCAATAATCAAGATGTGACCCCGATTTCTTTCAATTTATTCATAATACTATTCATTTCAGTCAAAGGAATGTCGCATGCGTGACCTTTGCACATATACACACTTGTTTTGTTGTCAACAAGGTGTTGATTAGTGGTGTAAGGTGCTAATATTGATAGCTTTTGTGAATATTCATCCCCTTTAAAAAGGGCAACTATGTCAGGGTGATAACTGGATTGCAAGTGTTTTAGAATGTCTTTGGATTCAGAAGACGTCTCTTTACCGCAAACAACAATTTCATAGGAATCGTTTTTAGCGAATTGATAAGCCATTATCATTTGGGTAAAGGCTTGCGGGACGCGATTGATCATATCTGAAAAAGCAAGGATAATGTCCTCAGCTTTTTCTTCATACGCCATATTTCCAGTAATTTTTGACAGTTTTATTAAATTTTTTGCAAATACCGCGTTACCCGATGGCATAGCGCCATCGTAAGCTTCTTTTGGTCGGGCAATGAGTTTTTCATCATGATCTGATGTGAGGAAAAATCCATGATGATGTCTGTCCCAGAAGTGATCCAGAGCATATGTGTTTAATCCCAGCGCAATTTCTAAATATCTGGGTTGAAAGGTCGTGGCATAGATCTCTAATAGCGCATTAATCATAAACGCGTAATCATCTAATTTTCCTTTAATGGCAATATCATTGTCTTTATATCGATGCATGAGACTAAAATCATCCCTTAGCATGTTTTGACATAAAAAGTCCATGGCTCTGATAGCAATGTCTTGATATTGTTTTGATTGGAGAACACTTGCACCTTTTGCAAATGAAGCAATCATAAGCGCGTTCCAGTCTGTCAGAATTTTTTGGTCTTTTAAGGGAGGAATTCGTTTTAAACGCGCATTAAATAATTTCTTGATAATAGGCGCAGCAAGCTTTTTTTGTTTTTCAGATAGAATGGTATTTAAATATAAAATGTTGGCTCCAGTAGATTGTTCAGAAAAATTCCCTTGATGGTTCACTGGAAACCATTCTGAAACAAGTTTAAATTCTTTATCAGTCAGCAAATCCTTCAGTTGATCAATGGTCCACACATAATACTTTCCTTCTTCCCCATCACTGTCCGCGTCTTCAGCAGAATAAAATGCACCTTCAGGAGAGGTCATATCACGTATGACATATGTGAATATTTCTTCAGCGCTATCTGAATAAAATGATTTTCCAGTCACCTGAAAAGCTTCAAGAAATGTAAATGACAGCATTGCCTGATCATAAAGCATTTTTTCAAAATGAGGGACAATCCATTTGGCATCAGTAGAATAGCGATGAAAACCAAATCCCACTTGATCATACATACCACCCAGGCGCATGTGTTGTAAGGTGAATTCAACCATTGATAGAATTTCAGGAGATTTTTGATAATAGTAGGATTGAAGTAAAAAAGACAAGATATGTGATTGTGGAAATTTTGGCGCTTCACCAAAACCACCAAATGTTCTGTCATATATTTGGGAAAGATTTGCAAGGGTCATATCAATAATATGTGAATGGACAACAGAATGTTGATTGACTTGTTTCGGTTTTGAAAGCGCATGCGTGAATTGATTGGCATAATCGATAATTTGCGATGCGTTTTGCTGCCATTGCGCTTTAATTCTGGGGATTAATTCCATCAAACCTGTTCTGCCAAAATGAGATGTTTTTGGAATATATGTTGCTGTAAAAAAAGGTTTTTTTTCTGGCGTCATGATAATTGTCAGCGGCCAACCCGTCGCACCTGACATCATTTGAGAGGCTTTCATATAGATATTATCAATATCAGGACGTTCTTCACGATCCACTTTTATACAAATAAAGGTATCATTCATTAATTGGGCAACATCAATATCTTTAAATGATTCATTTTCCATCACATGACACCAATGACAGGTGGAATAGCCAATTGAAAGAAAAACAGGCTTATTGGCGGATATCGCTTTTTGAAAGGCTTCATCACACCAGGGATACCAATGAACCGGGTTATTGGCGTGTTGAAGCAAATAGGGACTTTTTTCATGGATTAATGGGTTGGTAAAAGACTGTTTGTTCATTTTTTTCCTTAATATGGTGGTTGTGAAAGATTAATTACACTCATATCATTTTTTACAAAGAAGGATGCTTAATTAATTAAATATAGATAGATAGATAAATGTTTAGACGAAAATAATCAACAATAAAAAAAAATGGGGATGGAATCACGTTTTCGGTCATAGGTTTGATCTCGGTTTTTGCGCAAACACAAGGTTTGCCCCTACATTCGTCCTCGATCGTAATTATATTCTCGGTTATTGAAAAATACCAAAACTTATAGACCTATGCGTGTTTTCCAATCAATGAAGGACACTATCCCGCAATATCCGAAACAATCATGGGCGCAATTAACTCGATATTGTCCTTATGATGCATATAGTCCAGTTGATCGTTGGATAAGCGGTTGGGTATTTT
>Ga0272440_1002381_pt1 | contig 14699 bp, 9 predicted proteins | sample SSMMMBAug17_FD_192440 | JGI IMG/M metagenome (GOLD analysis project Ga0272440, IMG submission 192440) | Marine sediment archaeal communities from Little Sippewissett salt marsh, Falmouth, MA, United States - SSM-MMB-Aug17 | ecosystem: Environmental > Aquatic > Marine > Wetlands > Sediment ...
TTTTTTATAAAATTGCCATTGATCATAAGATTCAGCGTTCCATTTTGGCAGCAATTGAAATGCATAATTGCAGGATATAAATGATAAAATGGCCTTCAAAAAGTCTTCCGGATGAAATATATTGGTTGGTGTTTCAGGAAAAAGAAAACAAGCAATTGTTTTATAGGGGGTAAAATGAATTTGAAGGCGCCGCAGCAAAAAAGATTTCCCACTTCCACAAGGTCCACTGACAACAATGTGTTTTGAAATTTCCTGATTCTGATTGCGTTGAATGCTCGAAAGAATCTTCTTAAAACTGGTATCCTGACCGGTATTCAGTTTCAGAATTTGATCATCTGTCATTGTATATGGATTAAATCTCGATATGACTTTCATTTTCAAAACGAATATATTCTCATATAGGTAAGGATAAAGAATTTATCTTCTTAAAAATATTGAATATATGATTAATTAAAGGATATGTCAATGACATATGAATTGATAGACGAAGGGAAATTGCAATTATGGAAATATATGGATACATGCAATTGAAAAAGAAAATTATTCATATAGTTAGGATGTTGAAAACCAAATGATGATCATTTTTTTTCATATTTACAATCGAAAGTTTTGCCACAGACTTTTTATATTTAACTTTTGAAAAGCAGGATCTGTTTGAAGCATTTTTATATTTCGAAATCCAGCCTGAATGGCTTTTTCAAGGTATTGATCATCTTTACATATGTCATTGCCATACAAGGCGCACAACCTTGCCATCTGATAATATATTCTTGCGGATTCTGTTGGATGATGACTCAAGATTGTTTTAAAAATGTGGATGCTTTGTGCAATATCTTGATGAAAGGCAAAGAGCCAGGCCAAATTATGTCCGGCTCTTAAATGTGCTTTATCAATAGAAAGAGCCTGCTGAAAAGCTTTTTGCGCATTCCTTAGATCTCCCATAGCCAGATATAAGTTTCCCAGTTGATACCATTGTTCAGGATTGTTTTCCCAATAGATTTGCTTTTTTTCTCGTTCTAAAATGGTTTGTTGAACAACATGGATAAATTGTTGTTGAGATTTTAATTGATCGACAGTTTGTTGATAATTTTCATTAATCTGAAGACCAGTGGCCAAATATTGAACAGTTTCATCAAGGCTGCCATGTTCACCAATCAAAAGTGCTACAAATAAGGAATAAGGAGGGTATTCAGGGTCAAGTTCAACAGCCTTTTTCCCACAGGCAATGGCATTTTGAATTCGCCCCATATCTTGATATATCTGAGCCATTTGATAATAAATGTCAGCTTGTTCAGTATCAATATCTAAGCTGTCCTGATAAGATCGCAATGCTTGAAAATAATTCTGAGAAGCTTCATAGCTTCTGGCCAATGGATTTAAAAATTCTTTTTTTTTCCCAAACTGCTTCAACAGTTGTTGATAAATCCGACTGACCGAAGGCCACTTTTGTTGATATTCCAAGCATGTTGCCAGCCACATTAATGCAGCTTCATGCCCAGGTTTAATGTTTAAGCATGTTTGAAAGCTTTTTTCTGCCAGAGCCACATTCCCTTGTTTCAGTTGAATGCGGCCTAAGTTATAATAAATATGTGGATGCTGAGGATGATTTAAAATAGCCTGTGAATAATGTTTTTTAGCTTTTTCAATATTACCCCGCGATTCTTCAATCATTCCCAAATTATTGTGGGCAGTGGCATCATTGGGATGAAAAGATAATGTTTTTTTATAATAATCAATTGCTGAATCCATTTTGTTTTCAGCTTGATGGATACTTCCCAAACGATTCAATGCCAATGCACATTCAGGATAGTTTGAAAGAGTCGACAGCCATAAGCTGGGTTCATCTTTAAATTTTTTGACATGCGTAAATGTCCCAATCACAAAGCAACTGATCCATAACACCAATATATATTTAAAAAAATGAAATCCAACTTTTTGGGAAATCCAATGAATTCCAACCATCAATATTCCCAAAACGCCCCACAGTGAAAAATATTGCCAGTGATCAGCCACCCATGCATATCGCATAAAATAAATATTCACAAAACCCAGAACAGGAAATAGCATCAAAAAAACATATAAAAACCCAAATAGTCCACACGAATATCGCACATAGAGACACCATACAATAAAAGCAAAAAGGATCAACATGCCGAAAAGGGCCAGTGATAAAGGAAATTGAGACTGATTAACCGGATAAACAAAATTCAGTTGAATGGGAAATAAACTTTTCTGAATGTAAAATCCAAAGGCATAAATACCATTAATGATTCTGGAAAAGAAACTATCATTTCTGATGATGGTTTCTCCAATGGCACGATTGTTTTGAAACCACAAACTAATCATCCCCATTATCGCTGATAAATAAAAAAATGGAGCGGTCAGAACCATATCTCTTCGCGTCAGTTGTTGTTTTTTCCACCAGTGAAATGCCAGAATGATAAATGGAAACATTAAGACTGCTGATTTACAGAGCAAGGCGCACAAGAAACAGCTTAAAGCCAGTAAATATTTCCCTGGCTTTTGAGTATGTTCATATGTCAACAAATGGGTAACGCACAAAGCAAAAAAGAACATGCACAAAACATTTTTCCGCTCAGTGATCCATGCAACAGACTGAACATTGACCGGATGAACCGCAAAAAGAATGGCGGCAAGACCCGCAAAAGGAATATTCAGTTGTTGAAAAATGATCATCAGTAAAATGGCATTGGCAGCATGTAACAACAGATTAACCATATGATAGCCTGTTGCTGTTGATCCCCATATGTGATAGTCCAACCAGATACTGGTGTAGGTTATTGGATAATAATCCATCGGATGGGTTGAAAACCAGATGTAATAAAGCCCTTTTAATGAATGCATCAAGGGATTTTGAACAACAAACATGTCATCATCCCAGATGAAATCAGCAGAAAAAACAGGAAAGTAACTGATCACAAGAATTGCAATGATCAATAAAGATGTGTATTTTAATGAACCATGAATAATTTTATTCATATTGAAGCATATTGGGGAATAGCATTTATGGATCGGATGAGTTCACTTAAAAGCGGTAAACTCATCCGGTTCATGCCTAAAATAATGAAAACCTCTAAGATTCTTTTTCTTCTTTGGCTTTTTCAATAATTTTGTCGGCAAGATTAGCAGGTACTTCTTCATAATGTGAAAATTCAACCAAAAATGTGCCTCGACCACCTGTCATAGAATTGAGATCTGGTGCATAGGTAAGCATTTCAGCCATTGGTGCGTGGGCATTAATAATTTGATTTTTTCCTTTGCTATCCATACCTAAAACGCGACCCCTTCGATTTCCATTTAAATCACCCATAATATCGCCCATATATTCATCAGGGGTAATAATAGAAACTTTTAAGATCGGTTCCAATAATACAGGGGTTGCCTCTTCGGCTGCTTTTTTAAAAGCCAGTGAACCTGCAATTTTGAATGCCATTTCAGATGAGTCAACAGTGTGATATGTACCATCATCAACAGTAACTCTAAAATCAATACAGAGATAACCTGCCAGAACACCACGTTGAGAAGCTTCGACAATTCCCTTTTCAACCGCAGGAATGAACTGCCTTGGAATAGCGCCACCAACAATTTTATTAACAAATTCAAAGCCGGCCCCGCGTTCCAGAGGTTCCATTTGAATCCAGCAATCACCATATTGGCCATGTCCTCCAGATTGTTTTTTGTGTTTTCCCTGTACTCTGACTTTTTTCTTGATTGTTTCTCGATAAGGAACTTTTGGAGAATTCAGTAATACATCAACATTATATTTACGTTTAATTTTTTCAACTGCACTTTCAATATGCAATTGTCCGCGACCTGATAGTAAAATTTCTTTGGTTTCAGTATTGCGATCAATTTTCAAAGCCGTGTCTTCTTCCCTGAGCTTGTTCAATGACGACATGATTTTGTCTTCATCTCCCTGGGCTTTGGGTTGGACAGCATAAGTAATGAGAGCAGGCATCGGTTCAACAGGTTCAAAGGTAATTTTATTGGACTCAGCGCAGATAGTATCTCCGGTTTGTGTTTCTTTTAATTTAGCAAATGCGACAATGGCCCCTGGCCCAGCTTCTGTAATAGTTTTTTGTTCTTTTCCACAAATTCTGAGTAACTGGCTAAAACGTTCTTTTGTCTCTTTGCCTGTGTTATAAAAGACACCATCTTTAGCCAATTTTCCAGAAACAATTCGGCATATGGTTAATCGCCCTGCATAAGGATCAGCCATTGTTTTAAAGACAATCCCTGCAAAAGGAGCATCAGGATCAGCCGCGCATTCGATTTCTTCATCAGAACCTGATTTTTTAGCTTTTCTGGGTTCACGATCTGCAGGTGATGGCATACACTCAACAACAAAATCCAATAGTTTATCAATACCAATATTTTGAGTAGCAGATCCAATTAACACAGGCACGAAAACACGATTAACAGTTCCATACCTGAGGGCTTTTTTAATTTCTTCATTGGTCAGAGTTTCGCCTTCAAGATATTTTTCCACCAGTTCATCATCAGCTTCAGCAACATTTTCAATGAATTCTTCTCGTGCAGCTTCAGCATCAGCCATAAGATCGTCAGGAATATCACCAGCAGTTGATTTGCCATCAGCGTATGTATAGGCTTTCATATCAATCAGATTAACAACACCCTTAAAATTCGAGGCAGTTCCAATGGGTAAATTCACAACCAAAGGACGAATATCAAGCGATTCTCCAATATCAGTGATGGCTTTTTGAAAATTACAATTTTCCCGATCCAGCTTGTTCAAAAAAATCATGCGAGGGGTATTGTATTCATCAGCAAATTCCCATGCCTGCTCTGTTTGAACTTTAACACCATCAATGACATCAACAATAACAATCGCACCATCAACTGCCATCAAACAACTTTTGGTATCATTAAAAAAGTTTTGATCTCCAGGCGTGTCAACTATATTAATATCATATTTTTTCCAGGGCACCTGATGAAAACCTGAATTTATACTGGTCTGACGTTTAATCTCTTCGGGTTCATAATCCATTACTGTATTACCATCTTCGACCCTGCCCAAACGATTGGTCAATTTCGTATTGTAGAGCATGACTTCAGCAAGTGATGTCTTACCAGCGCCGCCATGCGCTACAATGGCAATATTCCTTATTTTATCAACTGTTTCACTCATGAAAACTCCTTTTTACATCAAAATATAAATTTAAAATAAAAATTTTTGTATTATGTCGCGATTATTTGGAAAAAGCAAGTATTAATATTTTGTCTAAACATTCAATTATTGTCAGCCTGAATAATCCTTGATTTCAATGATAAGATAGGATAAATTTTTATTTTTATTTTGTTCAAATGATCATTGCAGGCATAAAGGTTGAATATATGAATCTTTTGATTGTTGTTAACACATACTTTAATTTTTAAAGTCTATTGATAAAACTATAAAAACAAAACGTGATACAATGTCAATACTTGAACATCGTTTATTATTTATTGTCGGAAAAGGCGGCGTTGGGAAAACAACTGTCAGTGCAGCATTGGGAATGGCTGCTGGAAGACTGAATAAAACAGTGCTTCTTGTTGAAGTTGGTGATGCCGATGCTTTGGGCCAAATTTTTGAAACAGGAACTTTTCCTGAAACCCCTTTTAAAATCAAGTCCAATTTATGGGGCGTTCGAATCAATCCAAAAGCGGTATTACAGGAATATGTTAAACTACATGTGAATATTCCCTTCATAGCCAGTCGAATTGTTAAAAGCAAAATATTTGATTATATCATTGCTGCCACACCAGGCTTGAAAGAAGTCATGACCCTGGGACAAATCTGGCGATGGGAACAGGATAAAACATTTGATAAAAGCCCTCATTTTGACCTGATCGTTGTCGATGCTCCTGCAACCGGACATGGCGTGAGTTTACTGATTCTCCCACAAACTTTAATTAATATGTTGGTTGTTGGGCCTATTGTTGAACAAACAAAGATTGTTCATCAATTACTGATCGATCCAGTGAAAACCGCACTGATGTTGGTGACTTTACCGGAAGAATTACCGGTTAATGAATCCCTTGAATTTAAGAAAATTGCCCGGGAAAAAATTCAAATGCCTGTACAGGCATCTTTCATTAATGCTGTGTATCCAAACGATTTTTCTGAATCAGATAAACACACTGTTCAGAACATATTCGATGAAATGGATACTCAGAAGCATTTAAAAAGATTAAAACCTTTTTTTGAATTAGCACAATCGACAATTTCCCGAAGGCAATTACAACAAACCTACATTGATCGCATATATGATCATCAAGAAAAAAAGGAAAAGATTATTGAATTTCCTTTTGTTTTTTCTCATCGCCTGTGTGTTCGGGATATTGAACCTCTTGTCAATATTTTGTTAAATTACCATGAAAAACAGGTCAACATATCATGATTGATAAAATAAACACTGCAAAAATCGTTGCTTGCTGCGGAAGTGGCGGTGTTGGAAAAACAACAATTTCAGCCACCCTAGGTCTAAAAGGTGCTTTATCTGGAAAAAAAACCATTGTACTGACCATTGATCCTGCAAAACGTCTGGCAGATGCATTAGGGCTCAAATCAATCAATTTTCAGGAACAGAAAATTCCAGATGAATGTTTTCAGCGGCTGGGCGTTCAACCCAAAGGAGAGTTGTATGCAATGATGCTGGATACCCGACATGTTTTTGATCGCGTGGTCACAACATATTCATCCTCACCTGAAATGGCAAAGAATATTCTGAAAAATCGATATTATCAATTTCTTTCAACCAGTCTTGCCGGCACTCATGAATACATGGCCATGGAAAAATTGTATGAGCTTTATGAAAAGAATACATATGATTTGATTGTGCTGGATACACCACCCAGTCGTCGTGCCTTAGATTTTTTAGATGCACCAGAACGATTGAACGATCTTTTTGGCCGACATTTTTTCTGGAATCTTTTAAAACCCTATTTTAAAGCAGGCAAACTGGGCTATCGAATGATCTATTTTGTGGCATCCCCAATGTTGAGATCAATCAGCAAAATATTTGGAATCAGGGCTCTAAATGACCTGGCTGATTTCTTTTATCTGGCTGATGATTCATTTATCGATGGTTTTCGGAATCGAAGTCAGGCAATTAAATCTGTGTTATCTGGTTCCCAAACCATATTTATTGCAATCACCAGCCCAATGAGAGCCCCTATGCTCGAAGCTGTATATTTTTACGACAAACTTAAAGAAAATAATATGCCTTTTGGCGGCTTTATTATCAATCGTGTTTATAGTGAACTGTCAAAACTCAATGATACAGACAGAGATGCCATTCATGCCTGTATGCCTGGTGAAGAAATGGCCCAAAAAATTATTCAAAATTATCATCGCTTTGAACGATTGGGAACATCGTGTAAGCAATTGATCAACAATCTGATGACTGTAACTGATCCATCAATAGAAATCCATCAAATTCCATTTTTTGATACTGATGTCCATGATTTTGAACATCTATTTCGCCTTCAATCGTACCTGAATTGACATTGAAAATTTTGAATTAATTGATGATTGTTTTCAGTTGAAAATACGTTTTATTTGACGTATAAGCACATCATTAAAATATTGTTAATTAAGGAAAATTTGCCATGTCCTTTGAAATTATTCATTTGGGAGCAGAGCATGATGTGACCGGTTCATGCCACTATTTGCATTTAAACGACACGAACATCCTTGTGGATTGTGGAATGACACAGGGAAATGCCAGAAAAAAAGATATTCGTTATTGGCCGGTTCATCCATCAAAAATTGACTACTTGTTTATCACTCATGCGCATATTGATCACATTGGTCGTATACCAGAGTTAATACGTAAAGGATTTGATGGCGAAATTTTAACGACTCATGCCACAAAAGCTCTGATGACACCAATGCTTGAAAATGCATTGGCACTTGGATCGCACGATAAACGCGAACGAAAAAAAATGATTGAGCGAATTGATGATCTTTCCTGGGGATTTGAATTTAATGAATCCTTTCGCCTGAAAAAAAAGATATCATTTACATTGGGTCGAGCCGGTCATATTTTAGGCTCTTGTTTTGTTCAAATTAAAACCAAAGAAGATTCCATTGTTTTTTCTGGTGACCTTGGAGCAACTGGCAGTCCGATTTTATGTGAACCTGATATTCCTGAGCCATGTGATTATTTATGTCTGGAATCGACTTATGGTGATCGCAACCATGAAAATCGTACCAATCGCATCCAAAAACTCGGAGAAGTATTGACCCGTGCTCTCTCTGACCAGGGCAATGTGTATATTCCATCTTTTTCTCTGGGCCGCACCCAGGAACTTATATATGAGATGGATCGCCTTTTTTCAGATCCTGATTTAAAAAATCAATTTCCTGCCATTTCAAAAAATAAACATATTCCTGTGTTTTTAGATTCTCCTTTGGGGCTTAATATTACAAAATTGTTTTCACAATTATCAAAATATTGGAATAAAGAAGCCAAACAGCTAAAAAAGAGCGGTGATCATCCCATTGACTTTAAATATTTATATGCTGTTGAAAACTTTCGGCAACATCAAAGATTATTGGAGATGCCCGGTCCGGCCATTATTCTTGCTGGAAGTGGAATGTGCACAGGTGGTAGAATCTTAACTCACCTTCAAGAAGCATTACCTGATTGGCGAAATGATATTCTATTTGTAGGTTACCAGGCATCCGGCACCTTAGGAAGAGAAATTATTCGATTTGGAAAACGAACAGGCGGTTATGTTCACATTGACAATAATCGCGTTGATATCAAAGCCAATATTCATAGGATGACCGGATATTCTGCCCATGCTGATCAAACAGGATTGATTCAATGGGTTGAAGCTTTCAAAGAAAAGCCTGGAAAAATAAAACTGGTTCATGGTGAACCCGAGGCTCAAAGAGAGTTGCGCGCCATGTTGACGAATAAAAATTATACTGTGGTTTAAGGTAAACAATCCATTGGTTTTAATGAAAAGATGCTGGTATAAAAATTGCTAATTATCAATTTTTATGAAACCATCATTAGATATCATTGAAAACAATCAAGGTATGGACCGGCGGCAGTTTATGAAATATGCCCTTGCTGCGGCATCCACGGCGAGCATACCAAATATTTCAGGTTGTGCTGCCTTTTCCAGTAAACTTCCCCCAATTAACCTCAAGCGACCATTTATATTAAAAAATGCGCGGATTATTGATGTCATCCAGGGTATTGTTTTAAATAATTATTGTATACAAATGTTAAATGGAAAAATATCAACTATTTTTCCAAACAATGAAGCCATAGATCCATCTATTGAAAGCATGGATATGAAAGGCCAATATGTTTGCCCGGGCCTTATTGATGCCCATTGTCATGCTACCATTACATCTGTATTTGCATTTCATTTTTTTCAAGGCTGGCGTCATCTCAGGCAGCAGGAAGCCAATTTTCGGTTGTGTATTGAATCGGGTGTGACAACAATTCGTGATGTTGGTGCCATGCGATGGGTACTTGAATGGTATATTGAAAGAATCAATGATGAATGGATTCCTGGACCGCGTGTCGTATATTGTAATGCCATGCTTAATATCAAAGGTGGTCATCCAGAAGTCAATCCAACAGATATCAGCTATTTTGCCAATGCGGCCAAGCCATTTATTGGTATTCCCACTGTTAATTTTGCATCAACAGAAGAACTTAAATCAGCTCTCCAATCCAATACACAGCGAGCATCATTTATTAAATTAACAGTGGATTCCATTTCTGCTTTTTGCAAAGCCAATTTAAAAATTCCTGAATACACAGATGAACATTTGAAAATGATTCTTGAGTGCGCTGAAAAAAAATCCCTTCCAATTGTCTGTCACAATATGGATAAATCTGGATTTGATCGTATGGTAAATTATCCCATACATTCACTTGAGCATATCGTTACAGATGCATATTTGACTGATAAAGAAGTTTCCGATTTTGCTAAAAAAAATATTGCTGTCATTCCTACTTTGGCAGTAGGGCAATCCTTTAGCAGTCATGAAATGTTCGATGTTTTTCCGAAAAAATATCAAACTGATTTTATTGAAAATGAAATCAAAATAAGACATCATTATTTAACAAAAGAATCCCATAAGCACATTGATGCCAGTTTCCATAAATTAAATATGAATACAATGAAATATTACCAGACTGTTGGCTGCCAAAAGATGTGGGATAAAAAAATATTTCTGGGTAATCCAAACAAAACATTGGGACTTCTTAAATATGGCACTGAAAACTTGAAAAAATTGAAAGATGCTGGCGTGTTGATTGGTGTTGGCATGGATGCAGGCATGCCCTTTTGTTACTTTGGAAGTCTTTACCGAGAGTTAGAATTATTGTCGCGTGTGGGATTTAGTAATAAGGAAATACTTCGGGCAGCTACATACAACAATGCAAAGATTTTGAATATGTCAAATGAAATCGGTGATATTTCAAAGGGAAAATTTGCGGATCTGGTTGTATATGACAAAAATCCGCTGGATGATATTCGGGTATGTCGTTCTCCCAAAATGGTGTTTAAAGAAGGAAAAGTTGTATTTGCAACGCTTTAAAATATAAATTGTTTTTAATCAATAGAAGGCAAAAATTTTAATGTTTTCTAAACATGAACATACATGATTTAATGCATTAATATTAATGTTTCGATTTTTTTCGATAAGCCATCCCCTGAAAGCTTGCAATGAGAGCATGATCCGATGTGCGAACATCTACCTGATAAACACCAAGTTTTGGATTGAGTGATAATTCTTTGGCTTCAGCATAAAGAGTTCCATCGGTAATTGCTGTCATAAAAGCAATGTTTATGTTAATAGCTACCGCAATCTGTTCGTGAGAATTAGCGGCAATGGCAAAGGCAAAATCAGCCAATGTAAATATTGCACCGCCATGAACAATGCCAACCCCATTCAAATGATAGGGTTGGATGTCCATTTTTACGCGGGCATATCCAGGTGAAATATCAACCATTTCAATACCATTATGGCGGGCAAACTGATCCTTTTCTAATCGTTTTTTCCATTCTGATTCATTCACAAATCTGTTTCCTTAAATTATTCTTCAAAATATTGAACCTGATACGTTTGTATTTCAAGATGTTCTTTTTTCCATGTATCTCCCGGTAATCCAGCTTTTAAACATAAATGAGATAAAAAAACGTCGTGAGTTGGCAGTTGATCCCATACCTGAGGCAAAAATGTCGCACTGGCAAATCCTTTTTGAAGAATCACACCATGAACTCCAGGCTTAAGTTTTTCTATCAAGTCATTGGTATCAGTGTATTCAAGAGGCTCTGGTTCTGTAAGAACACTGACTTCAATATGAATGTTATCATACTCATTGGCTGATAATGGTGTAAAGCGTGGGTCATGAAAAGCTGCATTAATTGCATTGTCAGCAACCCCTTTTACCAAAGGCACCTGTCCGACAAGCGAACCAATACACCCCCGAAGTTGACCATTGATATTTAAGGTAACAAAAGTTCCTTTTTTAGTCTGAAGCGAAACATCTTTTAGCGTTTCATCAGAAGGTGATTCATGAGGTTTTCCTAAATTTTTGGCAATGGATGAACGTGCCAGTTTTAATAATATGTTACCCTGTTTCTCATTCAATTGCCCACTTTTATTTGATGACATAGATTTTCCTCCAAAAAAAGCAATGGTGGCATATCCCACCACGCGTGTTTTATCGCCAGCAGTATCACCACTGTTTGATTTATGTAATAATACCGGAGTCCAATTCAATTCTTTGGATAAATAAAGAATGGTCTGAATAGGAATGACTCCACAAGCAGCATTATCTTTTTTTGCCAATGCATTGATATCTTTGTTTAAAATTAAATGAATAGTATGATCATCGGTTTGTCTGGCATCATTATATTTTAAATAATGAGACAGATCGGAACTGGAAATCAATAAGGTCGTTTGATCCAATAATGGTTTTATGTGTTTGGCCAATAATTTCGGGTCAATATCACCTACAACCAGTGGTATAAACTGAAATGGCTTTAACATATACTGCAAATAAGGCAAAATAACTTCAACACTATGTTCGCTCTGATCAGATAAATTGACTGCTTTAAAAATATCAGACTGCTTTTTCAGCTTTTGAGCATCTTGATGCAGTTTAACCTTTCCAAAAGGTGTCTCATAAGCGTCTACATCGCTGAGTGCAACAAAAGACATCCCAACCCTATGATCAGGTCCCATGATAATCACTTTTGAGAAATTTTTTCCATGAAGCACTTCCACCGCATGAGCCGCAGTCAAACCCGAATAAATATAACCGGCATGGGGCATAATCAATGCTTTCAATGGCCCTTTTGGTAATTGAGAATGAGACGATTTTTTTGCAGCAGTGGTTAGTTTTTCAAGCATTTGTTTTAAAGATGTTGGATTATTGGGATAAAATCGCCCAGACCAGACTGGTTTTCGAATGTGTTCTCCAAAAACAGTCTGAATGAATCCAAAAGAAAGAATTAAGCAAATAAGCCAAATTTTTTTCATTTTATTATCCTATAATTGATAACCCGCTTCAAATCCTTGATGAACAGCATCAAAAGCTTTCCCAATTGTACCAGCATCGCCGACAACTGTACATGAGATGCCTTTTGACTCAATACTGTCTTTCAATGGATTGTATGGCTTCGCACCAACAGCCAAAACAATTGTATCCGCAGGTATAAGCATTTCTTCATCACCCTGTAGCACTCGTATTCCTTTATCAGTAATTTCAAGCGCGCGAGTGCCAACTTTAATATCAATATTTCGACGACTGATATCCTGAAGCATACCCCATCGCGTACTTTTGCCAATGTCTTTACCCACTTTATCAATCATTTCTATAATAGTGATCGTTTTTGTGCCATGCGTTGCCATATATATAATGTCTTCAACAGGTTCTGCCTGATTGACCAACAAAAATTTAACCGCTTCACCAGACAGAGTCCCTTTTTCAGAAAGCAACAAAGCTGTTTCAACACCTACAGCCCCACCACCAACAATAACAACATTTTTTCCTGTTTGTACCTGATTGGCCAGAACATCCCATGCCTGAACCACAGTGGGAAGTTCATTTCCTGGAATAGGGGGGGTAATGGGTTGTGCACCAGTTGCCAGAATAACGTGATCAGGTGCTGTTTTTTCAATTACTGCCATATCAACAGTTGAATTCAATACAACCGATATATTTTTTGTAATCAACTGGTTGGACAAATCTTGTGCTAAAACACAGAATTCTTCTCGTCCAGGAGGTGCACCAGCCAGATGAAGTTGACCGCCCAATTGATTGGATTGTTCATATAAAGTAACAACATGACCACGATCATGAGCAGCAATTGCAGCACTCATTCCAGCTGCCCCTCCACCAATAATCATTACTTTTTTAGGAGAATCTGTTTTGACAATAGCTCGATCTTTTTCATGGCCGGCCTGTGGGTTGCATAAGCATTCAACAGATTTTAATTGAAATAAATGATCAAAACATCCCTGAGCACAGGCAATACAGTGAACAATTTCTTGTTCACGATGATTTTTGGCTTTTTCAGGAAACCAGGGATCAGCAATTAAACTTCGTCCAATGGCAACCATATCACACATGTTGTCAGCAATGATTTCTCTGGCTACTGATGGATCATTTATCCGATGGCTTGCAATAACAGGAACATCAACAGATTCTTTTATGCGTCTGGATAAATAGGAGAACATGCCTCGTGGAACCTCTGTAACAATTTGAGGGACACGCGCTTCATGCCATCCAACATTAATACATAAAGCATCTACTCCTGCATCAACCAGCGATTTTGCATATGTAATCAAATCCTGAGACGATGAGCCATCTTTCATAAACTCGTTGCCATTCATTCGAACAATGAGAGGATAGTCCTGGCCTGTTTTGGCTTTAATGGATTTCATGATCTCAATACCAAAACGCATACGATTTTCCAGATTACCACCATATTCATCGGTTCGATGGTTGGTTAGCGGTGATAAAAATTGACTGAGCAAATAGCCAGTGCCACTTAATATTTCAACAGCATCAAAACCAGCTTGTTTAACTCTATTGGCAGCAATGCCAAAAGATTCTATAATTTGTTTAATTTCGTCAATGGTCAGTTCTCGTGGTGTTTCACGCGTCAGTCGGGAAGCTATGGCTGATGGTGCAACCGGTGTTTTTCCACCAATAAAAAAGGAAAAATTGTAACGTCCTGAATGATTGAGTTGAACCGCAGACAAAGCTCCATTTGACTTTATGGCATCTGACAGACGTTTTAATCCAGGGATATGGTCATCTGAGTGTGCACCAATGTTCATGGAGCTACCGGACATTTCGTCTACTGTTGCATAACCCACTGAAATCATAGCAGCACCGCCGCGTGCACGCTCAGCATAAAAATTTACCAGTCGATCGGTTACTAGAAAATCTTCTGCCATATTTAAATGCATGGCAGGCATATATATACGATTTTTTAGTGTTAATCGGCCCAATTGAATCGATTCAAATAAAGGATCAATCATGATAACTCCTTTGATTAAAATAAATATGAGTGCCTTACAGTTTTTCTTGTTTGATAAAAAAAAGAAGAAGATTTAAGGCGATTCAAGATTTTACGATGAAACCTTATCATCAAACTGAATGGTTTCTTATTTTTCTGATTTGTGT
>Ga0272440_1002382_pt1 | contig 14697 bp, 10 predicted proteins | sample SSMMMBAug17_FD_192440 | JGI IMG/M metagenome (GOLD analysis project Ga0272440, IMG submission 192440) | Marine sediment archaeal communities from Little Sippewissett salt marsh, Falmouth, MA, United States - SSM-MMB-Aug17 | ecosystem: Environmental > Aquatic > Marine > Wetlands > Sediment ...
CATGCTACGTCTCTACGTGCCAAACAATTATATGTTCAAGATATATGGGGAACTTATTTTCATAGCATTCCTAGCTAACTAACTCCTGAATCCGTGGCACAGTTTTTGATATGCATTGAAATTATTAGAAATATTGATTTTTCACTTGCACCCAAAATTGATGCTTAGAATTCAAAATACCTAATGATTTCAGCACAAGGCAAGTTCTATGCCACGGATTCAGGTAACTAACTAACTAACTAACTGAATAAATATAATATCGTTCTATTTGATATCCTCATAACTTTTATATCAACAAAAACAATTAGTTAAACTATATTTAGCCAATTTTGACACATGTCCAAAATGGCTAAATACCAAAAGAGAAATTTGGAATTAATTATATATCAAATAAAATCAAAGTGATATTAATATTTATTTCAAATATGGAGTGCTAAATAGCATGAGTAATGTGCTCTTTCATGAACTGTTTTGTTTATATTAACATGGAGAGGGTCTGTGTTTGTGTATTACATAGCGAAAAAAACAAATTCAGCAATAACCATGCCATATTTGATTTTTTGATATTTTTAAGGATGCTCAGAATTCCTTAGGAAAAATCCTTAAAACCCGTGATCTCTGAAGTTACTTCTTCGTATCTTATATGTTCGTATTTTCAAAATATTTCTGACTGTCCATCATTTCACGAATTTTCACAGCCAGTTCTTCATGCGAAAAAGGTTTCTGAATAAATGAAATATGTGCATCAAGCACACCATGATCCGCAATTATATCAGCAGTATAGCCGGACATAAATAAACATTTTAGATCGGGATTAAGTAAAACGATGTTTTCAGCCAAATCTCTTCCATTCATTTCTGGCATAATAACATCAGTAATCAACAAGTGTATTAAATTTCGATGATTTTTAGCAAGATCCATGGCACTCCCTGGAGAACTTGCTGATAAAACATTGTATCCCAAACGTATCAACATTTTTTTTATCATGTTTAATATGCTTGGTTCATCCTCAACTAACAAAATTGTTTCTTGACCACCCGGACAATCTATTCCCGGATTTGATTTTTTTTGAGGTATTTCATTTTCTAATTCATAAGGAAAATATATTTTAAAAGAAGTGCCTTTATCCGGTTCACTCCAAACAATAATAAATCCATTGTTTTGCTTTACAATGCCATGCACTGTTGCAAGTCCTAAACCAGTCCCTTTACCGACTGATTTAGTTGTGAAAAAAGGCTCAAAAATGTTGGACAGTGTTATTTTATCCATGCCTTTACCATTATCGCTTACCATTAAACAAATATAGGTGCCTGGAATAGCTTCCGCATGGGTTTCACAAAATTTTTCGTCAACAGATATCTTTTTTGTTTTAATAATTATTGTGCCAACACCCTCGATGGCATCCCTGGCATTTAGACAAAGATTTGCAAGTATTTGATCGAATTGTGAAGGATCTATCTTGATCGGGTAGAATTGATTGTTTTTTTCCCATATCAACTGAATATCTTCGCCAATAAGCTGCTTCAGCATGTTTATCATTTCGTTAACAGTTTTATTTAAATCAAAAATTTTGGGCACAACTTCTTGTTTGCGAGCAAAAGCCAATAGCTGACGAGTTAGATTTGCCGAACGTTTTCCAGCAGACATAATTTCTTCAAGATCCGCATAAACAGGCAAGGAAGGATCAGTCAATGCCAATGCCATTTCTGTATGTCCAATTATAACACTGAGCATATTGTTGTAATCATGCGCAACCCCGCCTGCCAATCTTCCAACAGCTTCCATTTTCTGTGCTTGACGCAACTGGTTTTCTAAATTCTCTTTTTCATAAGCCGCGCGTTTTGTTTCTGTGATATCTCTGAATTCAACGACCCTTACATCTTTATTCTTGTAAGGAATATTTCTAGCCTCAAGTCGAAGCGGATAAACCTCACCATTTTTTCGAACACCTTTTGCTTCATAAGATTTCTCATACCCAATATTAATATTGTGAACTACTTTTTCGCGGGTATCATCAGATATAAGCATCAATCCATTCATTCCGATCAATTCATCATAAGAATAACCGGTAATTGTAGATAGCCCTTTGTTGCATTCAAGAATAATTCCTTTATCATGAATGGCTATTCCACCAAAGGATGCATTATGAAGTGCTTTAAACCGCTCTTCACTCTCTTTAAGTGCGATCTCTGACTTTTTCTTTTCAATGATGCTGTCAATAAAATTATTGAACCAGTGAACCAATTCGCCAATTTCATCAGGATATTTATTATCTATTTTTAGATGTGAAACAGTCTCCGAATGCTTCAAGTTACGAAACCGGTTTGTGATCAGTTTTATTGGCGATAGAATCAATTTATAAAAAAATAAGACAGAGATAAAAATAATCCCGGAACTAATAAAGAAAAGAATGCCTGTGTACGAAATATTAAACGAAAAATAACTCAGAATCGAAAGGGGGATTAATGAGATAAACGTCAAGTAAATAACGATTTTCATCGGTAAAGAGATATAAAATATTTTCTTTATATTATTTAAATGTTTCATAAGTTACAACACAAAATATTTTGTCTAATCTGTTTGCTTTCAAAGGATCAATTATAAAGAATAGCTTCGAAAATGCAAGGAGATTAATCCAATATTATTGTCTCAAAAGATCCCAAAGCATGACCAAAGACCAAATAGAAATTTTACCCTGGCATATTTTTCTCAGGAATGCTCGGAAAAGAACATCCCCATTATTGATATTTTTCGTATTAAGATAAAGGTCATGTAGAGACTTAGCAAGATTCGTCTCTACATGATCTTATTTTTTGGACGATCAAGAAAAATGAGCATGTTATTTTCCGAGCATTCATTAAAATATTGAACAGAGAAATACTTGAAGGTAATAATTTCCATCTGCTTTAGTTTGATTAAAAAGATTGTTAAAATGGCATATTATTTGCTGTAATTATACTTGTTTGAAATTACTTGAATATAGATTAACATCATTCTTCTTAAGATTAAGTATTATCTCGGGTGTATTTACAGATTAAAGTACCCTAATATCACTCTTTTAAAATTACGACAACAAAAAAATAACATTGTGAATTTCCACGCTGACGCGCGGAAATAATTCAAACCACTGTTGAGGTTTGATAACAGCTGGAGATTATTATGTCTAAAATTATTTTTCGATTCCTTTATTTTTTATTATTTTCATTTACTGTATTAAATATTTCTGCCTGCAGTGATATTGAATATGAAGCCCAAAAAGTTGATCCAGTGCGTGAAGGACAATTTATTTCTGGTTACGATTTCGAAACAAACCAAAAACAAAGTGTGAATGGGTTACGATATATAACTGAAACGCAATCTGGTACGACAGATTCAGGGGGGAAATTCAAATACCTAGATCAAGAGTTTATTACTTTTTATCTTGGAAATGTAAAATTGGGCGATAAAGTAAGAGCAGAAAAATACATGTCTCCTGTGAATATTGTACCCAATGCAATCAGCGTTAATAATGAAAAAGTTACCAATATCACGCGATTATTACTTTCTGTTGGAATAATATCAGGTAATACAATTAATATTCCTGCTTCAGTGATCAGTGTGATAGAAGAACAAACAAAGGTAGAGGAGAATAATGGCATAACATATGAAATTAATTTTAATGATCAGAAGATAGAGGAAAATAAACCTTTTACAGAATATGCTGACAATATAATACAAGCACTGAATGAAACCTCAGATACCTCTCACTATACGTTGGTTAATGCCATGGATGCACAGGGGGTTCTTCAACAAGGTTTGGCTCAGACAGAACAAGAATCTCAAAATGAAGATGATGACCAGAATAACGATGATACAGGCCCCTCATCGTATACAATTACAACACATTTTACGAATTATCCACTGGCTGTTTATTTTGAACGACCTGAAAAAGTTTTTATAAATGGAGAACGAATTATATCTGATTTCAATGGGGGTGTTCGAGAGAATAAAGTGTTAAAAACAAATCAGGCAAATACATTTACAATAACAGCCACACGCTATAATATAGCAATTGGAGAAATAAAATTTCTAATCGAACATGCTCCCATTGAATATACCCCCGGGCATCAGATATTATATAGTTATTCGGTGGATGCTAAAAAATCCGAAACGATCGTGATTGATCTTGAAGCAACAAAACAAAATGGTAAAAATGGTGTTATTGTGGGGTATATTCCCAATGTAAACATTGTTGGATGTTCTAATGATAATCGATTTTTAATTGATGATACCGGACAAGTGTATTTATCCAGTTCACACCAGGCTGTTGGCGACCCATTACCTTTCTCTCAAACGGGTAACAATCGTTTTTACCCCCTGTTTTCTTCTGATGACCATTATTGCTATGCCGGAACAGTCAAAATCGACTTTGAGGTTTGGAAAGCAATTTATATAGATCATGAAATTGTTGATGGCAAATGGTTATACCCGTATTTTCCTGTTTATGTAGATAGTCGCTACGCAACAATTACAGATGATGAACGTTATTTATTTCAAACCAATGATCCGCTTAAAATAAAGCCAAATCCATTAAACACCACCAAAAATTTATATGAAATAGCTGTCAAAGTTGATTTGTACACAAATGAAATTGTAGAGACCATAGATATTCCAGAAGAAGACCTGGTTGCAAGAGACTCTCTTGGCGACATGGTCGTTTCACCCAATGGAAATCGTGGCTTTTTAACCACCTATTCGAACTACTATGCCTCACTTGATATCATTGATCTGGTAACTAAAACAGTCATCACAGGCATTCAAGGCCTATCAGATTATCCTGGTAATACCATATTTATTGAGAATAACTCACAAATCTTATTTGGTTCTGCTGGTAATTCATGGTATGGCGGTGGTAATGTTTATATTATTGACTTTGATGGTGAACTGATCACACAAATGAATCAATTTAATGTCGCGATTTTACAATATGGTCATGAAGATTGTGGTTTATATGGAAAATCTTGTGGTCAGTATGGCGCATATGCAGTGGCAAGAGATCGGGCTGGCTTGCTCTATATTACTTCAAGATACATTCGTGAATTGGGAAATCAGAAACAGATAAATAATTGTTCACCTGGGCGGCGGGGAATTGATCAGCTTAAAATTTTAGGTGATGGATATTTTCAGTACATTCAAACCTTTTATTTAAATGCAGTAGATCAAAAAACCATGCATTTTATTAAAGGAAAATGAATGGGCATCTACAAAAATATTCCGTTATGATTACACAAGCGGATCGTTAAGGCATTGTGTATATTTCTCCGGTTTTGTTAAATGCGCTAAAGGGTAATATGAAAAATTGGATATCATTATTTTAACGATATATTAAAGAAAGCGCGAAAAATAGCTTCACCATTTAATAATCGTTCCAAACAGAATGAACTGTTAGATACGCATTCCTTAGATATTTGCGTCAGTCGGACATGTCATATGCTTTCTGTCAGGTAATGCCTGAATTTGTTGATATTCATGCTGCATCTGCTGGTATTTCTGTAAATCAATTCCTGTTGCATTGGCAATTAAAGGCCAATCCATGCCACTTTTTTTCATCGTTCCAACCATTGATAATGTTGTTTCGATGCGGCCTTTATTCCAGCCTTCATTCAGGCCTTCATTCAGGCCTTTATTCCAGCCTTTCAATTCCCATGATTCAATTGCACTTAACATATCTCCTCCTAATGAATTATTTTTATGTTGTTTAACCTTTGAAAAAATTTCCGATACAACCACATCAGTTTGCGTCGCGCCGATATAATAAATAAACACTTTTTTGTAGTCAATCCCAGGATGGTCTGGCAATGATGCAATCAATTGACTCAAAAGACTGATCATATGCTGTAACTGCTTGTGAAAACTGGCCTGAATTAACAGCTGTGCTATTTTTGCCTTGATTGAACCTTTAATTTCTTTATCCTGGTCTGAATAATCGAGTAATAAATGCTTGAATTTCGGAATATATTCTGAGTCCAGTGGATTATCAGATACAAGATGAATAAATTCGCTTGAATACGACCACTTTGATCGACCGATATAAAATACCATCGGTAATATTGGCGGAAGTTTATCGGGTTTTTCAGAAAATTTCAAGTATTCATCCCAGATACGTGTTTTGTATTTCAGTATTCTAAATCGAATCCATTTGTCCGATTGGGTTTGGTGCTCAAAAAGAACATAGAGGAAGCATTCAGTTTCGCCATCTTTAAAACAAACACTGTATAAGAGATCCGACTCACTTGACTGAAATGTTTCATCAATATATTGAGAGCCTTCAAGTCGGAGCGTATCCCAATCAATCAGGTCAATCATTTTTTCTGGCAAATTGTTTTTGAAAAATGATACCGCTTCCTGCCTGTCAGAAAACACAATTTTAATCAGCTTATCATGGGGGTTATGGATAATTGATTGCTCGAATGGCTGATCATCTGGAAAAAGACCTTCAAGTTTTTGCCTGATCAGGCCAATGTCGTAAGCATTTTGTAAGTTAACCCAGTATTCAGCAGGTTTGCCAAAAAAATCAGACAGTTTAATTGCTGTATCTGCTGTTATCGCACGTCGATTTCCAAGGATTTGAGATATATGACGAGGCAAAATGTCATTACTTTTCTTAGGAATGCCCTGAAAATAAGTTCTCCATCTTAAAAAATGTTCATCGGGGTTTTTGTACTTTAGAGACGCTACGTTCCATTTATAAAAAAGTACGATATTCACAATCTTTATCGCAACGATAATTCTTAATGGACAGAAAAAAATTTTGAAATATTTTATAAATGATGCTATTAATATTATGATAAATCGAAACGTTTTAATTTTATAAGGAGAAAATTTTTTATGTATGAAGCTTCAGATCTACGAAAAGGCCTCAAGATAGAGATTGATAATGAACCTTATGTCATCGTTCAATTTGAATTCTCAAAACCTGGAAAAGGACAGGCGCTTTATCGTTGTAAGCTTAAAAATATGGTCACTGGCAACCAGTTTGATCGAACCTATCGTTCGGGCGATAAATTTAACGAAGCCAACCTTGAAGAACATGAAATGGAATATTTGTATGCAGAAAAGACAAGATATTGTTTCATGAATACAAGTACTTATGAGCAGGAGTTTTTAACTGAGGATCAACTTGAAGATGGCGTTCATTTTCTAAAAGAAAATATGAGATGTAATGTTTTATTTTTTCAGGATCGACCGATTGGTGTCACATTGCCAAACTTTGTGGAAATGACTGTTGTCCAATCCGACCCCTGGGTCAAAGGAGACACCGCTTCTGGAAGCACCAAACCTGCAACAGTCGATTCAGGCTATACACTTCAAGTGCCACCATTTATTGAAGAAGGCGAAAGTATTCGAATTGATACGCGCACGGGTGAATATGTAGAACGTGTAAAAAAATAATGAATGAGTTGGCGAAAGCATGCGTTGGCCCTGATCCCCCTTATTTTTTTGTTTTTCCAACTGCAACATGTGTCACTCCTGTTCTTACGAAATTGGAAAAATCAACGTTGTACAATATAAATATAAATGCGATCTTAAAAAGAGAGGACGTTCATGACTCAACAACAAATCAGTGTAACCAATGATACTGAGCTTCAAACCAATGAACTGATATTACATTTAAATGAATTGAACATTCAGGAAAAAAAAATAATTACAGCAAGGGCTGAACTTGAACTTGTTTATAACAATGCTGGCGAAAATCAGTCTATTAAAACAGCGCCCTATCATTTGTTTTTTTCATGTCCCATTCAACAAGATGACCTTCAGTGGTATTTAAATCAATACCATATATGGCCGTCCAATACATATCAAAAAAAAGCGATAGAAATAGAGAATCTGTTGATGGAATGGGGGGAGCAATTATTTGATGACGTTTTTCCAGACCACTGTCATGATATTTTACATGATTGGTCTCAATCAAAAAAAGATCAAAACATTTTCACAGTACGTTTCGGCCAGTCATCATGTGAAAATTATCGCGCTGTAAATGTTGTTTTATCCCAGCCCTGGTATATGATGAATGATGGGTATCATTTTTTTTCGGAGCATAGAATTCCTCAGGTCCTTATTCGGTCTCAGTTTCCTTTTATCAATAAAAATGATTTGGATATCCAATTTGAGCCCCCGATGCGCATATTATTGATCAATCCCCGGCCCGAGGATAATACCAGACTTACTGAAACAGATCATCGTTCAATGGCCAAGCCATTGTTTCAGGCCGTCCATTCATTGGGGCGTTATGTGTCAATTCATCTATTGAATCCACCCACATTTTTAGAGCTGGAACTGACTCTGGATGCCGCAAAACAATCAGGCCAGCCCTATCATGTGGTTCATTTTGATGGCCATTGGGATAATGATCCAGAAAGTGGTCTGAAAGGGTTCTGTTTTGAAAATCCTGAAATACTTCCTAATACACATAAACGAAATGCAGTCATTATTGATACCAATAAACTGGCAACTTGTATGAAGTCTTTCGAAATTCCGCTCGTTATCCTTAGCACATGCCAACATCCTGTCACTGATATTTCTCAAATAATCAGTGGGTTGTTTCAAAAAGGTGTGTCATCAGTCATTACATTACCTTATCAACTGATGCCTGAAACAACAACGCACTTCTTCACATATTTTTATCAATCAATCATTCAGGGAAATCGAATTTCACAGGCCATGCGCACCGGTCAAAGAGCCATTGAATTAAAACTGATTCCCAAAGAAGTGTTTCATGATCGCGATTTGGATATTTTGGACTGGTTTGTGCCTGCATTAATTCAAAGAAATGACCCCCAATTATTTTATCATATGACAGACAACGCATTTGAATTAAGTAAAGATGAAACATTATCTGATTTACCCGATCCACCAGCAAAAGAATTTGTGAATCGCACTCAGGAATTATTGTATATTGAACGTTTTTTAGAAAATGATAACTGGGCTGTCATTCAAGCCAAAGGCGGTGAGGGGAAAACGGCTCTGGCGGTGGAAATGGCACGCTGGTTTCTGAAAACATCACGTGTTGATCAAATCGTATATGTAAAATTGAACTATTTTTCTACTGCAACATCTATATTGCATCAAATTGGGGATCAGGTGCTGACAGATCGAGAATTTCAAGAGGAGGAATGGAAAGATTACACTTACACAGTTCTGAGAAAGTTTTTTGAAAACCGAACGTTTCTGATATGCGACAATATGGAACATACCTGCCCCAACGATATTGAGTATCTGATTGCAAATGACCTGCAAGTCATATTCAATATAAAAAGTTTATTTGTTAGATTACTTGAAATTCCCAATACAAAAATTCTTTTTACGACACGAGAAGAAATCGGAGAACCTTTTAATGACCCCGCTAATATGTTTCATCTGGATCCTTTAGACACAACCTCAGCCATTCAACTGATCTATGCATGCATGAAAGATGGTAAATATCATCTGAAACATGCGCCCGAGGGACGTCCTGATGATGATATTGAAAGATTAATTAAGTTGGTTCATTCTCATCCATTATGCTTAAAAAACCTGGCTCCGACAATTCATCGACGCGGCATACAGTTAACCATTAGAAAAATTTCAACCCTCATGCATAAGCTTTCAAAATATTATCCTGATCCAGGTGAATGTACACTGGCAGCCAGTTTTGAGTTATGCCTTCAAAGATTTCCGAAAAAATTACATCAACATATTGATAACCTGGCTGTCTTTCATAATAGTGTTAGCAAGATGATCTTTACGCAAATGTCCAGTGAAGTTTCTTCGATTCTTGGAGAATTACTCGCATCATTACAATCTGAAGATTTGAATGAAATGGAAGAAGAATATGGGCAATTCAGTGATTCTGATATCTCTGATAATGAATGGCTGGAAAATGCCGCGCAGGAAATGGATGATTTATCAGAACAACCCTTTCTTTCATTAAAGGAAGAACTTATAAACCACAATCTAGCCTGGGAACTTCGAGAAAACCTTATTCTTTATCCGGGGCTGACATCATATCTTAAAACACGACTTCCAAAGAATAAACTTCCGAACCTGAAAAGAAAATGGGCGCGAAGCATGGAAGCATTTATTCTTTTCATGAACAATCGCTTTTCTGAGGAAAAAATTGATTGCCTTCAAAGGACAATGATGGAATTGCCAAATATTATGGCATTTATATCACATTGCATTAATGAAAAAAGTCCAAAAGAGATTCTCGAAATAATTGATCTGTTAACCCCTATCTTTGATGAAATTGATTACGAACAAGTTTCAAAACAGATGGATATGATTCGGAAAAAACTTATGGAATTCATAAATAACGTGAACGATGATTGACCTCATCCATAAATACGAAAAAAAGCTGTATCAAGCAGGACTTGTGGCCCCTGGAAATGCATTGATTGGTGCATTAGATGATACCTGCATCTGGAATCAGTCTCATGAACGTCAAGCAGATTTTGAATACATTCTGACGCATTTACCAGTTAACGCACTTATTTTTGCACCACCCGATTTGCCTTATGCGCCCATTATTGATGCATTATCAGCAAAGGCCAAGCAGGCCATTTATCCACAAGATACAGAAAGTAGAACTTTTTTACATGAACTACCGATTATACGCCAATGGGATTGCAAAAAAATTGTTGAAGCGCTTTCTCGTAGAAAGGCTGTAATCATTCCTCAAATGGGTGTTATTGCAAGTGGCGTCTTAACTCCCGAACAAGCATTTGTTGTTTATAGTTCACTATGTTTTGCGTGTTTTGTTGCCTTTTTTTCTGAAAAAATTCAAGGTGCCTGTGAAAATAAATTATCAAATAATGAGTTCGATACGATCTATGAATTCATACATTATTCAAATGCATTGCCATCAGATTTACCCGATTTAAAAAAAGGGCCATTTCAAACTCAGGATGATGCATATGATGCGATTACAGAAGCGGGATATTACACAGTTTATTATGGTCTTGTTGATTCTTATTTTGGTAATGTTTCATATCTGTTAGATGATATTATGTATATCAGCCAGACGGCAAGTTCTTTGGATGAACTTGCTGGATGCATTGATCCCTGTCCTCTGGATGGTTCATCGTGTACAGCGATTACAGCATCAAGTGAATTTTCTGCACACAAACAAATTGTTTTAAATAATCAATTCAGGGCAATTTTGCATGGACATCCCAAGTTTAGTGTTGTAATGTCTATGTTTTGCACGAATCGAAAAAAATGTAAAAATAATAATCAGTGTCATACCCATTGTTCGGCAAACCGAAAAATAAATGGGATACCAATCATTCCTGGTGAGGTTGGATGTGGCCCATATGGCCTGGTGCATACATTACCAAACGCCTTTCATAACAGTGAGGCTGTTATTGTTTATGGTCATGGTGTATTTACAGTGGGAGAAGTGGATTTTATTTCTGCTTTTCAGCGACTTGCTTTTACAGAAACAATTTGTCGGGAAAAATATTTGAAATGGATTCAACCCAATTAATAAAAAGACACAGCCTTAAAGATAAGATATTCGAATTACTCGAACCCTATGATGGCAGATTTCGATCCACGCCAGGCAGTCTGATTATGGATGTTATCATTATCGTCTGTATTCTAACCTCTTGTTTACTTATACCGCTGGGCTATTATTTTCCAGAATATGATGCCTTTTTTTGGGAGCTGGAAATTGTTTTTACTGTTTTGTTTTGTTTTGAATATCTCATGCGATGGTTCGTATCGGTCAATCCAATTACCTATCCCTTTTCATTATTTGCAATTATTGATTTTTTGGCCATTATGCCCACATTGCTGATGATCCATGCGGATTATATTTTCCTCCCTTTTTTCAGGGGATTGCGTTTGCTTCGTTTGTTTCGATTATTAAAATTTATTCGATATCGTATCTTTTTTTATCGCGCATATATTGGCCTCAGAAACTGGTCCAGCGCATTGACACATCATTATCATCTGAGACAAATGAGATTACTTTTTCTCGTTACCCTGCTTTTCTGGATATTGGGTTCGAATCTCTTGTATTTTACAGAAACAAGGTTGGTCGGTCATACAGGCCCTTATGCAAATTACTGGCAGGCATACTGGCATATAATCATTGTTTTGGTATCAGGTATTGAAGACAAAGAGCCATTGTCATTGCTTGGGCGTATTGAAGTATCATTTTTTCTGATCATTGGTATTTGTTTTGCTGGACTCGTGACCGCCGAACTGGTATCCATCCTGGTCAAAAAAATGAATCGTTCTGGCAAGATTCAGCTAAAAGCACCATCCAGCCGGCTGCATCATCATATTGTAATTATTTCATTCAATTCACATCTATTTAATGTGATCAAACAAATCAATGCAGCCATAAAAGGTAGAAATCAAATTGTAATTGTCAGTCAGCGTGGCAATAATATTAAAATTGCCAATCCAAGACAATACAAGAAAGTATCTGCGCTGTTTGGAGATCCATTAAGGCGATCCATTCTCGAACAGGCCTGGATTGAGCATGCGTCAAGAGTCATTATTTTGTCATCAGACCGAGATGAAAAAGAAAATGCCCTTGAAAAAGACAATCGGTCATTGATGAAAGCCATTGCCGCCCTGTCATTTAATCCTGACGTACATATGACTGTTGAACTTCAGACACAAGACAGCCTTCGATATGCATCACATCTGGCAGGTGTGAATTATATTGAAGCCAGGGAATTTGGTGAACGCTTAATTGGTCAGGCTGTAATGAATCCAGGTGTAACAGAAATATATACGTCTTTGATGACCTACACAGATGATTCCAGTGAGTTTTATTTAATACGTGTACCAGAGGAACTGGTTGGAAAAACATTAAAACAGGCCCAATTATTTTTTTTAGACCTTGATGATGAACCCATGATTCTGGTTGGAATCGACCGATCTCCCAATCAGTTTCCCACATCTAATTTCAAGCTGAATCCGGTTTCCGATGAGGATGGGTTATCATCACCAGGGGTACTTCTCAGCAAAAAAGACAATTTAATTCTCATTGCATATGAGTTTCCATCATTTGCAAGGGTTAATCAGGATGATTTATGGAAGGGACGAATACTTTTAAGAAGTTAAATGGTCATGTGGTAATCTGTAATTGCAATGAAAAAGTCAAGACCATTGTAGAAGAACTACAAAACAGCACGGTACAAACACCACTTGACGTTGTACTGATTGTTCAAGATTCACAATTATGGCAGATGAATTCCGCATGGCACCCAATTATTTCAGGGACAGCACGATTTCTTGTCATCTATGGTCGGCCCACAGATGAAACTGTTCTAAAAAAAGCACAAATTAGCAGTGCCAGATCCGCAATAATACTTGCAGATCCCAAACATGGTAAGCTGGCAGATGCACCTTCGTCGCTCAATGCCATTGCCATTGAACGGGCCAATCCACAAGTACATACAGTGATGGAGCTGTTATCATCCATGAATCGGCCGCATATTGAACAATCAGAAATCAATGAAATTATTTGTTTGGGGGAAATATCGGAAAAATTGATTGCATCCAGTTGTATCACACCCGGTGTAACCAATATTTTTGAAAATCTATTAACCACTGAGGATGGCACGCCGCAAATATTCATTGATCCAATTCCGCAACGTGCCAGACAATTGAGTTTTAGACAATTATCGCGAAAATTTATATTAAATGAAGCGCCATTTTTATTGATCGGATTTATCAGACATCTTCGAAATGAAACGCGAATTGTTATAAATCCGAAATCCATCGGACTGTTAAGCAAAGATACACCCTTGCCCGGCCGCTCTAAATTGATAACAATGGGTTATCAAAAACCTGATTTTTTGCCATATTTGTAGAGACGTAGCATGCTACGTCTCTACGAGCCAAACTATTATACGTTCAAGATAAATGGGGAACTTATTTTTACGATGATTCCTTACTCATGAGAATCATTCATTGGAGATTAGTATTTTCCGGTCAACATCCCTTTTTTAAGATACTTATCAGCAGGACTATCGCATAACCAGATTCCAAAAAGCGCTTTTTTGAAAGCAAGTCCTTTGATTGTGCCTTTTAGCACACCATTCTTTGATGCCAAAATGCCTTTTCCTGGCACATAGACCAGATCATAGACATCACCAATTTCAATGGCTTCCTGAAAAATTGATAGTAACTGTTTTATTTCATTTTGTATAGGTGCTGTATTATTCGCGGTGGCATTTTCAAAGCCTGCATTAACTGCTTTAATCATTTTTTTGCTGGATATCAGACTTGATACAATATGCATTTTTATGGCCATTGGCTTATCTGCATTGATAATCTTGTTTTGATCAGCACATTTTTCGGTAAGGTATAATGCGCCCACATAAATTTTCATATAAAATTTGGTCCGATATCCTGCCCCATTTAAGATCAATTTATCTTTTCCTGCTGCAAGTGTTTCAGGAATATTAATGTCACCAAAGCTTGCAGAATAAACATTTGTGACGATTAATAAAAGTACTGAAATGCTTATTACACATTTTTTCATAAACGTCTCTCCTTAATTTTTTTATAACCTATTCTTATACGAGTCCGGCTAATACGATAATTTAGGTGTTAGCCGACAAATGAACAATTTTGAACATTTTATTTTATCAACTAAATTAAACACTTGAAACTTTTTTGAAAATATCTTGATTAATAAGATTTCATGGCATT
>Ga0272440_1002383_pt1 | contig 14696 bp, 13 predicted proteins | sample SSMMMBAug17_FD_192440 | JGI IMG/M metagenome (GOLD analysis project Ga0272440, IMG submission 192440) | Marine sediment archaeal communities from Little Sippewissett salt marsh, Falmouth, MA, United States - SSM-MMB-Aug17 | ecosystem: Environmental > Aquatic > Marine > Wetlands > Sediment ...
GACTTCACTTTGTCTCCCGGAATTCAGTCATTCAGTCTATTTGGGTTACACTCAAACAATATTGTCAATAGTAAATAATTAAGATGCGACCCCATTTCTTCAATCCCATATCAATGCAAAATATTATTGTCAATAATAAATAATTAAGATGCGACCCCAATTCACCGGTTAAATATGTCCTGGTTTTGATCCATCCGATCAATGATTTTATCATGAAAGGATTCTTCAAAGGGGAATTTAAAGTTGTTGTGCCCTTTCTTGGCTTGACATAGAATCCCTCAATTCCATTTTTTTGCCAATTGTGAGCCGGCCATTCTAAAACGTAATATTATGTCCAATGATCACTTGCTTATTTTTTTTTCTTATGTTATTTTAACTTCTGTTTATATTGATATAAGTAAGCGATCATAAATTTTCGGGTAGATCGTAGTAAATATTTTGTTATTCGTCTGGTTGGTCGAACCTTATGTTCGCCTCGAACAAAAACCAATATCAAACCTATGAGCAAAACCAATGTAGGGGCGAACCTTGTGTTCGCCCTCTAACAGAAACCGAAATTAAACCTATGTCCGATTGCAAAGGTAAACCATGAACCCATATACATTGTTTTTTGGATATAGGTTCGTTTTTTTGTTTTATTTCAGAGGGCGAACATAAGGTTCGCCCCTACATTGGTTTCGGGCATTGGTTGGATTTCGGTATTTTTCCGAGGCAACATTTTCCCCTAACTTGTACATTCGCCCCAACCTCACATCGTGTCCCCGGAATTCAGTCTATTTTGGTTACACTCCAATGATTTTAATAAAGATATAAATAAGGTATAACCATGAATACAATACAAACATCAACAGATTCAGGATCCCCAAGTGTGGCGCAAAAAATAAATGCCCTTAAGGAAATGCGAAAAGAGTTGCTTACCCTGTCTCCTGAAAAAGCATTAAATGCAATCATTTCGTGTAAACAACCCCTCCCATTGGTGCATTCAATACCAGCTCAGGATCTTTTTGTACTCATTCATGAAATTGGTCTCAATGATGCATTACCCATTTTATCAATGGCTTCTGAGCAACAATGGCTTTATATAATGGATGCTCAAATATGGAAACGCGACCGCCTCTGCATGACAGAGACCACCCGATGGCTTTATTGGCTTCAAAAATCTGACCCTATTCGGTTCATACAGTGGGTTATTAACAATGAACATTCATTTTTCTATTTTTATCTTTATCAGAATCTCGAAATTTTGGCACTGAATGAAGATGAAGATTATTCTGATTTACCTGATTCCTTCTTTACAATGGATAATGTATTCTATGTAACCATATCCGATTATCGTCTGACGCAGACGTTGAATCGTGAAGCTCAAGAATTGCGTGAAGAATTTATATTAGAGTTTTTCAAACGCCTGGCATCATTTGATCATCTAGAATACCAAAAACTCCTGCTCGCTGTTTCCGCAGTCCTACCCGCTGAAATTGAGGAAGAAAGTTTTCGGCAAAAAAATATTCGTCTGGAATCTTTTGGTTTCTTGCCATTTGAGGAAGCTATTGGTCTGTATCAACCTATCCCCAGAAAAACTTTTTTCAAATCAACACAGTATCCATCGGAAAATCTCAGTAATACAATCAATCCCCCGCAATTGCCAGTTCAAAGTATACCTGGCGGCAATTATTTCTCCCAGGCGCTGATGACCATGGACTCAGATGACATTCGAAGGTCAAATTTGCATGTGCAGTTTGCCTGTTTGTGTAATCAGATCATTTCCGCAGACAATATCGTAGTGACATCGCGAGACACCTTGAAAAAGGTTGTTGATAAAGCCTGTGGCTACATTCATATTGGCATTGAGAGCCTGCTTGATAATCACTCACCTGAACCACAACTATTGACAAAAATTGTAAATAAATATCCAATTAAGCATTTGTTTCAATGGGGTTTTGGGATCGTTCTTAAAGTTAAATGGAAAGCGGATGCCTGGTATGGTCATAGCTTTGTCCATGGTCAAGGATTGCCCCTGGAATTCTGGGGAGAGCGATGGCTGGGTGTCTTGGGCGGCTTATTGCTAAAACGTCCCCGGTATTATGCTGATTTTGAAACAGGTGAGTTATATCGTGATTTTCGATCCATGTCAGATATAAAACATGTTGAAACAGTCTTAAAACAAATCATTGCTTTAGATGAAATGTTGTCCTTTTTTTCAGTGAGTTTAAACAACAAATCCGATTATCAGTTGACTTTTCAGAACATGTTATTGACACTTTTTGCAAGGGATCAGCTTCAACTGTCCCATGAATTATTACCCATTCCCATTGAGCAATTTCAACCTTTTTTTGAATCGATGTTTATTTCTGGTGGTATTAATCCATTGTTGAAAGAATCTTTCTGTCAATGGTTTGCCAGACAAACAGGTTTTGATATTGACTATGTAAATAATCGACTGGGTGGTGTTTTTGATCAGCTTTTTGATGATGTCTGTATTGAACTGGGGAATATTTCTCTTAGTGATTTAGAACCGCGTTATGTTTATTTATTCTTATTAACTTATTTAAGGGGGTAAGAATGGGGTCGCATCTTAATTATTAACTATTTCTTTTCGGGCAGCACTTTATTCTCGATCCGATATATTAATAATTAAGATGCGACCCCATTCTTACTTAGGAATACTTTGAAAATAATATCCTCATTTCATAGATCGTACAAAAAAGCAAGGACGCGTAGAGACGTAGCATGCTACGTCTCTACAGTACATTTACCTCAAAACGGACAATATCAATAATGGGGAAGTTATTTTTAGAGCATTCCTTAGACATCCAAATCCAGGCATCGACACCAACCAGCAAGCACAAATCCATGACACAACCATACAACATATTGCAGGTAAAAAAAACTGCCTGGAAAAGCAAATGGAAAAATAGAATCAATGAATAAACAATAATTCTTTACTATGCACATAAAAATATGATAACGATTTAATAAAAACGAAAAAGTTGGAGATAAACAATGAAAATAGCCCTTGCCCAAATGAACCCAACAATCGGCGCATTTAATGCGAATTATTCAAAAATGATTCATAATATTGATCAGGCCATCGCACAAAAATGTGATTTAATTGTTTTTAGCGAGATGGTTCTATCTGGATATCCGCCCAGGGATATACTTGAAAAAAAAGAGTTCATCGCCAATCAACCCCTGAAAGCATTGATTGAAAAAGTGGAAGGTATTGGTGTCGTCTGTGGATATGTGGAGTCATCAGGCGATCATCTATACAACACTGCTGTGCTATTTGAAAATGGACAGATTATTCATCATGCCCGCAAACGCCTGTTGCCTGTTTATGATGTGTTTGATGAACAGCGATATTTTCAGCCCGGCGATGAATGTACTGTTTTTTCGTATAAAGGCCATCAATTGGGGATAACCATTTGCGAAGATATCTGGAATGACCTGGATTTTTTTGGCAAGAATACCTACCCGGATGATCCTGTCAAAGAAATGGTGCATAAAGGCGCCGATTGCATTATCAATATTTCAGCATCCCCTTTTCAATTGGGAAAAGGAAAACTGAAAAGGGATTTAATACAATCACTGAGTCAAAAGTATGCTGTCCCTTTTATTTATGTTAATCAGGTAGGGGGCAATGACAGTCTTATATTTGATGGCAGCAGCATTGTGTATGATAAAACTGGAAAACGTGTAGCACAGGCCTTTGATTTTGAGGAAGACTTGATTACCTATGATACGCAATCCAATCAAGGGACATGTCATCCGGTGACTGTGTCTGATGAAGCAATCCTTTTCAAAGCACTTGTATTGGGAACCCGGGACTATGTTCACAAATGCGGTTTTCAAAAAGCAGTAATCGGGCTCAGTGGTGGTATTGATTCTGCATTGACAACTGCCATTGCTGTGGAAGCATTGGGGAAGGATAATGTACAAACTGTGTATATGCCATCATTATACACATCAAAGGATAATGATATTGATACCCAACAACTGGCCGAAAATCTGGGCATTTTGAGGGATATTGTCCCCATTGATGCCATTTTTGATCAATTTTTACAAGATCTTCCCCATGATTTTAATCGCAATAACCATGGACTGGCTGAACAAAACCTCCAGGCCCGCATTCGTGGCACAACATTGATGGCATATTCCAATAAATACAACGCCCTTGTTTTGACAACAGGCAATAAATCAGAACTGGCTGTGGGTTACTGTACATTATATGGCGATATGAATGGTGCGTTGGCTGTTATTTCTGATGTCCCCAAAACAATGGTTTATGCGGTCGCTCGATATATCAACAGAGAAGTGGTGCGTATACCAGAACGAATTATTGAAAAAGCACCCAGTGCCGAGTTAAAACCCCATCAAAAGGATCAAGATGATTTGCCAGACTATGAACATCTGGATATCATATTAAAAGCCTATATTGAAGACCATCTTTCTATTAGAGAGATTGTTGAAATGGGGTTCAGTAGAGACCTGGTCATTGATATTATTGGTCGTATTTACAAAAATGAACATAAGCGGCAACAGGCCCCCCCAGGCTTGAAAGTGACATCAAAAGCATTTGGATATGGTCGGCGGTATCCCATTGCCCATCAATTTCGCTAAGAAATACTCTGGAGACGTAACATGATGCTTCGTGTCTGCGCGTTAGAGACGCAGCATCATGCTACGTCTCTAACGCGTACTTGTTTTTTTTTCCCATCAACAAAAAATGAGGATGTTATTTAAAAAAGTACTCCTAAATCCACTCTTGGGCAATCATGACCGGCCTATCTTGTAATCCCCCGCTCAGAGCTTTGCAGGAACTCCAGAAATGTTTTAACCTCCGGACAATCATCAACTTCAGCCTTAATACGTTGGATAGCCTCATTCAAGGTAAGTCCCAATCGGAATGTAATGCGATAGGCCTTTTTCAAGTATTTCATTCCTTCATCAGAAACACCGCCCCTGCGTTTTAAGCCCACCTTATTCAGTCCATGCAGGGTTGCGCGGTCACCGGCTGCAATAACATATGGTGGGACATCTTTCACAACAGCAGACTTTCCACCGATAAATGAATATTCCCCAATCCGAACAAATTGATGAACAGCCACAAGGCCTCCCAAAGTGGCACAATCGCCAACCTCAATATGGCCGGCCAGAGTAGCATTATTGGAAAAAACAACTTCTTTTCCTGTGCGGCAGTCATGGGCAATGTGACAATAGGCCATCAAATAATTGCGCGGGCCAATATGAGTAACACCACCGCCAAATTCAGTTCCGCGATTGATTGTGACAAATTCCCGAATAACAGATCCATCACCAATAACTGCCTCAGTCTTGGCACCTTCAAATTTTAAGGCCTGGGGCACAGCACCAACTGATGAAAATTGAAAGATATGGCAATTCTTTCCAATTGTTGTATATTCATCCACAGTGACATGAGGGCCAATGACAGTATTGTCTCCAATCTTGACATGGTTTGCAATAACACTGTATGGGCCAACTGAAACATTGGCACCTATTTCTGCGCCTTTATCTATGATTGCTGTTGCATGGATCATATTTCTCTCCTTTTTTGATTTGATTGGTTAGAAATCGAACAGTTCAGACATCCGGGGAGCCCGAATTGTCCAACAGACAGCCAAAAAATGCGCTGATTTAACATAAAAGTGCGATCAACTCAGCTTCAGCAACTGTCTTATCTTCAACTATTGCCAAACCTCTCATTTTAATGGCCTGCTTGCGAATACGAACAACATGAAGGTCCATTTTAAGTTGATCTCCTGGTACTACTGCTTTTCGAAAGCGAACTTTATTCATGCCGGATAAATACAAAAATTTATCCGGCTGAAACCGGACTAACTCATCATAGGCCATGACTGCACCAGTCTGGGCCAATGCTTCTATTATTAAAACCCCCGGCATGATTGGTCGATCTGGAAAATGGCCCTGAAAATAAGGTTCATTGATAGATACATTCTTTACGCCAACAATATGTTTTGATGGCATATATGATACAATCCGGTCCACCATGATAAATGGATACCGATGAGGTACCCGCTTCAATATTTCATCAATATCATAATGCATCAGCTACCCTCCAAATGCCTTATTCCTAAATCGGGTCTTGGGATTATCGCTTTTCAATTGTCAATCAGTTTGTTTGACAGGCACCTGATTTTATTTTTCCACTTTTTTATTATATAAGCGAATAACCTTTTCTGTAATATCAACAGTGTTGGGACTATATAAAACACCGGCTTGATTCTTTTCCATGATTAATAAATAACCATCCTTTTTTCCGATATTTTCAATAATATCAATCAACTGAGTTCTAATACGATCAATCATCCGCGCTTCGAGATCCCTGAAATCTGACATATATTTCTTTTGAAGGGCTTTAATGTCATTAATTTTGATGCGAATTTCACGTTCTCTTTCAGCCCGAGTATCTCGATCAATGACCAGAGCATCTCGTTCAAGTTTTTTCTTAAGAGCTTCGATTTCAGCCCCTTTTTCTTTGAGGGTTTCTTCCATTTTTTCACCCTCGCTTTTAATTTCTTTTTGTGCTGCCTTGCCAACCTTTGATGTTTCCAGGATTTTTTGGAAATCCACAATACCGATTTTGTTTAAATTGTCTGCAAATAATGGAAAAATCATTATTAAGCTGGTGAACAAAGATATCAAAATAATTTTGATGCATTTCATAAACAAATGTCTCCTTTTTGATTATTATTACTCAATGTTCAAGTTTTTTGGTCTTGACTTTTTGTAAAGTGGCAGCGCCACAGAACTTACGTACCTTCAGTGAGACCGCAAGAACCCAAGAACATGGGAGCAAGAAAAAAACCCATACTTGAACATTAATTACGATCTTGCATTACCATGAAAAAACAATCCTTGCAATGATTGTCTTTGGACACAAAATGTTCGCCCCATGATAATGGGACGACTGTTTTTCAAACGTATTACACCTGGTTTATAACCTGATAAGCATATTTTTTCAATCATTATTTAGTATCCTTTAACTATGTTTTTTTATGGCATGATTATTGCCCTTTTGTTGTCTAAAAGGATAATTCATCTGATTATTATGATGGACTATGATTGGACGTCAAGCATTGCATCAGAAATGAATGGCGCAAGTGATGTGATTCACTATTACAAAGTAGTGCCATTGTTCTGGACAACGCTTGATGTTTATTTGCAGGTCGGGATATTAGTACGAATCTGGATAATGAAAAAGTGATAAATGTTTCGACAAGACACCATTTTACAATTGGTGCCTTAATAGGAGCAGGTGTTAGATAATTATGAGCATTCTCCAACAAGTATCACACTAATATTATCTTTTCCACCCAGTTTATTGGCTTTTTTTACCAGTTGCCTGCATGTTTTATTGAATTGACCGGCGTTGGATTGAATAATTCCTAAAATGTCTTCATTGGACAGCATGTCAAATAAGCCATCAGAGCATAACAAATACAAATCACCCGGTTGAATCCGGTCCGCCCAGGTAAAAACTTTTAAACGATTGTCAACACCAATTGCCTGTGTCAGAATATTGCGCGCACGACATTGGCCAGCTTCTTGTGGCGTGAAAAAGCCTTTATCCACCATTTTTTGAACTTCAGTATGGTCATCAGTAATTTGATCCATCACCTGATGTCTCACAAGATATATGCGTGAGTCACCCACATGAGCAATCCAGGCCTTATTATTCCTGATAATCAAAGTGGTGAGGGTTGTACCCATGCCATAGAAATCTGGTATTTTTCGGGATTGCATCAAAATATTTTCATTGATCTGATAATACAGATCTTTTAATTGATCCCAGGTGGTTTCATCTGAAATGGATGGCAAGTGATAATATTTAAGGATGGCCTGGCAGGCCATATTGCTTGCAATTTCGCCTGCGCTATGTCCCCCCATACCATCTGCAACAGCAAATAAACTGCCATATTTATCTATATCAAAACCTTCAGGATTATGGTCATGGGATCGATAAATGATCGCATCCTCATTAATAAATCGAATGGTTCCACTATCTGTATGATATGCATATTGAATCATGTTTATTGCTTCCACATGTGGATTATTTTATTTCCGCCAAAATTCAGGGACCATTAAAATAATAATGGTATAAATTTCAAGGCGTCCCAGGAGCATACACCATACCAGTAACCATTTCCCCAATACCGGGAGACTGGCATAGTTATCTGTTGGACCCACAGTCCCTAGGCCAGGCCCGATATTGCCGATGGCCGATGCGACTGCTGAAAATGAAGTCACGAGATCAACTCCCATGGATGAGAGCAAAACTGAACTTATAGCAAAAAGGCCTACAAATAATCCCAAAAAACCCAATACACTGCTGACAACCTCTGATGAAACCGGTTTATGGTTCACTTTAATCTGTCTGACTGCTCGTGGGTGAATCAGAGATATCAACTCTTTATAACAATACTTGAAATACAACATAATTCGCAAGCATTTCATTCCACCCCCTGTGGATCCTGCTGATGCGCCAATGAACATGCAAAGTAACAAAATTATTTGTGTCATTGATGGCCAGAGTTCATAGTCTGCCGAGCCATAGCCTGTTGTCGTTACAATGGAGACCACTTGAAAAGATGCATAACGAAATGCCTGGCTCATGCTGTCATATACTGGAAAAATATTGATTGTCACAATTATGGTTAGAACGAAAACAAAAATGATAAAAAATCGGCATTCAGAATCTTTCCAAAAGGTCAGCGGGTTACCAGTTAATGCCTGATAGTGCAATGAAAAGTTAATCCCTGCCAATAGCATAAATAGTGTAATAACAGATTCAATGTACACGCTGTCAAAATGGGCTACTGACAGATTTTTGGTTGAAAAACCACCAGTTGGCATGGTCGTAAGTGCATGGTTCAGTGCATCGTAAAAACTCATGCCCGGCAAAAGGAATAAGACTTCCGCAATTGTAATACCTGCATACACTTTCCATAATATCATGGCTGTATCACGAATTCGGGGTTTAAGCTTATCAGGAACAGGGCTGGGTACTTCAGCTTTATACATTTGCATTCCACCAACACCCAACAGGGGTAAAATTGCCAGAGACAATACAATGATTCCCATACCACCCAGCCATTGTATGAAACTTCGCCACAACAAAAGACTGCAAGGTATGGCTTCAATATTGGTCATCACAGATGCGCCGGTTGTTGTAATGCCGGAAACTGATTCAAAAAATGCATCGGTAAATGTATCAAAGGCATGTCCCAGATAGAATGGGAGCGCACTAAAAAAACCCGCTGCAATCCATCCAATCGCCACAATTGCGATGCCCTCTCTGGGACTGATATGATTATTGTTTCGAATGCGAAATCCATAAAACAATATTAAACCGACTGTTTCAGTGATTGCCGCTGATATTAATATTGGACGTACTGTTTGATCATTTGTCATAAGGCTGCATATTAATGGGATAATCATTGTTAGCCCTAAAAAAATCGAAAGTATTCCAACAAAGCATAAAATGTACCGCCATCGCATAGGATTGTTCCTTAGATATGTTATCGTTCAAATGATTTATTTTGCCTCTCGTTCCCACGCGAAAAGGCCCTTACGCGCAGTTACGAAAGCTTGATTGTCGATTTCAAAAATGGGAACTGATTCTTTGAGTATTCTTTAAGTATTTTTTCCAAATGATGAAATTATTGTTCGAGAATTCCTTCATTATTGACAAAAATATCCTTTTTGTCAATACCTTCACACACAAAACAAAAAATTCCTTGAATTTTCAACAATATTTATTTACAATTAAAGGCATATTTAATATTTTAGTTAACTCTTTTTCGAGTATAATTTGTCTCATGTAAAGACGCTCGGCAGTGCGTATCTTTATGTAGAGATGCACAATCACAATTTGATCTCGATCCAAATCTTTAGCGTGGGATCGTATATCTGGACGCTCCAGCGTCCAGTAACCTAAAAGCACGTTTGCGCAAGATTGGCACACGCGACGCAGGATTGTCGCAGTATGCATTCCCACGCTGGAGCGTGGGAATGAGAGCCAGGGAGTTGGCAATGAAAGAAAAAAAAGAATTTTTTTTAAAACAATGGTGGAATAATTACATCCAAAGACTTGCCAGGGAGCAAAAAAAGAATAAACAGTGTTTACAGTGAGCGCCACGAAAATCCAATTCCGGTCGGAATTTCATGCAACAAGCTAAAAGAAAGTAACCATGCAAACAATATTAATATCATTTATAATATCCACCATCCTGACACCAATCATTATCAAAATAGCGCATCAGCGAAACTGGCTGGCGCATCCAACAAAAAACCGATGGCATAGCAAACCCACTGCATTGTTTGGTGGGATTGGAATATTCTTATCCATTGCCATCCCCATGTTTTGGATTACTGATTTATCAGAATTATTTAAAATGCTGAACTCTCAAAATGGTGTTGTTCAACAAATGCCACATTTGAGTGCAGTATTGTTAGCAGGCATGTGTTTTGTGTTTATGCTGGGTCTGTTGGATGATTTTTTTCAGATTAGACCCCATAGTAAGCTTGTTGGCCAATTTATTGCGGCGTTGTTTGTAACATTTGCTGGCTATCGATTGAACTGGTCTCTATCTCTGACATTAGATACAATGTTAACCATTGTCTGGATTGTCGGTATGACCAATGCCTTTAATCTGCTGGATAATATGGATGGGCTTTGTGCTGGTGCCGGACTGTCATCAGCCCTGGCCCTTGCCTTTTTGTATCAAACCCATTCACCCGAAATAGCAATGATTGCATTTATCATTGCCGGTGCCATGGGGGGGTTTCTGGTTTACAATTTCAATCCTGCAAAAATATTTATGGGAGATTGCGGCAGCCTGACCATTGGTTTTTCATTATCTGTTCTGATCCTGTATTATTCTCCCCGGCAGGATGCAAACATTTCTTTTGCAGTTTACGTGGTTCCTGTCCTCATATTTATTGTGCCGATTATTGATACAACACTGGTTACTGTCGTAAGGATTCTCAGTGGACGAAAAGCGTATATCGGCGGAAAAGATCATACCTCACATCGATTGGTATTGAGCGGTTTTTCAGAACGTGGCGCAGTATTGGTATTATATGGTATTGGCTTTATATCCGGTCTGGCAGCCCTGTTTGTGAACACCCATGACCGGTTTACATCACCAGTTGTTATCATTCCAATCTTAGTCATCGTTTTTTTGCTGGCAGGCTATCTGGCACAGGTAAGGGTTTATCCAGAAAATGAGTATTGCTTGCTTAAAGGACGACGATTTACACCATTTCTTGAAAACCTGACCCATAAACGTCAAATATTTCTGGTATTACTCGACTTTTGTATTATCTCCTTTTCATATTATCTGTCCTACAGAATACGCTTTCAAGGCGCCAATTTTTCTTTCTACTTTCAAATATTTTTACAATCTTTGCCACCAATTATCGCTGCCAAGTTTCTGGCTTTTTTTATGACCGGTGTATATAAGGGAATGTTTAAGCAAATCAGTATCAGTGATGTTCGTACATTACTCAATGGCACTGTGCTGGCATCCATGATTTGTATTGTTGTGATGACTTACATTTATCGGTTTGAAGACTTTTCAAAAGGCATTTTTATTATTGATTGGTTTTTTACCACAGGCATGGTTTTTGGTACACGTGTCTCTTTTCGTATCTTTTCAGATAGCCTCCAACGAAAAAACCTGCGCGGTGATAGTATTCTCATATATGGTGCAGGGCGTGGCGGTGAAATCCTTTTGCGTGAAATAATGAACAATGATCAACTCAGTTACAAGCCAGTGGGGTTTATTGATGACAATGCATTATTGACTGGAAAAAAATTGATGGGATATTCTGTGTTGGGAACAGCAAAAGAAATGCACCACCTATTGCATAAACATCTCATTGATGGGATATTGATTTCATTTCAACATACGAATGATCAAATCCAAACGTTTATCAAGACATGCAAGGAAAATGATATTTATGTCAAACAGTTTAATATACATTTGAAAAGCCTGTAAAGATACAACACTCAAATCTTTCTATAAAAAAATAAAATAGTTACATATGCAAAGCTCGGAAAAGAACATGCTAATATCCAACTTACAAATAAGGCAAAAAATCCGGCTTTTGGTATCCCATTGTAACAAGTTTTGACCTACCTGATAAGGGAGAATCTTTATTTAATAAACCGGTAGCCTTTGGGTTTATGACAATGCGAGTTTCCGCCCGAAGATGTCTGATATAGCCGATTAAGAGAAATGGTGCCTCATTTAAAATAAATTTTTTGGATAACTGGCGAAAACTGAGTTGTCGTGCCCGCTGTGGAATTGTATCAATAAAAATCTGGGGAGTGCCATCTTCAGTGGTTAACAGGTTTTCGAAAATATTGGTCACCCCGGGGGTGATACAGCTGGATGCAATTAATTTTTCTGAAATTTCTCCCAGGCAAATAATTTCATTTATTTCTGATTGTTCAATATGTGGCCGGTTCATGGATGACAATAATTCCATCACAGTATGAACCTGTGGGTTGGCACGTTCAATGGCAATGGCATTGAGAGATGATGGTGCATCTGCCTGCTTACCATACTTTGGATCTGCCAGGATGATAGCAGCCCGGGCATAACTGATATCTGCTTTCTGAAGGATATACTCATCAGTTGGGCGTCCATATATCACAATAAACCGGGCTGTACCTGTGATCACTGGATGCCAGTGAGGATGATCCTGCCATAATTGAGGATCCTGAACAATCAATACGATATCCAGTGGTGCCTGTACAGTGCTGTTCTGTAATTCTTCAACAATGGTTTTAACCTTTTCATTGCAATTACAGATCACTACATGACCTTTTAACGTCTCAATAGAATTCGCCCCTTCCATAAATCATCCTTATTGACGCGTGCAAATGATGGAAATTCATATGCAATTATAATTAATTTATCATTTTTTCCCAATATGACTCCTGGCGATGACAGTCCATCTTCATCTGATACGGGATTCAGTTTAAAATTGGTTGCAGGAAAAGGATCAGGCGACCGATCAATCCCAACCAATATCATGGGTTCATCATCCAGATCCAAAAAAAAGAGCTGCGCCTGTTTTAGTGTTTTGCCAACCAGATCTTCAGGTACTGGAATTAAATAAAACTCACTGGAGTCATCAGTGTAGGTCATCAAAGAAGTATAGATTTCTGTAACACCGGGGTTCATCACTGCCTGACCAATCAAGCATTCCCCAAATTCTCGGGCCACAATATAGTTGACACCTGCCAGGTGTGAGGCATACCGCTGGGTATCTTCGGATTGAAGTTCAACTGTCATATGAACACTGGGACTGAAGGATAAAGCAGCAATTGCTTTCATCAGGGAGCGATTGTCCTTTTCAATGGCACTTTCCTTTTCATCACTGTCTGAGGACAATATAATTATCCTGGATGCCCTGTCAATCCAGGCCTGTTCCAGGATAGATCGATTCAGGGGGTCACCAACCAGGGCTGAAACCCTTTTATAGCTTTTTGGATTGGCAATTTTAATATTATTACCGCGTTTACTGACAATCAAGACGTGATTGCGTCCTTTGATCGCTGCATTTATTTGCTTGATTATATTGAACAAATGAGCGTTAAAGGAAATGATAACAATATGATGATGTAATCGACTGGTAGGGGCTTTTAACTGTATTTTACCGGAACGATTCATTTTTTTTACCAGAATGGACACCAGTTCTGCTGTCACCAGTCCAGCAAAACAAATGCCAATGAGCAAAAAAAACGAAACCTCAATGCGACCAAGCAAAGACAGTGGCTCTTTATCCTCAATTCCAGAGATTAATACAATAATAATATGCCAGTAGGATTGCCAGTAGTTGGAATAAGGGCCTTGAGTGCCAACAAGGCGTGTTTCAGTGAAATACAAAAGATTGGCTCCCAGCACCCAAAACACTAAGGTTATTATAAAGAGCATGCGCATTTGCTTTAAATGATAATGATGGGTTAAAGCACTGGACCAGTTTTTAAGTCCAATATACGCCCGATAAAAGAAAATACGATATCGAATGAATTTGAGTAAGCGCAGTAACCGAAGCAAGCGCAAGCCCCGAAAAAAGGGAAGAAATATATAGTCTGCATGAATGACCAGCAAGGTAGGCATGATTGCCAGAAAATCAATAATTGCAAATGGTGAAAATGGATATGTGATTGGGTTTAACGCCACAATCCATCGCATGATGTATTCAATACTGAACAATATGGTAAAGCCAATTTCCAATTTCCAAAAAAAGGGGTCATATTGTGGGAAATAATAGCCCAGGGGGATAAGCAGGCAAGATACCAGAATGCACACGATTATGATAATATCCACAATCAGACTACCAAAAGGGGAGTGGAATCGACCACCATAAGGTTCAAGTAATTCAAATAAAATATCTTTGTTACTTTGTTTCATTTCATGACTATTTTGGTGGATGAAATGGATTGAGTGTAAAATAGACTGAATTCCGACGACACGATCCATATTTCTTGACATAAAATCTTATAATATAACTTATATCATTCAACTTAGGTTTTTCATGGCATAAAATATGCCTTCTTGGTTTGGGCGCATTCCCAAAAAGTCGGTTGTTTTTGGCGATAATCATTGAAAAATATAGTATTCCAGTAAATCCACGTCCGC
>Ga0272440_1002384_pt1 | contig 14692 bp, 9 predicted proteins | sample SSMMMBAug17_FD_192440 | JGI IMG/M metagenome (GOLD analysis project Ga0272440, IMG submission 192440) | Marine sediment archaeal communities from Little Sippewissett salt marsh, Falmouth, MA, United States - SSM-MMB-Aug17 | ecosystem: Environmental > Aquatic > Marine > Wetlands > Sediment ...
CATGGATTGCCCAATGAATTTTTCAACATAGGTAAGACTCCATCGGGTATTGTAAGCAACCCCTTCTAAAACAGATCTGGCGATATGATCAGCAGTGGTCCGCATGGACAAATTGTGAAAACCGCCACGAATCGTCGTGTTATCAACCGGTGTTCGCTCTCCATTTAACCAGGGAGTAAAAATCAACCCATCACAACCAGGGGGAACCCTTCCTGCCATTGCATTAAGCTTTTCATAAGGATCAGTTGGGTGTTTACCACAAAAAAATTCGTTTTCATGAAGAATGATATTATTCAATAAAAATGACAGACATCCACCGGCAATATCTTGTTCGTTGATACATTGATATTTTCCGGGTATTGCTGAAGGAAGAGATGCGATACTATGAAACATATCTGTTTTTTTGAAAGGAACAATGCACTCAATCCATGATGATGTTCCAATATACACATGACCTTCATAATCACGAACAGCACCAGAGCCAACCAATGCGGCTTGATGATCTGGAGATCCCATGACTACCTTGACATCTGGATGAAGTCCTATTTCTGTGGCCAACTCTTTCTTTAACGTGCCCAAAATATCAATGGATTTTTTAAGCACTGGGAATTTTTCTTTATCAATTCCAGTTGCTTTTATCAGTTGATCATTATAAACAATGTTATTGATATCACGTATATCCGTTACCCAAAACAGCATGATTGAATCATATGACGCTGCAAATTTTCCGGTTAGTCTTAAGTTTAGATAATCCTTACTACCCAAAAATTTGTATGTTTTTTCATAAACGTCCGGAAATTGCTTTTGAATCAGGATGGCATGGGCAATATCATCTTTTCCTGAGAGCTGTGGGCCTCCACCAGTGATGCGAATCCAATTATAAACTTTCAATAAATTGTAACCATCAACACTGGGAAAACCACCAACCATATTTTTAATATAGGGTGCTGCTCTTGAATCCATCCATGTCAGACAATTCATGAGTGGCTTTCCCTCTTGATTTACAGCAACAGTACTGGAAAATGTACTGGAAACTGATATTGCAATAATTGAATTTTTGGAAACTGTGCCTTTTCCAATCAGTCGTTTTGATGCTTTCAGAAATGCTTGCCACCAGTCTTCTGGATCCTGTTCAGCACCTCCGCCTTCAAAATAATGTGTTGGTGTGGGTTCAAATTCAAAATCAACGACCTGACCCAGTGTTGTCACCAAAGCAACTTTAATACCTGATGTCCCATGGTCTATAGCCAGTAAGTGTTCATGATTGTCATGATTCATTGTTGCCATCCTGATTCCTTGAATGGTTTAAAAAAGTCCAAACTGAGAAATATCGATTGGTGTTATTGTGCCATCCTGATCGACCATTTCAAGCAGAACTTGACCTTTAGACGTGTCTTCTGATTTATTTCCTGTTAAATCATAGACTTCATTGGTTGTTTTTAAAAAATCAATTGCAGACACGCATGCTTCTGGTGGCATAACACCTGTATTTTTTATGAGCCCTCTATTCATCATTATTGCGCCAACAGCAGCGGGTATTCCAGTTCCTTCACCCAGGCCCTCACTTTCGGATACCAGATGAAAACGAAATTCTTTGTAAACACCATCTTTTGTTCCTTTAACAATAACAGAAACACATCCACGGGGTTGATCCAAACCCGATTCTTTCAACATTCGTTCTCTTTCTTGTAAAATATAGGCAACTGCAAAATCATAAGGAATAATGGATTGATCTTTGACATTAATGGGTTGTTTGCTGTTGAATCCCAGCCCACATAAATCACGTGTTAAATCATAATAAGCACTGGGAATAACAGAACCTTTGTTGGTAACTTGTTTTAATGATATGTATCTGGGAAGTGTAACTTGCTCAGGATGTGGATATGGGTAAATGGGGACTTCACCAATAACTGGAAAATTAAATTTTTGTCGTAAGGCAATGCCATCTTTTTCGAAATATTTAACATAAATGAGTTTTCCATCCAAAAACATTGGGCAATCAATTGTCATACAATGAAAACGATGCCCGATTACGCCCTCACCTTCAACTTTTTCACCACCATGAGTATGAAAAATATCAATAGAATGGGTTTCATCCAGTAGCAGATCGGATGCCAATTTCCCAAGTATGTTCGTGATTCCTGGTGAATTACCCATTCCAAGGACAACACGAATACCATCTTTTTTGATCATTTCATCCATATCAAGGATTTCTAATGTCACATCAACATCATCGCAAACATCAACATAGTTAATTTTTTTTTCGCGGACTGCTTCCAAGATTGGCTTAACTGTATTATAAAAAGGTCCAACACAATTGAGGACAATATCGCATCCATCAATCGCTTTTCGAATAGATTGTGGATCAAGCGCATCCACAAAACAGGTGGATATTTCTGGTGAATTCAATTCTTCAGCCAGTTTTTCAGCCCCTTTCACGTTATAATCGCCAATAATAATTTCATCAAAATCTTTGCTCTTATGCAATGTTTTGACAGCCACTGAACCGACAGCGCCACTGCCACCAAGTACGATTATTTTAGACATTTGTTTTTATCCTTTCCTATCAATATAAATCTTTAATGGTTTTCTTTTTCTGTTTGATCCTGATCCCACGCTTTCACAAATGAAATCAGTATATCTCTTGTTTTTTCTAATGCTTCCTCCTCAATATGCTCTGGTGTATCAAGACGTGTGTGATATGATTCATGGAGTTTATGAATGCACTGCCCAATAATGGTAATTGCAGGTAATCCATTCATTACAAAAGCAGAGCCATCTGTTGCCCCTATAATGTGAACACTTTTGTTCACTGGTTGATTGCAATCCATAAACGCTTTTTCCATTCTTTCGATTAACCATTTGGGGTATTTGGAAAAAGTAGATAATTCTGATGTAACGATAACCAGTTCATCTTTTTTCATTATTCCTTCAAGGTTTAGCAATACAGCATTCTCTTTTTTTAATTCTTGAATGTGATCACGAATATAAGCAGATGATCCTCTCAATCCAGCTTCTTCGCTGCCAAAACTGATAATTTTGATCCGTGTATGATTTAAATAATTGGATTCATTATTGTTATTTTTTGGAGATAGCTCTTTTCCGCACGCTAATGCCACTGCTAAGCCTGATAGATTATCTTGAGCGCCATCAACGGCATCTTTACCATGAATCCAATACATACTGGCGGTTACCGGCGAAAGTATCCAAAAAATATAGGTTATTGTTTGAAGAATAGATGATTCCTTTCCCATCACTGACGTTAGAAAAATATCAAAACCAAAGAGCAAAGGCGTCAGTACGATTAAGGAACCCGACAAGAGGGTCAAAAACATTCCAATGGTTTTCAAATAATACCAAAATGAAAATTCATAGGCACTATCCATATGGGCTGCCAGAATCAATGTTGAGCGGACATCCTTTTTAGGTTCTATCGTTCCAATAACATTGGATGAAGGTTGTTGGGTAAAAATAAAATCAAGCCAGAATCTGTAGGTATAAAAATGGCCAATAAAAAGAATGCCATTAATAGAAGCAACAAAAAAGCTTAGTATTGGAAAAAATAAATATAAAATCATGCTGATGTAAAATCCCCAGCAAAAAATTCTCAGAGAGCCAAGCATTGAATGCATTGGTGCTGTAAATGGATGACGTTCCACCCGATGGCAAAAACGTTTCAGTTCCTGTTGGAAATCATCTTGAGCTTTTTGCTCAGCATCACTTCCCGGAAGACGTCCTCCATGTTTTTGAATAATATTTTGAATAAATTGTTTCATGATTTTCCTTCCAGAGAAAAAAATTCTTTTCGAATATGTGTTATCATTGTTTCCATGATCCGCTCTTTAATGGAAAGCGGATCATGATGCATGTAATTGAGCAACGTATTATTATATCCAGAAATGTATCCATGAACCACGCTCCAAAAAAAAATAACATAAAAAGATGCATCTTCATCACATATATCGGGCTTTGCTTTTCGAATGATAGTGATAAAACGCTCAAAAAGGGCAAGCGATGTATTTAACTCGACACGCGCTAAATTTTCTAAGGATGTATTGGCATAATCATTATATTTGGGAACATTCCATGTGAACATAAGGTTATAATAATGAGACTGCGTAATACCAAATTCAATATATGCTTTTCCCATCGCAATTAGCTGGTCAATTGGATTTGATATCTTTTTACTGGCAATTATACATTGATCTAATAATTCCTGAAATCCATTAGCCAGGATGGTTAAATAGAGTTCATCTTTATTCTTATAATAATTATAAATTGTTTTAGCTGCTATCCCCAGGCGCTTCCCCAATTTTCTCATATTAAATTGTTCAAACCCCTCATCATTAATTAATTCAACAGCCATTTTCATTATTTTTTCTTTTTCAAGTGCAATCTCTTTTTTACTTCTTGGTGGTCGGGGCATATGTCCTCTTTTATTATAAAATAATGGTTTCTATTGCTAAGGAATGTTCTGAAAATAAATTCCCCATACTTAGGAACCATAATTTAATAACGTTCCCATTCTTGTATCCCGGACGCCATAATGGGAAAGTTATTAAATTGTGATTCCTTAACAATAATATGTATTTTAAACGTGGTTAAAACATATAAAGTTAAAGTAACACCTGTTACTTTAATTGTCAATAATTATCTGTTCCAATAGTCATATTTATAATTTTAGTAATGTTTTTGATAGTTTATTTAAAGTATTATTATAAATGTATTATTCTTTAATATCATGTTTAGAGTGGCATGAATTTTTTATGCAGGATTGACAAGTATATTAAAGTTGTTGTACTATAGCGATCAATTAATATTCATAAATAGAATAGCAATTCACCCATTTTATTTTCACCTTATTGAAAATTAACAAAAGAAAATTTACTATTTTTTATCTAATTTGTGTCGTCATGAAAGTTTGGAAACAAATACAGTTTATTATTATCGGTCTTGCCATTTTATCATCAACACTCTGGGCGGATATTTTTTATTATAAGGATGAAAATGGGACATTACATTTTACCAATGTTCCTGAAACTCAAAATGATTACAAAGTGCTTCGGCGTGACGCCTTTAAGAATTGGCATCCAAGCATTTATGATCAGACGAGATATGAATCTGTTATTTTAGAAGCAGCACGAATCTATGATATTGATCATACACTGATAAAAGCAGTAATAAAGGCGGAGTCAAATTTCAACCCCCGTGCAGTATCTCCAAAAGGGGCGAGAGGATTGATGCAGATCATGCCCAATAATTTCAGAGCGTTAGGCGTATACAATCCTTTTGATCCCCGACAAAATATCATGGGGGGAACACGATATCTTCGTCGGCTATTTAACCAGTTTGATAGTTTAACGCTGGCGTTGGCAGCTTACAATGCTGGCCCATCGGCTGTTTCAACTTACAACAGTATACCTCCTTATAAAGAAACACAACAATACGTTAAACGTGTTTTACGATATTATAAAAGTTATAATGGGTTTCAATAATTGTTATGATCACAACAAAGCTGATGAATGCGTTCAATACCACCCAATAAATTCAAGTAGTATTATATTTCTATAAATGATATCTAAGAGAAGACCTCTGAAGAAAGGCAAAATAGTGAATATACCAATTCGTTTCTTTCATTTACTTGTCAAACGTGATTTTGATCCAATACAAGGGCAAAAAGATCCATCATTGCATTTTTTTCAATGTAAACTACCCATTTGGGGGAGTTGGATTATCTTGTTTATACTCTGTTTAACTGGAATTATTTGTCTGGGGGTTCATGGCGGAATCAAGCATCATTTAACGATTCTGGAAAAAAATCCTTTTGCATCTGCTATTCGTATTGAGGGGGCTTTTAGCCGGGCCAAGCTGGCACGATTAAAATCATTACTCTATTTCAATACTCAAAAAAATGTTTTTGAAACAACCAAAGCACCTCAATCTTATCATACAAAAGTTATCTCAGCTTTTTATCCTTTTAATTCAGTAACCCTTCGGTTTTTAGACAATACCGGGACAAATATTTTAAGTGATGCTTATGATGTCCTGTCGGTTAAAGTACAAAAAACACAAGGGCAATCGGCTGATCAAACCGATAATGATATCAAACAATGGATGACCAATCATTTAAAAAAAGAGACTTTTTTTGAACCATATGGTGATGAGAATATTAATTATGGCATCATTATTTCTGAATCGTTGTATTATCAGATGGGCTTTGATCGTCCTTTTGATCAGACAAAAGATCAGTTTTGGATTTGTTTTTTATCCACAGATGCCAAATATAACCTTCTTGAAGATCGGGCTAAAAATAATCAAGAACTGTGGGCACCACTTAGCAAAGAAGAACGAATGAAATATGTTGTCAGAGCTCCTTTAATCAATGTTGCTGAACACCTTCCCGGTGGTGATGCCATTATATCTGAAGGTTGCTATGATATTTTAACCAAAGGTAATTATTTTTCTCCATGCAAACGAATCGAACATTTTTATATTCATTTTGAACAACCTTATCAGGATTTGGATCGAAAAAAAACCATCCAATGGGCAAATGCAGCATTTGGAAAACACATTTTTCGTAAGCCTTATTATGCCCCTGGTAACAAAACCATCAAATTCCAATTCCAGGATTTGTCATTTAATCCTAAATATCACGAAATTACCACTCAGTGTCATGTTCGGGCTCAATTTTCGCATTTAACCTCCATGATTGATATCCCAATATCAATTGATTTCAAAGATGCGCCGCCAACCTACACTGAAAAAACAACCACTTACTATTATGCTTATCTTTATATTAACAAAGATCAGGATATTTTGGATCATATTCAACTGTTGACCCGATTTATCAAAGGTAAATTTGAAAGTTACATTGAAGATCATCAGGTGATGACGTTAAAAAAATATCGTAATGATATGAGCCGCATAAACTGGATCGTTTTTTGGGTTTTTCTAAGCATCGCGTCACTCATGCTCGTTTATATCAGTGTAACATTCAGTCTTTTTCTTCAAACCAAAATGCACAATATTGGCATGATCATGTCTTTTGGTGCTCCTGCGCGATTAATCAAACAAATTTATATGTTTGAATCACTAAAATTAGCCTTTTATCCTCTGATCGTGTCTATCGTCATAGCGATGATTATCTGGGGAATAACCGCATTTATGAGCAATGTAATGTTTGCATTAAGTACTTATGCCATTATTTTTTATATCATTATTATTATTGCCGTTGCTATGTCTGGTGCATGGTTTGCTGTTCGACATATTGTTTCCCAGTCGCCATATCAGTTGATTTCGTATAAAACTTGATTTTAACTTGTTCTTGATCCAGAATCTGTGGGCTTACTTCAATTCCATGACGAACAAGCCATTGATCTAAATTCATATTTTTTTTACAACCAACCAAACGCTCTTTAATTGAGAATAGGAGAGCATCATGAAAACAATATTAATTGTTGATGATTCAACAACTATGCGTCGAATGATCAGAGCATCGCTGCGTATGATTGAAAATGTTTCTTTTGAGGAGGCTGTAAATGGTCTTGAAGCCATTGAACGATTAACAATCGGTTCAATTGATCTCATGACGTTGGATTTGAATATGCCAGATATTCATGGTCTGGAAGTTTTAAAATTTATTAAGTCTCACCAAATTCTGAACCAAATTCCCATTATTGTCCTTACCACTCGTTCTGATGAGCAAACACGTGATATTGTCATGTCTGCTGGCGTATCGCTGTTGATGAATAAACCTTTCGAGCCGCAACAACTAATGGCACAGGTTGTTCGTTTGCTCAACGCGCAATCAGTCGCTTAATTGTTTCTGCCTGATAACAATTATGAAAAGGATAAAACAATGCCAGTGAATTATGATGAAATTGAAAGAGAAATTTTTGAAGAATTAGCTGATGATTTTTATGCGGAATGCGATGAACTTCTTCAAACTCTCAGGCGTGATCTCATTCGTCTTGAAAATTCTGTTGATGCGGATCGGATGGATAAGAATTTGCTTGATAATATCTATCGAACGTTTCACACCCTTAAAGGTATTACAGGGATGATCAATATTGAACTGGCAGTAACGCTTTCACATAAACTGGAAAACTACTTGCGCCTGCTTTGTGAAAAAATTGTCAGGCTGACACAAGCAGGGCTTAATATCTTAATGTCAGGTACCCAAAGTCTTGAACAGTTAATTGAAGCGCATCGTAATAAGCAAACATTACCTGATATAACGTCATTACTGTTAATCATTGAAAAATTAACCGAGTCCTCTGATACGGCCACTGTGGAAAAATTACACATGGATTCATGCCCGGCTACTCTGCTTCAAATTGATGAAGATATGGCACAGTATATTCAGGATGGGATTCAGCAAGGACGTCAGTTATACTGGTTTAACTTTATGCCGTCTCAAGAACTGTCTGTAAATGGAATAAATGTAAACATTATTCGTCAACGACTCCAGGATGTTGGAGAGATCATTAAAGGCGTTCCCTCCTCAAATGAAAATGGCGACGTATCCTTTGATTTTCTGGTAATCGGTTTTGTCGAGAAACACCTGATGGATAAGTGGCAAAAAGATGGTTTAACAACAATACCACACGATTTTAGTGATCTTATAAACAATAATTCAGATAAACCTGATCATGATGACAATTCTCCCAACATTATCAGTACGAATGCTGACAATACAGATCATCCTGAAGAAAATATCTACTACCAGGCTTCAAGTAGAGCGACATCAAATATTGTTCGTGTTGATTTGTCGCGCTTAGATGATTTAATGCAAATGGTCGGTGATCTGGTTATTGACAGAGCCAGGCTTGAAGATCATGTTAACCAGATCAAAAATACTGTTTCCAATACCAACTGGTACATGCTTGATGAAACCATCCAATCCATAGAAAAAAAGATACGAAATTTACGAGAAGGAATTATGCGGGTTCGAATGGTTCAAATTAATGAAGTATTTGAACGAATGCGGTTTACTGTTCGAGATTTAACCCGTGATAACACTAAAAAAATAAATTTGAAATTAGTGGGTAAAGAAACTGAAATTGATAAACTGATTGTTGAAAGAATGATGGATCCGCTGATTCATATGGTTCGAAATTCAATCAGTCATGGCATTGAAACCCAGGATCAGAGAAAAAAATGCAATAAACCACAAGAAGGTTTAATTTGCTTAAGGGCATTAACTTCTGGTGATATGGTCATTATTGAAATTGAAGATGATGGTCAGGGTATTGATATGAATACAATTGTCAAAAAAGCCAGAGAAAAAAATATTATTGATGCTCAAACATCGGTTAACCTTGATAATCTATTGGATATTCTTTGTTCTCCTGGATTCTCAAGCAAAGAAAACGCCGATCATGCCAGTGGTCGAGGCGTTGGAATGGATGTTGTGAAAAAGGCTGTTGAAGATTTGGGCGGTGCCATTACAATAGCGACTGAAAAAGGAAAAGGGACGATTTTTCGTATTTATCTTCCCTTAACATTAGCGATTATGGATGCTCTGATTGTTACTGTGGGGAATCAACAATTTGCGGTTCCCAAGTTAGCCATTCAGGAAATTGTTGAGGTCGATCCTGATCTGATAACTGTATCAGGCCATAATGAAATGATTTTATATCGTGGTAACGTCTTGCCCATTGTCAGAGTATCCAAACTCTTTCATATAGAAGAAAACTATCGCCGTGTTTTTTATGTGATGATTATTCAAAAAGCGAATGGTTTTATAGGTATTGCCATCGATCGAATTATCAATGAACGTGAAATTGTCGTTCGTTCACTTTCTGATGTTTTTGTGAATTTAAAAGGTCTTTCAGGGGCTACAGAATTAGGAGATGGTCGAGTTGTGCTAATTCTTGATGTTCAAAAGCTGTCGTATCATGATACCCAACAATCCAATAAAAAACATAATCTATTAACGAATCCAAAAAGAAAGGATTCTATGGATGAACCCAAATCAGAATCTCCGACTGAGCCATATATTTTATTTAAGTTAGAAAAAACAACCTATGGGATACCCGGCAAACACATCAAACAATTGGAGATGATCGAAAACATCACACCGGTTCCCAATGTGCCTGATTTTGTTGAGGGTGTTGTTTTTTCAAGAGGTCTGGTAATACCCGCAATTAATTTGCGACTGAGATTTGGATTTGAAAAAATTCAACATACCATTCGCAGCCGATTGTTAGTGATTAATGACAACAGTCGAACAGTTGGACTGATTGTCGATAGTGCCAAAGAGTTTGTCACGATTTCTCATGAAAATGTTTATCCTCCGCCTGAGGATATCTCAGAGATCAATGAAAAATATATTGAGGGAATTACAAAACTGGAGAATCAGTTAATTCTTTTAGTTAAAATTGACGAAATCCTTAACCTGGCAGATGCCATTTCACTTGAATGATAAAGGTGTGGGGATCATTTACCATTTTTATAAGGAGAATAAAACAATGTCTAATGAAACACAGGACAATAACCAAAATATTTCAGGAAACGATATCAAAACACATATTGATCAAATCAATCAAATCACAGATAAAATTGTTCAAACATCAACCCTTATTACACAAGGCGCTGTCGATCAAAACGAGTGCATCAATAATGCCATGACTGAAACAGAAAAACTGTCACAGTCCATTAAACAAACCGCTGAACAATCAAAAGCAGCTGAAACATCAACAATTGAAATTTTTTCTTTTGTTAATGAAATGAATGCCTCTATTGAAAACGTCGCAAAAACCATTCAGACAATCGCAAAAAGCCTCAATAAGCTATCTGTCTCATCCCAAAACACTGCCACATCAATTAAAAATATAACCGATACTTCTATGGACATGACCTCCGCCAGTTCACAGGCATTGACATCAATGGAAGAGATGGCAGCATCCATTAAATCGGTGAGCCAGAATGCCGAAAACTTGCTGTCATCAGTAGAAGAAATTGCCAATACAATCGAAGAAGTATCTTATTCCATAAAAAGTGTTTCCAATAATGCAGATGATCTAAAATCTCTGGCCGATACTTCCTCTGCTTCAATAAGTCAAACAGCATCCTCAGTGGAGGAGGTTTCTGCAACCATGGATAATTTTTCTCGAAGAATTGAGGATATCGCATCATCAATCGAGGAAACATCCTCTTCAATTCAAAATGTTGCCCAAAATGCAGACCAGATAACAGATGCAGCCGCCAATGCAGCGACTGTTTCTGAACAACTGGAAAAATCCATTCGTTCAATTGCCCAACTTGCCAAAGAAGCAGATGATAGCACTCGTAAAATTGAGCGTAATGCTGATGATGGCGCAAAAAAAATTGAAAAATCCATGATAGGGCTGAATCGTGTTCGTGAATCCATGATTAATTCAGCCAATGTGGTTGATCAAGTGGATCAACAAACTGAAGAAATTACAATGATCATTAATACCATTGATTTGATCGCGGAACGGACAAACCTTCTGTCACTGAATGCCTCAATTGAAGCTGCCAGAGCTGGTGATGCTGGAAGAGGTTTTGCTGTTGTTGCTGAAGAAATACGAAATTTATCCAATCGATCTGCCCAGGCAACAAAAGAAATCTCAAAAATTATCAGAAAACTTCAAGGAATCGTTAGAGAGGCAACAAAAGCCTCTGAAGAAGGCTCCAGAATTGCTTCGGATAGTGGAGAGTTAGCCGATGATGCACGAAAAGGCTTAAAGCAAATGTTGGAAGGTATTGAAACAACAACCAACGCTATTGGTCAAATTAATACTGATATTGTTCAACAACTTCAAGCCTGTCAAAACATGGTAAGTGCTGTGAATACTACTGCAACGCAATCTAAACAGGTCGCAATAGCAACATCTGAACAGGCAATGACAGTGTCAAATATTTCAAAATCTATTTCAGAAATGCGTAAAAACTCAGTTGAAATTTCAAGAGCAATGAAAGAACAAACCAAAGTTGCCAGAGAAATGATTAAAACATCAAAAAATGTCTTGAATCAATCCACCCAGGTTAGCGACTCTACTGATGAACAAGTAAAGGCTATTGATCTAATTCGAAAAAGTGTTGAAACCATTCGAAAGGAAACTGTTTTTATTTCTAAATCAATCAATGAACAAACAACTGCTGGTGAAGATATCAGCAAACAGGCTAAAGAAATGCTAAAAATGATTGAAGCTGTTAATAAGGAAATAAATGAACAATCTGTTTTATCAGAAGACATCGCCAATGGAGTGTCAGATATCCAGGATCAAACAAATGATGTCGCCAAATCAATGGAAGAGCAAACACGCACTGTAAATCAAGTGAATCAGTCCGGCAATAATGTGACACAACAAATTGGACACATTTCCAAAGCCAATTCTGACAATGTACTCGCCATTGATCAAATTATTGATTCACTGGATCAAATCCGAACCATCACGAAACAGCATTCAATGGGGGCCATTAAAACACGTAAAATGAGTGAAAGTCTTGAAAACATAGTTAAAACCATCACACAACTATTGAATCAACTGACTACAGACAATTAAAATCATCAGGGTTACTTTAATGCAAGAAGATCGAATTGGTATTTTTACAACTGATAAAAATGGTGTTATTTCATCATGGGGGGAATGGATGATAAGCTCAACAGGCATTCCCTCGAAAAACGCCATTGGCCAATCCTTATTTACATTATTCCCTGACATTCAACAAGGCGCAATCAAAAAATATATGAGTCATGTTTTGTCAAATAGCGCTGTAAAGGTCTTGTCAGACGAGTTTAATCGTGAAGTAATTCCATGCATGCCCGGTAATCCGTCACATTGTTTTCAAAAGATGCAGCAAAACGTTACCATTTCTCCCCATATAAACCAAACAGAAATCATTGGGTTCATTTTTAAAATAGAGGATATCACCGATCGAATTGAAATTGAACAACAAATGCATCGCATTATGGAAGGTCTGACTGATCCTGTTGGGAAAAAACGTATTTCAGCCATTAAAGATTTGTTTCAATTGTCTGAAATCCCGTCAGGAACAATCAGAAATATTTTAAGTGATGAAAACTGGCGTGTCAGAAAAGCGGCGGTTGAAGAAATGATTTCCCATTATCCACCGGATCAAATCGATGCCATTATTAATGATTTGAAAAACAACCACCACGATATGGGACTTCTGAATAGTATTATTCAAGTCCTGTCAACTATCGGTGGTGACATTGTTTTACCGCTCATTCAATTGGCCAGTACCGATGATACTGATCTTAAAATTTATGTGTTACAAACATTAGGACAACAAAAGGATAGTCGGGCTATACCAGCACTTATTCAGGCGTTGGATGATCCTGATGTGAATGTAAAATATCATGCCATTGAGGCGCTGGGAAAATTAAAAGCGGTTGAAGCGGCCGATCATCTGATTGCCATCATTGAGTCCAACGATTTTTTTCAGGTTTTTCCAGCCTTAGATGCTTTGGTCAATATGGGAGCTACCCATGCTGTACCCAAAATGATTCCTTTACTGAAAGTACCGGAATTCTGCGAGCCTGTTTCGGAAGCATTAGGAAAGTTGGGAGATGCATCCATTACCAGACACCTTGCACAATTGATTAATCAATCGGATACGCCAGTCAGTGCAATTACGAGAGCACTTGCCAACCTGTATGAACGCTATCGCATTCTTTATGACGAAGGAAAGCATATTGCACATTCAACACAAATTAGTATTAATCAAAAGGGAATTCAACATCTGATTCAAACAATCGAAAAACAATCAACTCATGATTTGAAATCATCAGCACTTGTTCTGGGATGGTTAAAAGGTGAAATTGTTGAGGATGCAATTATTCGTATGATTGATCGCCCTGAGATTAATCATATCATCGTTCATTCAGAAATTTCACGCAGTACACAATTCGTTGAAAAATTGAGTCAAAAATTGATGAATTGTCCAATGGATTGTCAGGAAAAGATAATTCGTATTCTTGGAAGATTAGGACATTCAATAGTAGTCCCCGCATTAATACAGATCATTCAAACCATACCGGATTTGATACCGGTTACCGTCGGTGCTTTAGCTCAGATCGGCGATCATAGAATATCCGACCAACTGATTCACCTGTTAGGAAATCCAAATCCTGTTATCCGGAGAACAATTATTTCGTGTTTATGTTCTATTGGATCAAGTGAACTGAAAAGTCAGGTAATGCCGTTGTTAATGGATTCAGATCCTTATATAAGAGAGTCAGCCGTTAAGATTGTTAGCTATTTTGGATATGAGGATGCTTTTGAGGCCTTACAAGCGCTGACCAATGATTCAGATGAAATGGTTCGACGCGCTGTTATAGAACATATATGGCTGTATGAAGATCCCCTCGTTTATCAAATGATTGCCAATGCCTTAGAACATGATACCCCGATGGTAAGAGTAAAAGCCGCAGAATCATGTCAGTATATGGATAAAGAAGAAGCTATTCCTTTATTAAACAAGGCGTTAAATGATCCATTTCCTCGCGTGCGACAATCGGCCATACGGATAATGGGAAACATTCAAGTTGATGACACAAAAAAATTAATTGCCGAAATCGCAGCGTCCGACCCCTCACATCTTGTTCGAATCAGCGCAATTGATAGTTTAGGTAAATTGGGAGATAAGGAGGATATACAACTGATTCAATCATTAACACAAAAAGATGACCCAGATATTG
>Ga0272440_1002385_pt1 | contig 14691 bp, 7 predicted proteins | sample SSMMMBAug17_FD_192440 | JGI IMG/M metagenome (GOLD analysis project Ga0272440, IMG submission 192440) | Marine sediment archaeal communities from Little Sippewissett salt marsh, Falmouth, MA, United States - SSM-MMB-Aug17 | ecosystem: Environmental > Aquatic > Marine > Wetlands > Sediment ...
GGAACAATTTCCAATCCTTTAGATTGAGGTGAGATAAAAAACAATGCGTTTTTGCCATCAATATGAGCATTTACAGCAATCCATTTTGAAATACCGGCATTTATAACAAAGCTTTTTTCCCCAGACAGGAGAAAATGTTTATCATCCCATTGCACTGTCAAGGATGGTGACTTTACATCGGTTTCAACAAAATCTTCACAAAATGCAATGGCACAGGTAGGGGTGTCATCAATTTGCAAGGATTGTATGAACGATTCAGTAAGCCATTGACACATTTCAGCAAAAATTCGGTAACCATACTCAATGCCTAAAAAAAGTGAAGGTTGATGTCTGGCAAAGATTCGCATCATTTCCAAAGTGACTACTGATCCAATAGATGCTGTATCGTTGAAAGCTTCGATATAGCCCAATGATGAAAGTTTTTGATTTAAATTTATCAATGCTCGGGCAATATCTTTTTCATTTAGAAGCGGACCCTTCAAAAGTTGTTTTTCTTGTGAAAGGGTAGATTCCATTTCTTGAAAAAGATTTTTATCATTGTCTGAAAATGTAAAATTCATGATATACCTCAGTAAGTTTCAGATGAGTTTTGAAATAATCTTTTTTTGTATTTCTGATGTGCCGCCACCAATTGGCGCCAGGCGGTTGTCCCTGAAAAGCATCTCCATGCCATATTCGTGACAATAGCCATAACCGCCATGTATGAGCATGGCATCATTAATGGGCTTTAAGCTCCAGTCGCCAACAAAGAGTTTGGCAACAGCCGCTTCCAGATGATTTACCGCCTGTCCCTGATCTTTGCACCAGGCTATTCGGTAAATAAGAGACCGTGAAGCTTCAAGGAATATTTTCATATCTGCCAGTTTATATTTGGTGGCCTGAAAATGACTGATGGGTCGATGAAATTGATATCGCTTTTTTGCATACTGGGAACATTGTTTGATTGCATGGCTCATACCACCAATCATGGGTGCCAATAATGCACTTCGATCCCATTCAACAGTTTGCATGGCATACAAAAATCCCATGCCTTCCTGCCCCACAAGATTTTCGACCGGAATACGACAGTTATTGAAAAATAATTCACTGGTTTGAGATGTCCGCATACCCATTTTTTTTAAAGGCGTACCAGGGGAATAGCCTTTAGTGCCTTTTACGACAATAAATGTCGAGATGCCTTCATGTTGTTTTTCAGGGTTGGTTTTGGCATACACCAGTGCAATATCTGCAATGGGCCCATTGGTAATAAAAATTTTACTGCCATTGAGCACATAATGATCTCCATCGCGTATAGCGGTTGTTTTCATCGATGCCACATCAGAGCCGGCATCAGGTTCGGTCAATCCCATACAACCAATCCATTCACCAGATATCAGTTTTGGCAAATATTTTTGACAATGTAAATCTGTGCCATGACAAAATATGGTATCTGCACATAAAAAACTGTGAGCGCCATATGCCAGTGTTAAACCGCCATCAACACCAGCCTCTCCCAGGGCCTCACCAGCAATGATTGTTGTTAAAACATCCGCACCACCGCCACCTAAGGCTTCAGGAAAATGAAGGCCCAGAAGTCCAAATTCACCCATTTTTCGAAAGGATTGAAAATCAAATTCATCCTTGATTTCATGTTCCTGAACACGTGGAGTGATCTCTTTTTTGGCAAATCGAATCACCTCTTTTTTGAACATGCGTTGGGTTTTTGTTAATTCAAAATCCATGATTGACTCCAATAATGCTTATGATTTTTAAATTATTTTTGTTAAATTTCATAATCCAATATTGAGAATTAGTCAAATATTGATTTTATTAATTATAGATATGTTCGATGTTTATGGGGGTTAAGGATATCTTGAATAATATGTTCATCAGTCGGACAAGTCGGACAAGTCGTACCTGTCCGACTTGTCTGACTTTTACGAATGACGAATGTTTTTTCGAACATTCCTAGCTTAATTAATTAAATCGATAAAGGGATGTCCTTAGTAAAAGAGCAGAATATGGAAAGAACCTGTTAAAAAATCTTTCATCAAAACTCACTGACGATTTTGGGAGAGGTTTTTCGCCTTAACCCGGGTTTACCCCATTCGCACATTTTAGCATACTTCTGTATTAATTTTTCGAGGACCTTCTTACCATCCTCTACTTGTCTGGCGGAACTTTTTTTTCATGTCATCTGAACTTTTGTTTCTATGTTCTTGAAAACATGAGCTATTTGCCCTTAACACTTAAGCCGTTTATTCTTGAACGAAATTTTTATTCGTAAGGAGAGAATCCTTACTTTTTAGAAAGTATACCCATTTCTAAATGAGAAATGTTGAAGTGTTGTTAAAGATAATTATGAGATGACGTTTTTTTATATTATATGACAACAGATTAATTTTGTTATATGTTTTGTCAAGCATAATTATTAACAAGCAATACAAACTTGAGACTATATTTAATTAAATGATATCAATTTTTAGTCAAAAGTGAATATTGCTTCAGCTTGAGTATTTTTGAAAACAGTGGTAGTGTATTCAATGAAAACAACATGAATGTGGATCGGTTCGATTTTTTGAATTTATTGGGATTTATGCTTGAAAAAAAAAGGTAGTCAGGGTAAGAGTTCATAATATTAAATATTTTTCATTCAATAATAATAAAAAGGCAATGGAGGAAAAAATGGCAATGTCATACTGGCCTGATGATTATATCGCAAAAAAGAAATCTGTAGAAGATGCCATCAAAATGATTCCATCTGGCAGACGTATCTTTATCGGTTCTTCCTGTGGCGAGCCACAATATCTGGTCAAAACGCTTGTAGAAAATGCAAATCGGTTTTCAGATCTTGAGATCGTTCGTCTGTTAAGCCTGGAAACATCCCCAATTTCTGTGGCAGCCAAAGAGGACAAGGGGCATCATTTCAATATTCGAAATATTTATCAGGGTGCCGCAGAAACACGAAGTTTATCATACCTCAAACCATTTATTACTCCCATGAATTTGTCTGCTGTACCTGATTTGTTTAAAAAGGGACAATTACCTATTCATGCCGCACTTGTTCAGGTGACACCGCCGGATGATTTTGGTTGGATGAGCCTTGGCATTTCTGTGGATGTCTGTTTGTCTGCCGTGCATGCGGCAAATTTGGTCATTGCACAGGTAAACCCAAATATGCCCAGAATTATGGGGCATAGTTTTATTCATGTGAATGATGTGGACGTTATCGTTGAAAAAGAAGAACCTTTGCTGACAGTGGGCAGTGTTCCGGAAATCGAGGCTGCCTATAAAATGGCAAAAATAGTTACACCTTTTATTGAAGATGGTTCCACACTACAGCTGGGATTGGGTGCTTCACCCCAATCCATTCTTATCGCGCTGGCTCATAAGAATGACCTGGGCATTCATACACAATTTGTTTTTGATGGTATCATGGATCTGGTGGCATTGGGTGCGGTCAATAATCGAAAAAAAGGGTTGAATGAAGGGAAAATTGTTGCCAGCAATGCGATTGGTTCAACATATTTTTATGAGTACCTGCATAACAATCCTTCAATTGAATTTCATCCATCAGATTATGTGAGTAATCCAGCGATTATTGCACAACATAATAAGATGGTTGCGATTAATATGGCCCGGGGAATGGATTTGACTGGTCAGGTAGTTGCTGATGCCTTTGCATTGAATCATTTTTCAGGGGTAACAGGTATGTTGGATTTTATGCGCGGTGCTGCCATGTCCCGCAATGGTAAAGCGATTATATTGATTCCATCAACAAGACAGAATGGTGAATCCAGCCGTATCGTCCCGCGCCTGGATAGTTCGTCAGTTGTGATACCACGTACGGACGTATATTATGTTGTCAGTGAGTATGGCGCAGTAAATTTACATGGTAAAAATCTCGAGGATCGGGCGATTGCAATGATCAGTATTGCGCATCCTGATTATCGAGATGAGTTATTCCAACAAGCAGTAGATCTGGGCTACATCACAAAAAATCGAACCTTTAATGAAGCATCAACAGGTGTATATCCGGTACATATGGAAGAAACTGTTACCGTTGAAAATTATGATATCCGATTTCGTCCCGCCAAACCTGTTGATGACCGCCGCATTCAGGAACATTTTTATGATTTGGATAAAGAAAGTGTGGTTGCCCGATTTTTTCATCAAAAAACCAGTTTTTTTCGGGATGATGTTGAAGACATGTTCCAGGTTGACTATATTAAAAACATGACTATTGTTGCCATTACAGGTGATTTTGGTTTTGGTAAAATAATTGGTGTTGGCATGTATGCTTTAGAGCAGAATCGTAATGTAGCAGAAATTGCTTTTTCAGTTTCCAAGGAATTTCAGGGCAAAGGTATTGCAAGTATCATACTTCAGAAATTAGTTGATGCTGCCCGGGAAAATGGCATCTCTGGCCTGGTTGCTTACACCGCACCGACCAATAAGGGAATGATTAAATTGTTTAAGAAAATTCCGTACCAGGTAACGACATCCTTTGATGAAGACATGTTAATGCTGGAGTGCTATTTTGAGTCAACAACACATAAATATTAAGGACCTTGATCATCTTGTCGGCCCACAATGTAGGGGCGAACCTTGTGTTCGCCCTCGAACAAATGTCGTCTGCGAACGAATGTTCGAGGGCGAACATAAGGTTCGCCCCTACATTGTGGTCACGTCAATGATCCCATTTGGCCGAAACCATGATCAAGGTCATATTAAGATATAATACTATAAAAAATATTTTCAAAATTTTTGCAATGAATTGCGCTAAAAATTTATCACAGAAAGGAAAGAATATGCAAGAAACAGCAACCCTAACAATTGGTGATAAAAAGATACAGTTACCAGTGATCATTGGCAGTGAAGGCGAACGAGCAGTTGATATTTCATCATTACGAAAAGAAACGGGTTATATTACTATGGATCCCGGCCTTGCCAATACAGGTATTTGTAAAAGTGAAATTACGTTTATGGATGGTGAAAATGGAATATTGCGATATCGTGGCATTCCTGTAGAAGAGTTGGCCCAACATTCAACTTTTGCTGAAACAGCTTATTTACTGGTAAATGGTACACTGCCAACAAAAGAACAATTTAAAGAATTTAGCGATCTGCTAACAGAACAATCACTGGTTCACGAAGATCTCAAGGCTTTTTATGGCAGTTTTCCATCACGATCTCATCCGATGGGGATATTGTCATCAATGGTAAATGCCCTGAGAAGTTTCTACAAAGACTTGAAAATTCATAATGAGGAAGCAATCAATATCACTCTGGCACGTTTGATGTCTAAAGTACGAACAATGGCAGTTATGTCATACAAAATTTCGCGTGGTCATACTGTCGCTTATCCAAAACCTGAGTACTGTTATTGTACGAATTTTTTATATTTATTATATCATAGTCCGGTTCGTAAGTTTGATATCAATCCGCTTCTTGTCAAGGCATTGAATGTTTTTTGGATTCTTCACGCAGATCATGAACAAAATTGCTCGACATCAGCAGTCCGCCTTGTGGGAAGTGGACGCGTCAATTTATATGCTGCAATATCAGCCGGTATTTCTGCTTTATGGGGACCCCTTCATGGGGGAGCCAATCAAGCAGTGGTTGAAATGCTCAGTCAGATTCAGAAAAATGGTGGCAATATTCAACCTTTTATCGAGCGCGCAAAAGATCGAAAAGATCCTTTCCGATTAATGGGATTTGGACATCGGGTTTACAAAACTTATGATCCAAGAGCGAAAATTATCAAAAAAATATGCCACGAATTACTGGAAATCCTCGAAGTTCAGGATCCATTACTTGATATTGCGATAGACCTCGAAAACGCAGTGTCCAAAGATCCATACTTTATTGATCATAACCTGTACCCCAATGTAGACTTTTATTCTGGGATCGTTCTCAGGGCCATGCGAATTCCAACCAACATGTTTACAGTAATGTTTGCTATTGGAAGAATGCCAGGATGGATTGCGCAGTGGAAAGAAGATGCTGACAATCCAAATTGGAAATTGTATCGTCCCAGGCAGGTTTATATTGGCTCAAATCAGCATCACTATATTCCCATTGATAAGCGGTAGCTTAGAATGAAACTGAATATATTACACAACAAAATTTTTCATTGGGATGGCTTTGGCGGATTGCTGAAACTGGCTTCAGGCAATTGTATGTTGCGCGTGGTTGAACTTCAGAAAACAGATATTTCATTTGTGAAACCCTATATTGTAATCACAGAGGATACCCCCTCTCATGATCTCTCAAGACAAAACCAAAAACTCAGCATTCGCAGTTGTTGCGCCCATATTGCAACCTGCGTTACCCAACAGTTTTCTATTGAACCAAAACGAATGTTCTGGTTGGAGTATTATCCAGAATCAATCTATGGGGTAAAACAAGAAAAATATATTCCAGAACAATATGAGGTTGTCAGTTTTGTTTGGGAAGCCAACAAAGCATTTCATCCCACATTTAGAGTTTTGAAACCTCCTGTTCTGGAACAAGTAAAAACAATTCATCAAGAATTAAAAAACAGTGCGGAGGTATAACCAATTATGAGTATCAATATTGTTGGAAAAATTGACAGACTTGTACCTGTCCGGCATGTTTTGGTCAGTGTATCTGACAAAAGCGGTTTGGATCAATTTATTCCGGAATTGATAAAGATTATTCCTGATATTAAAATCATATCAACCGGAGGTACTTATCAAAGAATAAAGGACATTTTGCAATCAGAACAAAATCTTTTGCTGATCTCAAATTATACTGGTCAGCCAGAGACTCAGGGAGGGCTTGTCAAAACCCTGGATTTTAAAATCTATCTTGGACTTCTCACCGAAACCTACAACGATGATCATCAAAAAGACCTAGAACGTACTCAGGCATCTCCCATTGACATGGTCGTTGTCAATCTTTATCCATTCAAGGAAACCATTGCAAAAGAGGGTGTCACCATTGAACAGGCACGTGGAAATATTGATATTGGCGGACCATGTATGATTCGGGCATCAGCAAAAAATTTTTTGCGTGTGGCATCAGTGGTGGATCCTACTGATTATAGTGATATTATCCAGGATATTCGTAAAAATAATGGTTGTACCTCACTGGAGATACGATACAAACTGGCACAAAAAGCCTTTGGCCATACTCATGAATATGATGCCAATATTCATAAATTTTTAAATGAACAAATTTTTGATAATGTTTCAGCATGTTATAATTAATTGGGGATGTTCGAAAAATAAGTTCCCCATTTATTGGAGTCCCAAATCTTTAGATTTGGGAGGCAAAGCGTGTGACTCCCAAATCTAAAGATTTGGGACTCCATCCAAAATGGGAAACTTATTATAAGAGCATTCCTTGAAAATATAATCAAACCTAAAACGATCAAAGACAAATTGAATTTCAAATGACAAATAACCCAAATATATCACCCCTTTTTGATCAGGCAATTCAATACACCGATCAAAAACAAATCAACCTGGCAATACAATGTTATGACCAGTTAATTTGCCTTCAACCCAATCATGCGATTGCTCATAACAATATGGGAATTTTGTTCAATCAACTCGCCCAATATCAAAAGGCTGAATCCTGTTTTGATCGGGCGACCCATATTGATTCATCTTATGCCAATGCCTGGTATAATTGGGGCAATACATTGAAAGTTCAGGAAAAATATGATCTGGCTATTGAAAAATACAAAATGGCAATTTCATGCAGACAGTCATTTGCTGAAGCGTACAATAATTTGGGAGAATGCTTTGGCAAGTGCGATCAATTTGATCAGGCTAAAACAGCCTTTAACAAAGCTGTTTCAATAAACCCACAGCTTGTGGGTACCTTTTTTAATCTCGGTAATTGGTACTATAAAAAACATCAATATCAGCAGGCGCTTGAATACTTCAAACATTGCATTGACATACAACCAGATTATAAAGATGCGCATTATCACGTAAGTTATACATTACTGCTCCTGGGTGATTATGTAAATGGTTTCAAAGAATATGAATGGCGTTTACGTCGTGGTCCGTTTACAGGAGATAATTATGATCAGCCTGTTTGGGATGGCAGGCCGGCACAAGAGAAAACATTGTTTATCTATAGTGAACAGGGATTTGGTGACAACATTCATTTTTGCCGATATCTTCCAATGATTGGCGACAAAGTTAAACGACTTATTTTTGGTGCCCGAACAGAGCAGGTCCGATTATTTCAAACGATTCCCAGGATAGATCAGGTAGTTGGTCAGGGAGAAAAATTGCCCCAATTCGATATCCATTGTTCTCTTTTAAGCCTACCCTATCTGTTTCAAACCAGTGCAGAAACAATTCCCTGCAATACACCCTATTTATTTCCTGAAATCCAAAAACAAAATTCTGAACTATACGAAACGATCGAAAAACAGTCATCTGATTTGTTGCGTGTAGGAATTGTTTGGGGTGGTAATCCTGAATACAAAAATGATAAAATTCGTTCTATTCCATTGGCAACACTGTCCAGGTTATTTTCTATTTCAGGTATTCGATGGTTTAGTTTTCAAAAAGGGCTTCATAAGAAAGCAATCAAGGATTATGAAACACAAATTGTAGACCTGTCAATCTATTTCAATGACTTTTATGATACAGCACAAGGGATATGTCAGATGGACTTATTGATTTCAGTGGATACATCAGTGGCCCATATTGCCGGTGCTTTGGGAATTCCTTTCTGGCTGTTAATTTCACCGCAACCTGACTTTCGATGGCTCTTGGATCGATCTGACAGCCCCTGGTATCCCACATGTTTTATTTTTAGACAGGCTATTGAGGATGATGGTTGGCAAAATGTTATCGATCAGGTGAGTGATGCGCTTCAAGCGATAACCTCCTATACACCAAATTCTATCGCAAAAGCATATTTTAAAGAAGCATTGGAACTATATCAGTCAAAAAAAGTTCATATGGCCTGTATCGCTTTTCAAAAAATGATGTCAATATACCCGGTATCGTGGGAAGCAGAATATAATCTTTCAGGTCTGTTTGCTGGACAGGGACAAAGGCACATCGCCATTCTATACGGGCAACGTGCGTGCCGAAGAAATACACAGAATGCTCAGATATGGCAGCACCTCGGAAAACAATATGCGCAATGTGAAGACGTTGAAACAGCAATAAAATGCTTTCGACACGCACAAAAAAGTAGTGGATTAAATAATGCCGAAATTAATTATTTTTTTGGGCAACTCTTATTGTTAAATGGTCAATGGCATGAGGGGCTTAAGTGGTACGAATTTCGTCGCCAATGTGATTTGTTTCCAGAACGTCGGAAATATGATTTCCCGCACTGGGATGGACAGCCTTTCAGAAATAAAACATTGCTGATATACTCTGAATCACTGGACAAAATGTGTATTATGTACTTTCGCTTTGCCGAACTCGTAAAAAAAATGGGCGGCACAGTCGTTATTGAAACCATACCCAGCATGTATCGCCTGACAATGAATAACCTTAGTGTGGATCGTATTATTCTTTATTTTCAGGATAATCCAGACTCTGACCCTGATAAAACTTTTGATATACAGACTTCCCTGGAAAGCCTGCCCTATTTGTTGAATATTCCCAAAGAGGCCATTACTCACGATAAACCTTATCTTCAACCCAACAAAAAAAATAATATTCCTCTGAATGCATATATACACGCAAGTGCGTCAAAAATGAAAGTGGGCATATCATGGTTTTCTGAACCTGCTGATATTAATAGTCATCTTCAAATACTTATTCAACTCATGCCTATATTTCAATTGGATGATGATATATTATTTTATCACATTGGATATCAGCCGCTGGAATCAATTGAACTTATTGATATACCAGATAGATTAATCGATTTATCAAAATTTTTGGATGATTCACACGATCTTGCATCAGCCATAGATCAAATGGATGTCATTTTTTCTTTTGATAATTTAGTCGGCCATCTGGCAGGCGCTATGTCCAAGCCTGTTTATATGGTATTGCCTAAACTTCCCAACTGGTACTGGCAGATGCAAACGAATCAATCAGACTGGTATCCATCTATGACACTACTTAGAGAATCCGCATCACTTGATTGTAAAGCGATTTTGCAGTCAATATTACAAGAATTTTCTTACGAACCCCAAAAAGTTGCTGTACCTATAGATATTGATCCTGAAAATTCAATTTATTTACATGCCATTGGATATTTTGATGGTTTTTCAGGTTTTCACATTCATACCAGGTCATTCATTGGTGCAATTACGAAATATTTGCCCGTTCTTGAATCTGATATTCAACTGGCAAAACGCCTAAACAATGCTGCTGACTTTCTGAAAAATGAAATCATTCCAAAAGAGCAATCTGTTTTCAACATATCCATTTGTCCCATTCATCAAATGGATATGCTATCTTCCATGCCAGGCTTAAAGATTGGTTATGTGGTGTGGGAATCCACTTTTATTCCCGATGATTGGATGGGGTCGTTTTCACACACAGATATTTTGTGGACTCCCAGTCAATGGTTCAAACAGGTCTTGATCAACCATGACATTGATGAACATATTATTCAAGTCATTCCTGAAGGAGTCAATGGGAAAGTATTCAAAGTTGAAGGGGCACAATTTAAATCAATCAGTGATATAAAGGCCTATAAATTTCTCTATGTTGGTAAATTCGAAGAAAGAAAAGCGACAATAGAGACGCTTGTCACATTTGATTACACATTTAAAGACAACCCAGATGTTCGCCTGATTTTAGCCTCACAATCATTTAATAAGGAGCTGGATTTTAATAGTTATCTTCAAGATCTTGGATTGAGGCATCCCGAAAAAATAGTACCTGTCGGTCCATTTGCTCAAATTAGCGAACTTGCCGTCCTGTATCGCAGTTGTGATGCCTTTGTGATGCCTACACGTGCTGAAGGTTGGGGGTTACCCATAATCGAGGCAATGGCCTGTGGACTTCCTGTAATTGTAACAGGCTACAGCGGATTAACTGAGTATGCAACACAAGAAAATGCCTATTTTATTGACTATATAATGAAAGATATCGAAGAACCCTTAGGATGGCAAACAACACATAGCAAAACCACTTACTATGGGCAATGGGCTGAACCTGATTTCTTACATTTAAGTGATATAATGCAATACGTCTGGAATAATAAAGAAGAAGCAAAAGAACGTGGACTGAAAGCATCACATGATATTCATTCCCAATGGACCTGGGACCATGCTGCAAAAAAAGCGGTGGATGCCCTGAAAAAACTAAAAGATATATCGTAATGAATTATGAATCATTACCAACCCAAAATTCAAAACGCCCTTGATATTTTTATATTGTCGATCATTGTTTTATTTATCGGCTCGTTTATAGATTCCCGACTGATTTTTTGGGATACAATTCTTACTGGTGGCGACACTGTCAGCTGGTATCAAGTAGCTGTTCATTTAAAAAAAACATTAATTCCCAATGCAAGGCTTTATGGTTGGGATATGGCAAATTTTTGTGGGTATCCCAATTTCAACTTTTATTTTATTCCCCCTTTTTTATTGGCAGTCTTTATTTCATATTTTGGAATCCCACTGACCATAGGTCTTAAAATTGCTATGGTTAGTGGCTGGTATATTCTGCCAGTTTCTGTATATTTGGGGCTACGATCGATGGCATGCCGGTTTCCAGCACCGATTATTGGGGCAAGCGCCACACTTCTTTTTCTATTTAATGAATCCTACACAATGTTTGGTGGAAACATTCTATCCACTCTGGCAGGTGAATTCTGTTATATGTTCGCTTTTTCACTGCTTCCATTTTTTATGGGCTCTATGATAAAGGGTTTCTCCAATAACAAACGTATCATAATAAATGGATTGGTTTTGGGATTGATCGGCTTGTCTCATTTATTTGTTTTTATTCCAGCTATTTCAGTAATTTTATATGGTTTTTTTACAAAAAAACGAACGGTGTATCTTGTTCAGGTCTGTGCAATAGGGTTTGGTGTAATGGCTTTTTGGATTCTACCTCTGATTGCCTGGCGAAATGCTTACACAATTCCTGTGTATATGATCTGGCAAAGTTATGTTTCATTGAAACTTACTCTGATCGCTTTTTCTATTCTTTGTGTAATAATTGTGCCAACAATCGTTTTTCAAGTCATGCCATTAAAAAAAAATTCTGAAACAAATCATTATCCATTTTTTCAAAAAATACAAATTGTTTTTGGTATTCTTTGTTTCATAATGATGATGGCAATGGTCAATTATGGATTGTTTCGCATTATTGGCACAGAACTACATTTTTTTTCACTATCAAAGATCACCGGATGGATATTACTGACAGGCATGACAGTCTGGCTTAGTTGCATAGTGTTTTTAACAACAATGGGTAAAACAGCGGGAGATCAATTTTGTGTTGACACCAAAGAGACCGGCGTTTTGTTGTGGATGATCGGCTTATGTATCACTATGTATTTTTGTGCTCACTTTTTAAAAGTTCCCGATATTCGTTTTTTACCGCCAATATTGCTTATCGTGATCCTTCTTTTTTTTTCATTTTATGTCGGACAGTATCTATCTGCCTTTTCATGGGGCGTCCAATTCATGTCAATATTGTTTATTTTGATCAGTGTTCATGCAACGATTGTATTCAAAGAACAAAACGTTCAAAATTGGTATACAGATACATTCAAAGGATACGCGCATACAAGAGGATTTGACTATTTCAAGCAGTTGAACCAATACTTGAATACTGATGATCCTTTAAATGCACCTCGGGTGGGCTACGAAAAATGCAATCGGTATGGCCCATATGGAGGGGATCGCGTGTTTGAATCTTTGTATTTGTTTACTGGACGACAAACGCTGGAGGGGATACATTATTCGTCATCACTGGCATCAAAATTCTTAACATTTATGCAAACAGAATTCTCAAAAGAAGTAAAGACGCCCACGCCCTTTATATTATCGCAAATTAATCCGGAGTCGCTGGTGATTCATATGAATCTATACAATATTTCTCAATTGATTCTCCTGTCCCCTCAGGTAAAAAAGATATTTAATGACGCGCCTCAATTTATACATGAAAAGGATGTGGAACAGTTTTCAGTATATCGACTGAAACAGGAGCTGCCCGGTTATATCTCAACATTGACATATCCGCCTGTATTATATACTGGTCCTGACTGGCTAGAACGTTTTTATGATCAATGGTTTAAATATCCCGAGAAATTAGAAACTTTTTTTGTGCCAACAGAATATGTCAAACACCCGGATGACCGGGCTGTTTTTCAAGGAGAATCAGCAGGTTTGACAGTTGATCCTTCTTTTCATAAAAAAAAATACCATTGTAATCCTGATATTCAAAGCCATCTTTCGCATTTTAAAGTCAAGTTTCGTACTTCAGCGATAGGGGTACCACATTTAATTCGTGTATCATATTTTCCCAACTGGAAAGTCAGTGGTGCCCATGGTGTGTATCCTGTTAGCCCTCATTTTATGCTGGTTATTCCACGTGCAAATGAGGTCACATTGACATATTCGCGATGTATATGGGAAATTATTGGATGGTGTATTACAGGCTTTACTTTTTTTGCATTGCTATTGACAATGCTGTGGAAAGAAAATCCAATGACACAATTTTTAAAAAACATTGTGCTGTTTTTTAAAAAACCACTTGATTTTTGCCGGCCTGCTTTATGGTGGATAATTATTCTGTCTGCTGTCTCATTCAGTATTTTGGGAGCCATGAATCGCAATTTACCTGTTCGTACGTATCTAAAAGGCAATGCACATTATCAGAAAGGCATGCAACTTAAGAAGCAAATGTCATTAAAAGAAGCAGAGCTAACATTTTCAAAGGCCATAGATAGTATGCATCAGGTGCTTGAGCAAGCGGATAAATATGACCATCAGGATATTATTCACTGTCTTCTGATAACAGCAAAATGTTATACAGAACTAAACAAGATTGACCAGGCACATGAACAATACGATCGAGTTATTCATGTATATCCATATAGTCGCTATATCGCTGAATCTTTTGTTCATAAGTCCAGATTGTGCAGAAAATATCGAGATTTCAATATGAGAACAGGCTTGCGGGAAAAGAACCCAAATAATGGTTTTTTAAAACGTGCATTGAATCAGACACAAAAAAGCATAGAATATTTAAAACGCGCTATTGAATTAGAACCTTATAGTCATTGGGCCACAACTGCAACAAAAGAGCTGCAAGATGAAGTTGGTATTCTTCGACAAATATCTCAATGAAGGTTAGCATGTAAGGATCTTATTTATCTTTCGGAAAAACCAAGCGCTGGAGTTCCAAATCCTTAGATTTGGACGTTAGTTCTTTGTTTTTTTTACTCCCAAATCTAAAGATTTGGGACTCCAACCTTACCTCGAAATTTAAAGAAGATATCCATGTAATGCATTCTAATCTTGTTGACAATATTGAAGTAAAAAGATAGACTTATACAAGATGCTTAGGAAAGCTCTGAAAATAAGTTCCCCATTTATAATGTTTGACTGTTCAAGAATTAAACATCAAGAATATGCGTAGCCAACAGTTCATTCTTTTTTTGAACCAAGATTACGCTGAAGAAGATGAATAAGATGAAATAAAGACACTTTTAATTCATCTTATTCATCTTCTTCAGTGTAATCCTGGTTCAGAAACGAATGAACAATTATTGAATAATGATGTACTT
>Ga0272440_1002386_pt1 | contig 14684 bp, 7 predicted proteins | sample SSMMMBAug17_FD_192440 | JGI IMG/M metagenome (GOLD analysis project Ga0272440, IMG submission 192440) | Marine sediment archaeal communities from Little Sippewissett salt marsh, Falmouth, MA, United States - SSM-MMB-Aug17 | ecosystem: Environmental > Aquatic > Marine > Wetlands > Sediment ...
ATTTAAGAGGAGAGTTGAGGACGTCTATGATTTTATACTTTTCTCTGAAAGTTTTTATTTCTTGCAGGGAAAATTTCAATGTATGGGTTGAAGATAAGCATAAAATCATAGACGTCCCCTTTCCTCCTATATCAAACTCCATAAGGATATTAATTTTTCTTCCTAAAGATTTGTTCATGGACGTATTTCCAAAATGTAAGACGATTTCGGTAAAGTGTTAACTACTTTTCAAGAAATATGAAGGATGGCCATTATTTATAAATAGATGGTCTTCAAATTTTCAAAATAAATGCAAGTTTAACGCCAAAAAAAATTTAAAAATTGGAATGTCGTGTGAATATCTGTATTAATTTTGGGTATCAAGTAAGGGTATGGAAATTGCATTAAAAGCATAAAAAACAGTTTTCTACATTTCAACAAATATTAAGGATGCTCATTAAGGAACCACAATTCAATAACAAAAAAAGGTTTAGGTATGCCAACCAAAAAAACAAGCAAAGAAATAAATAAAAAAGCAATGTTAAAAGCACTGAGAGCTTTTAAAAGAGGAGATTTTTCATATCGTATGCCAGACGATTTAACTGGTGAAGATGGAGAAATTGCCCAGGCTTTTAATGATATTATTACCTTAAATGATAATATTTCCAGTGAATTTGACAACATTGGAAAATCTGTTGGTTTAGAGGGAAAACTCAAACAGCGGGCAGCCATGTATTCTTCATCTGGCTCCTGGAAGACCATAACAGATTCATTTAACACCTTAATCTCTAATCTGACCATTCCAATGAATGAGGTCAGTCGGGTTATTGGTGCTGTTGCCAGGGGAGATCTAACACAATTAATGGATACAGAGATTGAGGGCATTCCCATTAAAGGTATGTTTTTAAAAACTGCCAAAGAAATCAATTCAATGGTTACAGTTCTGTCCAATTTTTCTTCAGAAGTTACCAGAGTTGCGCGTGAAGTGGGGACTGAAGGTCAGTTGGGGGGCCAGGCCAGAGTTGAAGGTGTTTCCGGCACATGGCAGGAACTGACTAACAGTGTTAATTTGATGGCCAATAATTTGAGCGACCAGGTTAGAAATATCGCAGAAGTTGCAACCGCTGTTGCCAATGGTGATTTAACCCAAACAATCAAAGTTGAGGCAAGAGGTGAGATTTTAGAGCTTAGAAATACCCTTAACACAATGGTGGATCAATTAGGTTCCTTTGCTTCAGAGGTGACAAGGGTTGCGCGAGAAGTGGGGACAGAAGGACAATTAGGCGGGCAGGCCAAAGTTGAAGGGGTTTCGGGTACATGGCAGGAACTGACCAACAGTGTGAATCAGATGGCAAATAACCTGACAGATCAGGTGCGAAATATTGCAGAGGTGACAACTGCGGTTGCCAATGGCGATTTAACACAACGCATTACTGTTGAAGCCCAGGGCGAAATATTGGAACTCAGAAATACAATCAACACGATGGTGGGACAGTTGGATTCATTTGCCAAGGAGGTTACCCGAGTTGCTCGCGAGGTAGGCACTGAAGGAAAATTAGGAGGTCAGGCACAAGTTGAAGGGGTTTCCGGTACCTGGCAGGAATTAACCAACAGTGTGAATCAGATGGCAAATAACCTGACAGATCAGGTTAGAAACATTGCTGAAGTCACCACTGCGGTTGCCAATGGGGATTTGACCCAACGCATTACTGTTGAAGCGCAAGGCGAAATCTTGGAGCTTAGAAATACGATTAATACCATGGTGGACCAATTAAGTTCTTTTGCTGAAGAAGTTACCAGAGTTGCGCGTGAAGTAGGTACTGAAGGCCAACTCGGGGGGCAGGCCAAAGTAGAAGGCGTTTCTGGTACATGGCAGGAATTGACTTATAATGTTAATTTAATGGCAAGCAATCTCACAGATCAGGTGCGAAATATTGCAGAGGTAACAACCTCGGTTGCCAATGGGGATTTGACCCAACGCATTACTGTTGAAGCACAAGGAGAGATCTTAGAACTGAGAAACACAATCAATACCATGGTGGATCAATTAAGCTCTTTTGCTGAAGAAGTCACAAGGGTTGCGCGTGAAGTTGGGACTGAGGGCAAACTGGGCGGTCAGGCAAAAGTAGAAGGTGTTTCTGGTACATGGCGCGAACTTACCAATAACGTTAACTTGATGGCCAATAACCTGACAGAGCAGGTGAGAAATATTGCTGAAGTTACCACAGCGGTTGCCAATGGGGATTTATCGCAAACAATCACTGTTGATGCTCAGGGTGAAATATTGGAACTGAGAAATACGATCAACACTATGGTGGATCAATTAAGTTCTTTTTCAGATCAAGTGACACGTGTTGCCCGGGAAGTTGGCGTTGATGGCAAACTCGGTGGTCAGGCACAGGTTGAAGGCATATCCGGTACCTGGCGCGATCTAACCAATAATGTCAATATGATGGCCAATAATCTAACAGAGCAGGTGAGAAATATTGCTGAAGTTACTACAGCAGTTGCAAGAGGTGATTTAACGCAAAAAATTAAAATTGAGGCCAGGGGTGAAATTCTGGACCTGAAAAATACCATCAACACAATGGTGGATCAGTTATCATCATTTGCATCTGAGGTTACGCGTGTTGCCAGAGAAGTGGGAAATGAGGGTATTCTGGGCGGTCAGGCAAGAGTAGAAGATGTTTCTGGTACATGGCGTGATTTGACAAATAACGTTAATAACATGGCAACCAATTTAACCAACCAGGTGAGAAATATTGCAGAAGTTACCACCGCTGTTGCCAGGGGTGATTTGACCAGAAAAATTACTGTTGAAGCCAGTGGGGAGATATTAGAACTGAGAAATACCATCAATACAATGGTGGATCAGCTCAGTGCCTTTGGTGCTGAGGTAACACGATTGGCACGCGATGTAGGTACAGGCGGCAAATTAGGGGGCAAGGCTGATGTTGAAGGGGTATCCGGCATATGGAAAGACCTGACAGACAATGTCAATATTATGGCTGAAAACCTGACTGATCAGGTGAGAAATATTGCGGAAGTTACCACAGCAATTGCCAGGGGCGACCTGACAAAAAAGATCACGATTGAAGCCAGGGGTGAAATCCTCAATTTGAAAAATATTATTAATACAATGGTCGATCAGCTCAGTTCATTTGCATCTGAGGTAACACGTATGGCGCGTGAAGTGGGTAATGAAGGAAAACTGGGTGGACAGGCAACTGTCGAAGGCGTTACTGGAACATGGAAAGATCTGACAGACAATGTGAATATCATGGCAAATAATCTCACCGAACAGGTCAGAAATATTGCCAGTGTGACAACAGCAGTTGCCAATGGCGATTTTTCAAAGAAAATTACCATTGATCCAAAAGGTGAAATTCTTGATTTGAAAAATATTATCAACAGCATGGTGGATCAGCTTTCATCCTTTGCATCTGAGGTGACCAGAGTTGCACGTGAGGTAGGGACTGAAGGTAAACTCGGTGGACAGGCTGATGTTAAAGGGGTTTCCGGCACATGGAAAGACCTTACCGACAATGTCAACACGATGGCAAACAATCTGACAGATCAGGTCAGGGCAATAGCAAAAGTTGTGACCGCAGTTGCCAATGGTGATCTTAAAAAGAAAATTACCCTTGATGCAAAAGGTGAAATTGCGGATCTGGCTGATACTATCAATAATATGATCGATACATTGGCCACTTTTGCTGATCAGGTCACATGGGTTGCCAGAGAGGTTGGGGTTGAAGGAAAACTCGGTGGTCAGGCCAATGTCCCGGGTGCTGCTGGTATCTGGCGAGAACTGACTGATAATGTAAATGAGCTTGCCAGTAATCTGACTACACAGGTGCGCGCCATTGCTGATGTTGCTACAGCAGTTGCCCAGGGTGATCTGTCTCAAACCATTACAGCAGAGGCTATGGGTGAGGTTGCTCAATTAAAGGATAATATTAACCGAATGATCCAAAATTTGAGCGAAACCACAAGACTTAATTCAGAACAGGATTGGCTCAAAACGAACCTGACTAGATTTAACAGTATGTTACAAGGACAAAGTGATTTGTTTGAGGTTGGGAGGATAATTCTTTCAGAACTTGCACCCATTATTAATGCGCAACATGGTGTTTTTTATCTCACTGAAAAAAAAGAGGAAGAGATAGAATTGAAACTCATTGCCAGTTATGCATTTAATGAACGCAAACAGATTTCCAATCGCGTCAATCCTGGCGAAGGTCTTGTCGGGCAATGTCTTCTTGAAAAACAACGAATTTTGCTGTCAGAAGTTCCAAGTGATTATGTTCAGATCAGCTCTGGCCTGGGAAAATCGGCGCCTTTGAATCTGGTAATTATGCCTGTCCTATTTGAAGATAATGTCAAGGCTGTTGTCGAGTTGGCATCATTTAATCGATACAATGAAGTTCAAATATCTTTTCTGGATCAATTGGCAGAAAGCATTGGCGTTATTATCAATTCCATATCAGCGACCATGCGAACAGAAGAATTACTCAGGGAATCACAATCACTTGCTGAAGAACTTCAGAATCAACAAGAAGAACTTAGAAAAGCAAATGAAGAGCTTGAAGAACAAACCCAGAAGCTTGCTTCCCAAAAAGATGAAGTTGAGCAGAAAAATAAAGAGGTAGAAAATGCCAGACTATCCATACAGGAAAAAGCAGAACAATTATCTCTGACATCAAAGTACAAATCTGAATTTCTGGCCAATATGAGCCATGAGCTGAGAACACCATTGAACAGTCTGTTGATTCTTGCAAAACTCCTTTCTGAAAATCAGAACAGCAACCTGAGTGATAAACAAGTAGAATTTGCTGAAACTATTTATACATCAGGTTCTGAACTCCTGTCCTTGATCAATGACATTCTTGATCTTTCCAAAATTGAAGCAGGTATGATGTCCATTGAATTAAATGAAATCGGGTTTGTGGAAATACAAAATTGGGCGAAAAAAAGTTTCAAGCAGTTAGCCAAACAAAAAATTCTGGAATTTATAGTTCATCTTGATACTAATTTGCCTAAAACAATCAAAACAGATAAAAAGCGGTTGCAACAGATACTGAAAAACTTGTTATCAAATGCATTTAAATTTACTGAAAAGGGGAGTGTTCATTTAGAAATTTTCCTGGCAAAACAAGGGTGGAGCAAGGAAAATGATTTGCTCAATAAAGCAAATGCAGTTATCGGTTTTGCAGTGAAAGATTCCGGGATTGGTATTAAGGAAGACAAACGCATGCTGATCTTTGAGGCGTTTCAGCAAGCAGATGGTACAACCAGTAGAAAGTATGGTGGTACAGGTCTGGGCCTTTCCATCAGCAGAGAAATCGCTCGATTTTTGGGTGGAGAAATTGTTTTGGAAAGTATATATGGCAAAGGCAGCACTTTTACATTCTTTATTGCTCAAAGTTATATTGGCATCGGACAACTTGATCAAGCAGACACTCAATCTATCAAACCTGAATCAGGTATACCAAAAATTTCGAATGATACATATGAAAACAGATCATCTGCAATGAAACATTTTTCGGTAACTGATTGTGAAGTGCCTGATGACCGGGATAAGATTAAATCAGGTGATAAAGTGGTATTAATTATAGAAGATGATGAAAATTTTGCAAAAATTATTCTGGATATGGCTCATAAAAAAGGATTTAAAGGGCTCATTGCTACAATGGGAGAAACTGCACTTGCTCTGGTGCAAACCTATAAACCACATGCCATCACACTTGATATAAAACTACCAGATATGGAAGGATGGACTATTCTTGATCGACTAAAACATCAAATTGATACAAGACATATACCTGTACATATTATGAGTGTTGAAGAGGAACTGCAGCGCGGTCTTAGAATGGGTGCTTTTTCATATCTATCCAAACCAGTTACATCTGAGGGGCTGGGTAATGCTTTTGAAAAAATGAATGAATATATCAATAAAGTTGTCAAAACATTGCTTGTGGTTGAGGATAACAAGATTCAACAAAAAAGCATTATGGAGCTGATTGGAAATAATGATGTTAAAACAATCGCTGTTGAAACCGGGCAGGAGGCTCTTGAGGTATTGAAAAAGGAATCAATTGATTGCATGGTGATAGACTTAGGTCTTCCAGATATGTCAGGTATAGACCTGATCGAAAAGATCAATACAGAACTGGGTAAAACTGATATTCCAATTATCGTTTATACAGGAAAACAACTGTCTGAAAAAGAAGAGTCTGAACTTAAAAGAGTATCCGATACCATTATCATTAAAGGTGCAGATTCTATGGAGCGCTTGCTCAATGAAACCTCATTGTTTCTTCACCGGGTGGAAGAAAAATTGCCTGAACATAAACAAAAACTTTTAAAACAGTTCTATCAAAAAGATCCTGCGCTTGCCGGAAAAAAAGTCATTATCATTGATGATGATGTGCGGAACATATTTGCATTACACTCTCTATTAGAACAGCAGGAAATGAATGTTTTGTATCAAGAAAGTGGTAAGGAAGGTATAGCGCTTTTACGCGAAAATCCTAACACAGACATTGTATTGATGGATATCATGATGCCGGAAATGGATGGTTATGAAACGATTCGAAGAATCAGAGCCATTGATCAGTTTAAAAAAATACCCATAATCGCACTCACTGCAAAAGCCATGAAAGGGGACAGAGAAAAATGTATCGAAGCCGGAGCATCGGATTATATTGCAAAGCCAATAAAAAGCGAGCAACTGATTTCTTTATTAAGAGTATGGTTGTTTAAATAATATTTTGAAAGAAGAATTACATAACATAGAAATCCAATTGCTCCTTGAGGGAATATACCGCATATACGGCTATGATTTCAGAAACTATTCCCTTGCCTCTATGAAAAGAAGATTAAAAAAATGCATGGACGCTGAAAGGGTTAACACTATATCCGGCCTGCAGGAAAAGGTTTTGCATTACCCGGAATCTATGCAAAACCTTTTATGTGACCTTTCCATTAATGTAACTGATTTTTTTCGGAATCCAGCGTTTTATAAAGTTTTCAGAAAAAAAGTTTTGCCTGTGCTAAAAACATACCCTTTTGCACGAATATGGCATGCTGGTTGTTCAACAGGTGAAGAGGTCTATTCCATGGCGATCCTGCTTGAAGAAGAAGGCTTTTATGATCGGTGTAAAATTTATGCCACTGATATGAATGAAATTGTCATCAAAAAAGCAAAGCAAGGAATCTTTAAAATGGAATCCATGAAAAAATATACGCAAAATTATATTCAAGCTGGTGGAAAGGATGAGTTTTCAAAATATTACACAGCTCATTATGACAATGCTAAATTTAATTCATCGTTAAAAAGAAATGTTGTTTTTGCACAGCATAATCTGGTTACAGACAGTTCTTTCAATGAATTTAACGTTATTTTATGTATGAATGTCATGATCTACTTCAATAAAACCTTACAAGAACATGTTATCAATCTTTTTGATCAAAGTCTGTGTAATTTTGGAATACTGTGCATTGGCGAAAAAGAAAGTTTAAATTTTACATCATTCAGCTCTAAGTATAAACCACTGGACGAAAATCAAAGACTTTACCAAAAAATAAAATAGAGGAAATTATGATACCCATAAATAGTTATGATCATATTGAAAAAGTGAATATTTTGCTGGTGGATGATTTAATAGAAAATTTAACTGCCCTTGAAAATCTGTTAAATGAACCTGATTACAATGTTATAACCGCAACCTCTGGCAAACAGGCGCTCAGGCATTTAATTAAAAACGATTTTGCCTTGATTATTATGGATATCCAAATGCCCGAAATGGATGGTTTCGAACTTGCAAGACTGATAAAGCGAAATAAAAAAACACAAGATATTCCAATTATTTGCGTGTCTGCATTTCATACAGATGAAAAAGATATTTCACTGGGTTATGAAATCGGTGCCATGGATTATTTAAGCAAGCCTATTGATTCTAAATTGTTACAATCAAAAGTGGCGCTGTATGTCAATCTTTATAAAAAAACAGAATCCATAAAACGACAGCTTCATTCATATGACAAAACAGAAAAAACAGACAGGATTAATACTTTTCAACCAGGTCTTAGTGTTATCAATCAGCTCATACCTGAATACAGAGAACTGCTTATTAAATATATTCGTGCGATTCGGTTAAAAGAAAAATTGCCTTCAACACAGGTTCGGTTCATTGCAAAAAAAATATATGACCATCAATTTAAAGCAAAAGACATTATCAATTTGCATGTTCAGGTTCTTGAAGAAATTACAAAACCGCTTTTTTCATCAGAAGCAAATTCTTTTTCACTGGATGCCAGGTTGTTACTGCTTGAGTTGATGGGGAGCATTTGTGATTTGCGATTGACTGTAAATAAATGAAAAATAAAACATTGAAAAGGAGAAACATATAATTGATATCTTACGATCAAATAAAAAACTTGAGCTCGCCAGAAAAAATTCCAATAGGGATTGAAGGCTTTGAGCATATTACCCAGGGTGGTTTGCCCAAAGGCAGGGCAACACTGGTTACCGGGACATCTGGTTCTGGAAAAACCTTTTTTTCAATCGAGCTGACAGTAAGCTGTATTACTAAGTTTAATAGACCATGTGTGTTTGTGAGCATGGAAGAGCCCATAGAAGAAATTGTAAAAAACTTTATCAAGTTAGACTGGAATCTGGCGCAATGTGTAAAGGAAAAAAAGCTTGCACTCATTGATATGTCTTACCATGTTTCCAATGGAATTGAAGTCGGAGATTTTAATTTAAAAGGATTGCTTGTTCAGATCAAATATGCTGTGGAACAGGTAAAAGCCCAATTTGTTATTATTGATTCCATTGCCGCACTGTTTTACCAATATGAAAATATTCGAATTATCCGAAGGGAAATCCATTCACTCATCAATGAATTAAAAAATAAAGGAATGACAGTTATTATTACTGCCGAACGACTGGACAACTATGATTCTGTATCCCGCTTTGGTATTGAAGAATTTGTTGTTGATAACGTTATTATCCTTCGATCAATTTTGGAAGACGAAAAAATTCGTCGAACCATTCAAATATTAAAAATGCGTGGTGATGTTCATGCTCAGGGAGAATTCCCTTTTATTATATCCAAAAAAGGTATGAATATTTTAACCCTTTCATCCATTGAATTGAAACAGTCTTCATCAAATGTGAGACTGAGTTTTGGTAATAAAACCCTGGATAAAATGACAGGGGGCGGTATTTTCAAAGATTCCATAATTCTTGTGAATGGTCCAACAGGTACTGGAAAAACACTTCTTTGCGCCACATTTGTTCAAGTCGCCTGTCAAACTAATGAAAAAGTCATTATCTTTGCCTATGAAGAATCCAGACAGCAGCTGATTCGAAACGCACAGTCCTTTGGAGTTGATTTTGAAGCATGGGAGCTGAAAGGTCTTTTGAAAATTGTTTGTGCTTATCCAGAAATAATGAGCCTGGAAGAACATTTGCTGTCTATCCGCAAAAATATTGATGAATTTTCCCCCCAACGTTTAATTATAGATAGTATCTCAGCAATAGAAAGAGTTGGTTCTGAACGTAATTTTCGTGAATTTGTTATTGGATTGACATCATATGTCAAAAAGGTAGAAATTTGCAGTCTTATGGCCAGTACCACAGCCGGTTTGGCAGGTGCCAGTTCCATAACTGATTACCATATCTCCACAATTACTGATGCCATTATTCTTCTCCGCTATTTGGAAATCAATGGAATGATGAAACGTGGAATTGCTGTCATAAAAATGCGAGGTTCACAGCATGAAAAAGAAATACGCGAATTTGAAATTAATGATAATGGTGTTCATATTGGAAAACCTTTTAAAAATATGCAAAATATTATTCTAGGGATTCCCTCAAGTGCTGGTATACCTGAAACTGAAAAACTTAAGCAGTTATTTGACGAAGGAGGTGAAAATGACTGATTATGTTTTTGAATTATTTATCGCAGGAAATGATTTGTTGGGAAAACGTGCGATAAAGAATATTAAATTGTTTTGTGAAAATACTTTTCAAGACAACTATACGCTTGACATTATTGATATTGAAATAAAACAAGAACTTGCTGGCAAATATAGAATCAGTGCAATTCCCACGCTCATTAAAAAAAAGCCATTACCTGAAATGCGGATTCTTGGTGATTTAACAGAAACTGATCAATTAACAATGGAATTGAACTTGGACTTGGACTAAAAGTTTGATCATTTTTAATTTTGTTAAGGAAACTATATAAAATGTATCAATACAATGATTTATTATTTATTATTGAAAATCTTCCAGATCCTGTTATAATTGTTGATCTGGATGGAATTGTCAAATTTATAAATCCTGCAACTGAATCATTTTTGGGGATCAAAAAGGAAGAACTTTTGGGTGAATTATTTGGCTTTCCACTGGGTAATGAAGGAAGTAAAGAAATAACTTTTTTTAGACCAACAGGTGAAAGATTTATTGCTGAAATCAATAAAGTTAATGTTTCCTGGAAAGGAGAAAAATCCTATCTTCTGTCTCTCAGAGATATTACCCAAAGAGAGCAACGTTTAATGAATCTTAATCATGAGCTTGAGGCAACTATTTTAGAATTGGAACAGGCAAAAGAAGTTGCAGAAATAGCAAACAACATTAAAAGTAAATTTCTTGCCAATATGAGTCATGAAATTCGAACCCCCTTGAATGGTATTATGGGCATGACAGAACTGTTAAAAGAAACAGACCTGAATGATGAACAAAAAGACTATCTTTCGCTTTTTTCGCATAGTGGCAAATTATTGTTAAAGCTAATTAATGAGATTCTTGATCTTTCCAAATTAGAAGCAGAAAAGGTTCATCTTGATAACGTAATGTTTAATATATTTGAACTGGTAGAAAGTACATGTCAACTGCTGACCTCAAAAGCGCAACAAAAAGGTCTTTCAATTACGTATTCAACAGATAGCCAAATGCCAACAATAATTCAAGGTGATCCAACACGTTTAAAACAAATTCTTTTTAATATTGTTGGAAATGCCATCAAGTTTACCAGTCAAGGTGAAATTATCGTTAAATCAATACCTTCAACATATAAAAAACATAATTATCTTGAGATTCTTTTTTCTGTGTCAGACACAGGAATTGGCATTCCAGAAGATAAGAAAAAATATATTTTTGAAAGCTTTACCCAGGCGGACCCATCTATCAACTCAAATTATGGCGGTACAGGTCTGGGGCTTACCATATCCAAAAAACTGATTGAAATGATGGGGGGTAAAATATGGTTTGACAGTAAAGTAGATAAAGGAAGCACTTTTTATTTTACTGTAATCATGAAAATTGCAGAAAAAAAAGCTGATGAGTTAAAGCCTGAAAAAAAATCAAAGAAAAGCAATCAAAACAAAGAAAACCAATTAAGCATTGTTTTAAAACAAGATAATTTTTTTAGTAAAAACAAACCAATGCGAATTCTTCTGGCTGAGGATAACGATATCAATCGTATGATAGTGGAAAAATATTTAAAATCCAATTTGATCGAAATTGACTATGCCCAAAATGGTAAGATTGCTGTCAACAAATATAAACGCAATGTTTATGATATCGTGCTTATGGACATACGAATGCCAGAGATGAATGGTCATGAGGCAACGCAAACAATCAGAAATATTGAAAAAGAAAAAGGTAGAAAAAAAATACCCATTATTGCTTTTTCGGCAGGTGCTACAACAGAAGAAATTCAAAGAAATCTGAGATCGGGTTGTAATGAACATTTAAGTAAACCAATAATAAAAGAAGAATTAGTTAACACTATATTTAAATATTTTGAAATCATTAAACAAAATCAAGACGAACCTTCACCAAATATTTGCAAAGGTATGACATGCTAAAAACATCTTTTTTTGGATATGCCCATCACGAAACCATAACAGATGATTCTGGAAAACCAATCGATTACCGCTTTTTATTTGTCAACCCAGGCTTTGAAAAAATGACTGAATTAAAGGCAGATAATATCATTGGGAAAACTGTCTCTGAAGTAATACCAGATATAAAAAACAGTGAATTTGACTGGACTGACTTTTATGGCGACCTTGCCTTAAAAAGAGGTAACAAGAAAGTAGTTCATTATTTTGAGTCTCAGGATATTTATTGTCAAATACAGGCGTATTCGGATCGAAAAGATTCTGTTTCATGCATTATTCAGGATATTACCCAACTGAAGCACACAGAAAAAAAGCTTGAGGAAAGTGAAAACCATTTTCGTACGTTGTTTGAAACAATTGATGACATGATTTTTGTTGTCAGTCCACGGGCTGATATTTTATTTGCGAATTCAGCAGCCATAAGGAAGATTGGCTATGACATGGATGAATTATCTAAAATGAAAATTTTTGAAATTCATCCTGAAAATATCCGAAATGATGTTGAGAGTATCGTTCCAAAAATTTTGTCTGGTAAGATATCTTGCTTTAATTTTCCTTTTATCACCAAAGATGGCAGCGTGTTAACTGTTGAGACAAGGGTATGGTTTAGCAAATGGTATAATAAAATGTGCATATTCAGTATTACAAAAGATATAACTGCTGAAACCGAAACCTTACAAAAATATAATATCTTTTTTGACAAGAATCCATCGATGATGGGGGTTAGCGATGTTGAACGTGGTCGTGTACTTACTGAAGTCAATCAAACGTTCTTAAAAACAATGGGGTATACACGCGACGAAGTAATTGGAAAAACAGCTTCAGAACTTAACATGTTTATTGATAAGGAAAAACAAAAAGATATAAACAGAAAATTGGCTGAACAGGGGCGTTTCAATGGTTTTGAATTAGACTTTAGAACCAAATCAGGTGAAATTCGTCATGGTATTTTTTCGGGTGAAATTCTTCATACTCAGGGTAAAAAATATCTTTTAGGCGTTTTCACAGATATCACAAAACGTAAACAACTTGCGGACGCATTGCAAGAAGAGCGAGATCTTTTTTCAAAAGGGCCTGTTGTAATTATCATTTAAAGGTATGACAACAGAAGAGCAGGCGCGAATATTTAACCCTTTTACCCAGGCAGACTCTTCAACAACCAGACAATATGGTGGAACAGGACTCGGCCTTGTAATCAGCAATGAAATAATTGCACTTATGAATGGGAAGCTACTACTTGAATCAACGCCAGGCAAAGGCAGTAATTTCTTTTTTGAAATTCCATTTACAATCTTATCAAAAGACCCTTTGTTTGATTGGGAAAAAGTGAAACTCTTTGCAGGCATGAAAGCAATGGTTGTTGATGATCAAATGAATGCCAGAAGTATTCTTTGTCATATTCTCGACAAGTGGAAAATGTCTGTAGTTGAAGCATCAACCGGGTCAGAGACAGTGGATTTAATTATTCAGGCTGACAAGAAAAAATCCCCTTTTGATTTGATTTTCTTAAACAGGAAAATGCAAAGCAAAAATGATAGCATTCAGGCGATTAAAGAAATAAAAAATTTGTATAAAAAAGGCGACATTTATTCAAATCATATCCCGAAAATTATTGTCAGTGCATATCAACGAAATAATTTGATTGAAGATAAACATGGTTTTGACGCATTTTTAAATAAACCGATTACAATATCTATTCTATTAAATACAATACATAAATTGATTAACAAAGAGAACAATAACGCAGATATGACACCCCATACAAATGAAATACCTTTTTTATCAGCTTACACTATTCTTCTTGTTGAAGACAACGAAATCAATCAGGATATTGCATTGAGATGGCTTGAAAAGACTGGTGTTTCGATAGATCTGGCAAATGATGGCATCAATGCTGTTCAAATGGCAGAAATAAAAACATATGATTTAATTCTGATGGACATTCAAATGCCGAATATGAATGGATTTGAAGCGACAAGACGTATCCGTGAAACGCAACCGGATATTCCCATTATTGCGCTTTCAGCAGCAGTCATGCCATCTGATATTAATAATGCTATCGAAGCCGGAATGAATGATTATATAAAAAAACCTTTGGATGAAAAAGTGTTGTATTATATGCTTTCAACCTGGCTGAATTCAAAAAATATTATAAATAATGATGATGATATACTGACTGACGATTATTATTCACTTCTTCCAGAATTAGAAGGATTTGATATTCAAAAAGCGCTTGATTTTGCTGATAATGACATTGAATTTTATATAAAGTTGCTGTTAAAATTCAAAAAACAGCTTAAAACAGAGTATAAGAATATTATTTCTCTAATTACCAATAATGACGAAACAGTACCATCGGTGATCCATACACTCAAAGGCATTTCTGCAACAGTGGGAGCAGTGGATTTATTTGATATTTGTCTTCAGATTGATCGTGTCTGCAAGGATTCTGAAACTATTTCAAGTGATATGATAAAAAAATTCGAACAGGCAATCCATAATACAAAATTTACGCTTGAATCTGTTGAAGCTGAAAAAAATAGCATAAATATCGCGTTTGATGAAGTAGAAGTAAAAAAATGTTTACAGTCCATAAAAAAATCTCTTACAGATTCAGAATTCATTAATAATGTCAGGCTTCAAACTGAAGACAGCGCACTAAATTTTTCATTTGATGCCAATGTATTCCAAGATGTAGATGCAGGAGATTCTTTTACTTATGAGGCAACTCTTGAAAATGGAAGTGCATTACCTTCCTGGCTGGCTTTTTCTTCAACAACAAGAAC
>Ga0272440_1002387_pt1 | contig 14681 bp, 13 predicted proteins | sample SSMMMBAug17_FD_192440 | JGI IMG/M metagenome (GOLD analysis project Ga0272440, IMG submission 192440) | Marine sediment archaeal communities from Little Sippewissett salt marsh, Falmouth, MA, United States - SSM-MMB-Aug17 | ecosystem: Environmental > Aquatic > Marine > Wetlands > Sediment ...
ATTTATGTCAAGTACTTTTCAAAAAAAAATATTAAATCTTCAAAAGATCAACTATTATTCAACATTTTAATATTATTTTTATTATTAATTTTTCGGTCAAGCACTAATTAAGCTAACAAGCAATAGATTGAATTTGTTACATCAAATTTTTTCAAAATTAAGATAGGGGATTTTTTGAAAATTTCTCATTTTGATTTACGCAATGTCAGGAGTTCTGAATTTGGGAAATATCATGAATCATCAAATTGGATCCCATCATTGCAATGGTTTCATATTCAGGAAAAACAAGTTTTTTTTGTTGAAAGGTTCCAATTCTGCCGCATTTGATCGGGCATCCAACGCATCCATGATTCTTTTGATAATGATGATTCCGAATGGTTTCAGCATATATATTTTTCATTTGCTCAAATCTGGATCGGAAAAAATTTCTAACTGGCATAATGCCGGTGGTTCCGAAAATAGCAACATTTTGGATGTACCCAATTCCTTGAGTCGTCTACCAGTATTATCATGTGCTTTAACTTTGGCCTGAGCAATTTTTAAGGCTTTTTTGAATTGGTCGGGCGCTTGGGCTTGAAATTTTTTGCTGCCGCGTGCAACAATTCCTTTTAAATTTTTTGACCCCATCACAGCACCCATGCCACATCTTCCAGCAACGCGATTATCTGAAGCTATTAATGCATATCTCACCAGATTTTCGCCGGCGGGTCCAATCACAACCCAATCTCCCAGAGATTTTTGATGATCCTGAAAACGATAGGTGTCCATGCCCCATAAATTTTGTGCATCGCATATTTTTATAGATTCATCTTCTATTTGGATGAATGATGGATTATCTGATTTCCCAGCAATAATAAGCGCATCATATCCAGACTTTTTCAAACTTAAACCAAAGCGACCGCCTGCATAAGATGAGGCATAAATCCCAGTTAATGGTGATTTAGAGACAACAACAAATCGTCCACCTGCTGGTGCTGCTGTGCCTGCTGTCGCACCTGTAGCAAATATAAGTACATTTTCCGGAGATAGAGGATCAACACCGGGTTGAATGAAATCATGCAAAAGTTTCAAAGCCATTCCTTTACCCCCCAGATATTTAATTCGAATAGATGAATTGATGGGGATACGTTGAATATCATGCGTCGATAAATCTATAAAAAGGGCTTGATTGTTAATTGCTGAAGATTTAATCATATGTCCTCCGCTATTAATTTCCTGAGAATTCCGGTTTACGACCTTCTAAAAATGCAGCAACCCCCTCCTGCGCATCATGTGAAACAATATTTTTGCCAAAGACCTCAATTTCTTTCTCAAGGCCGCGATCAATACCACCATATAGCCCGGCATTGATACAGGCTTTGATATATCCAATTGCAGCAGTTGCTTGACGTGACAGCCGGTGGGCATAATCCAGAGATCGATCAAATATTTCAGCCTGAGGAAAGATATCGTGAATCAAACCAATCTTTAATGCTTCATCTGGTGTAAATTGGAGCCCTTTAATCATCATTTCAACAGCTTTTCCTTTTCCAATCAATAATGGCAAGCGCTGAGTGCCACCAAATACAGGGATCATGCCCAGACGAACCTCAGGTAAACCAATTCGTCCAGACTGATCGCCCATAAAACGAAAGTCGCAAACCATAGCCAGTTCGAGACCTCCTCCCAAAGCATGTCCATTAATTGCTGCAATTGTTGGAAAAGGTAAGTTCTCAAATTCATTTAACAACTGATGAACTTCAGGCAATAATGTAATCAATGATTCATTTATATTTTTTAAAGTGTTGATATCATCACCTGCTGAAAAGAATCCAGAACAAGCACTGGTCAAAACAAGAGATCGCGGGTGAATATTGTGACGCACATGGCCAATGACTTGTTTCATATCATCTAAAAAAGCTTTGGTCATCGCATTGACAGGAGGATAGTTCATTTTAACTATTCCTACTGTGTTTTTCATCTCAAATGTTAATACTGATAACTGCATATTGTCTCTCCTATTTGTTAAAATTATAATGATTCTATGGATAAGATATATAAAACATAATGTCAATAAAAAAATTATAAAATTATTTTATATTAAACAAATCTTTTTTATAAATACAATATATACTATTTAATATTTATTAATATTTCTATATAGATTTATGGGAATTGAAATATCAGATTTTTAGATGCTATTCAGTGATTTCAAAAACTGGCCAATCCAGTTATTTACACAGTTATTCTTTTATTAGATAGGGGCGTATGTATAATTTATTTAGGGGGAAACTGTTAATCAATTAATTATAGAGCGAAAGTAAGTACAAGTTTGGGCGTTGCCCTGGGCTGGTATGTTTTGCCCTTTCAGGGCAACAATAGGGCAAAAAAACTATGCCTGAAAAAACCGAAGTTGGATGATCATATAAGCCTTCCTGTACGATCAGGAGCGTGGCAATTAGAGTTGGAGGAAAATTTTGCTTAGGAATGCTCGAAAAATAAATTCCTCATTTACTTATGTGCCAAGAACGTGAAGGGGCGAACCTTATGTTCGCCCATCGTACATAGGAACGAAAGCGTTATTAGTTCGAGGGCGAACATAAGGTTCGCCTCTACATCGGGCTGGCACATAAGTAAATGGGGAACTTATTTTTCGAGTTTTCTTTAGCCTGACGGCTATAGGTTTAGGTAGGTTAAAAGTTCTAGCAGCTGGTGGGCGTATGTACATACGCCCGAAGCTGATTTGTTCTTATTTATTCAACTCAATTTGTTCAGGAATAATAAAACGAATCGTACTGCCCTCGTTCTGTCCACTACTTTCTGCCCATATCCGACCACCACACAAATTTATCAGTTTTCTTGAAAGAGAAAGTCCCAAGCCTGTACCTTCATATTGTCGATTGATTGATCCATCACCTTGTTCAAAAGGTTCAAAGATTCTTTCCAGATCAACAGGGGGAATACCAATACCAGTATCAGAGACAGAAAGTAATATCCATTCATCTCTCGCATTGAAATTAAATGATTTAAACTGTGGATGATGTTCAAGTTCTGTTTTCAATTCCTTACTTTTAATATTTTCAGCTGTTAAATGAACATTTCCACCTTCAGGTGTAAACTTAACAGCATTGGCAAGCAAATTATATAAGACTTGCTTATATTTGCGCATGTCACCAGTTGTTTCATCAGAAATGTTATCCACTGAAAATGTTAATTGAATATTTCGTTTTCTTGCTTTTTCACGAATAATTTTCAGGCTGCTTTCAATCAATTCTGGTAAGGAAAACACTGTAATATCTAAGGTCGTTCGCCCTGACTCGACACGCGATAAGTCAAGAATATCATTAATCAGTGATAACAAATGCTTGCTGCTATCAAGAACATCTGTTAAATAATCTTCCTGGTTTTCTGTTAGCTCACCAAAGGACTTATGCAAGATCAATTCTGTAAATCCAATAATATGATTGAGTGGTGTCCGCAATTCATGGCTCATATTGGCTAAAAATTCGCTTTTGGCAATATTTGCAGATTCTGCAGCAACCCGTGCTTCTTTTGCCTCAAGTGCAGATTCAGCCAATTTCTCATCACGTTCCCGAATGGTGTCAAGCATGTGATTGAATGCTGCTGCAAGGGAGCCAATTTCATCTGATGATTGGATATCAATGTTAACATGATATTTCCCCTCTCCGACAACATCAACGGCCTCATTGAGTTGTTGAATGGGTTTGATCACAAACATGCGCAATATCCAAAAAACAATTCCAAAAGTCAGTGTTATTGTTGCGGCTGTTACCAATGCGACGATCCATGTCATGCTTCTGCTGGCTGATGTCAAATCATTTGAGGGAAGCATAGAAACAATAAACAAATTGTCAGTAATGAGCGCTTTTTTAAATAAATACTGAGTATTTGACCAATAGCCAGATATCATTTGATTATGCGCTATTTTTCTATCAAACAAGTGCTGCGGTAATCCATCTAAAGATGTTAAAGATTGCGGGGCAAACAATATTTCTTTTTCATGGTTGGCAATTATCAAATATCCATTTTGGCCAATCTTTTGTGTATTAATTTGTTGATCTATAAAAGATAAATCCATTGCAGTCATGAAAAATCCTGAGACCACGTTTGTCTTATCAAATATTTTGTTTCCAATAATTAAAATTGTTTTTTTAAGATCTTTTTTATGCGGATGCGGCACCTGATAGTACTTTAGAAACATTTTTAATGCGTTTTTGTGAAAAATATTCATAAAGTGCTGACGGGTTTTTTGAGGCACAGAAAGTGCATTTGTATTGGAAAATGATTGAAGATCTTCAGTACCATCAGCCAGACATACCCACATATCATAATATACAGGGTATGATTTTTGATATGTTTTTAACTGACGTAATAGAGCGGGTTGAACCAGTGTATACCTTTCCTCTACATTTTTTGTTTGAACATATTGTTGAAGCAGTCTTGAGTTGGAAAAAAGATTTACATTGGCTTTGGCGGTTTCAAGCTGTAATTGAATATAACGCCGGGTTTCATGAACCAATGTCTGTACTTGAATATCCGTTGAGTTTTTGACAATTTTGTTCATGCGTAAATATGCGGTATATCCCAAAAAAAGCAAAGGAATCAATATCAATGGGATTAACATGGCCACAATTTTGGTTTGTATTTTCACGAGCTACTCTACCTCACTATGGACAATATTTAGAAAAATATTGTTTCGTTTTTTTATAATGCTTGCTGGTAAAGAATGGTATATTTCAGAAATTTTTAGAATTTTGTCTGGTGGATAAATTGCTGGATTGTTAAGATGCTCTGGTGTCATATGCTTTTCAGCCGCCTGATTGGGCGTGGCATATTTGAGAAACATGGAATTTTGTGCAGAATTATCAGGTTCAAGAATAAAATTGATGAATGCCTGTGCCAGCGGCTTATTTTGTGATTTTGATAATATTGCAAGATAATCAATCCATAAGTTGGTTCCTTCTTTGGGAACACAGTACTCAATATTTTCATTTTTCTTTTTTAAGGCCAAAGCATCACCATTGTACATCATTGCCATCCATATTTCCCCGGTAATAAGGGGTGAATTATTTTCTAGATCGACATAGCTGTAAGATTTGACAAAACCGCGTTGGAATTTTAACAGATGGAAAACGCGGTCGTAATGATCGAGTTGGGTTGAATTGATCGAATATCCACATAATTTAAGTGCAGCGCCAACTGTATCTCTGGAATCATTGATCATTAATATTTTTCCATGAAGATTTTTTTTGGGTCGGAATATATTTTCCCAACTGTCTAGCGGGTATTTTATTTTATCCTTTCGATATCCAATTCCGAGTGTTCCCCATAAATATGGCACTGCATAGCTATCCAATTTTGGATGGATTTTTTGGAAACGTTTTTTTATATTGCTGAGATTAGGGATCTTTTCAAGTGATATTGAATCAATCCATTTTCTTTTAACATATTGAAGCATAGATATACCGGATCCAACCATAATATCAAAACCTTCAGCATCGTTGGTCAACAACATTTCTTCTTTAAGTTCATCTGTCTCGTAATGAATTTCATGAATATCAACACCAAATTTTTTTTCAAAGGATGAAATAATTTTTGGATGAATATAGGCTGGCCAATTCAGAAAAACCAGTTTGTTTTCCTGGTCTGCAGCATAAGCGACAGAACTGATTAAAATAACGAGAAAGTATAACATACGCATTATTAACCTCCATGCTCTGTATCAGTTGAATAGATCAGATTAATTGGCTTGTCTGATTTTTTTCATCACTATTATTAAAAATACTATGTGCGATCATAGATCTATCTGTTCAGGATCTAAAATCTCTCGAGCATAATCTAAATAAATACCTGATGAAATAAATAAATTAAATACGTCAGGATCAATATGACCGCTCTCTTTCATAGAGCGTAAAATATCTATGGCCTGGGATAGTTTCATTGGGCCCCTGTAAGGTCTGTCTTTGGCAGTAAGGGCTTCAAAAATGTCAGCAATTGCCATTATTCGCGCTTGTATCGAAAGATCTGGTGTATCTACACCATAGGGATAGCCTTTGCCATCGACTCTTTCATGATGGCCGCTTGCATATAAAGGCACATTGAGTAAGTGCCTTGGAAAAGGAAGCGGTTCCAACATCTTATATGTCATTATGGAATGATTTTCAATGATTTTTCTTTCTTCATCAGTGAGTGTTCCACGTCTGATACATAGATTATCGACTTCATCATCAGTCAGGTAATTAAAATCGCGCCCATTAAAGGTATAGGATTTTTGTGCAATGCTTTTTATACGTTCAACATTTTCATCCCTCATATATTCTCCCGAGTTGGAAGATGATTGAATAAAGGAAAAATCGTCTTTAATCTTTTCAATTTCTTTGTCTCGGGATTGTATCAAATCCTGAATTTGATTATTTTCTAATTTTTTTAACCTGGCCTTGTTGATTTGTTTTTCGTACTTGTTTACGATGAGTTGTTCAATAAGTTGGAAACGAAGTTCAATTAGATGAATTCTATCAAAAACAGTTTCCAATTTAGTGGATTTATCTACGACATATTCAGGTGTTGTAATCTTTCCAACATCATGCATCCATGCAGCCAGTCGGAGTTCTTCAAGTTGATCTTCATTAAAGAAAGTATCTTTAAATGGGCCGGTGTCTGACTCATTAATCTTCTCAGCAATCATCATGGATATCTGAACAACAAGTTTAATATGCCCCCCGGTATAGGGCGATTTTTCATCAATAGCCTTTGCAATAATTTCAATAAATGAATACAACAATTCTCGCATGCTTTTAACCAGTTGCGCATTGTTCAGAGCCACGGCTGCCTGAGAAGCCAACGCACCAATTAAAAGATTGAATTCTTTTGCAAATGGGATAACTTCACCAGTATCTGGATCTTGAGCATTCAATAGTTGGAGTACACCAATCACATCATTTTCATGATTGATCATCGGGTGCACCATCATGGATTTTGATCGATAACCTGTTTTTTTATCATACTCTCTAGGACCAGTAAAATCGAACTTTTCGGTGGTATAGACATCGGGTATATTGACGGTTTTACCTGTCAAGGCAACATATGATGAAACATTGGCGTAATTGGGTTTTCTATCAATATAAAGAGGGACTTTTGGCAAATTGATTTCTTTTTCACCTTTTCCTCCCAGGCGTGTGCCCATGGTATCATTTTGAAGAATTGAAAAATCCAGGTTGGTACGTGTTTCATCGCAAATATACAAAGTTCCCGCATCAGCATTGGTGAGAGATCTTGCTTCATCAACAATTTTTTCCAAAAGTGCATTAATATCTTTTTCAATAGAAAGGGCAAGCCCTATTTGGATCAGCTTATTGATATTTGCGATATGGTCTTCACCATATTTTTTAACCTTCGCAAGAATGTCCTTTAACAAGCTATTGAGTGCTTTGTCTGATGATAGAAATACATCAGAAGTAAGATTAATTTCCAATTGGTTTTGATTGATCATGAAGATAATTCTCGTTTCTTTATGCGATTAATAATTTCAGTTGTAGATATATCTGGAACCAGATGAATTCGTATCACCTGTCCACCCGCTTTTTTTACAATATCTCCGCCGATAATGTCGTTTTCAGCCCAATCCGCTCCCTTTACCAAAATATTGGGAATAACTTGTTTGATTAAATTCAGCGGATCAGGATCTTCAAAAATTGTAATATAGTCCACGCAGGCAAGGGCAGCCAATACGAAAGCACGATGATTCTCTGCAACAATAGGTCGCTTCGGGCCTTTAATTGCTGATACAGACACATCTGCATTTAATCCGACCACTAGAATGTCACCTTGTGCTTTAGCCTGTTGAAGGTAATCTACATGCCCTGCATGAAGAATATCAAAGCATCCATTGGTAAAAACAATTGTTTTATGCTGATTTTTCAGCGTGTTAATAATTGGAATGAGTTGATCAATCGCGAGGATTTTATTTTTCATCATGATAACTTTCTGATAAGGAATTCCTAAGCCTGACTAAAACAACTTACGCCCGTGCAAGCGTCAGTACGTTCACACATTTCGCACCCTTTTCAATCAACACCTGAGCACATCCATGTACTGTAGCGCCAGTCGTATAAACATCATCAACTAACAAGATACGTTTACCATCAACAGTAATCTCCGGGTTAAGCTGAAATGCAGATAACAGGTTAATCAATCGTTGCGACCGTGTAAGTTTTATTTGTGATTGCGTCGGACGCGTACGAATCAGTAATTTGGGTTCAATTTTTGTTTTATATTCAGGCCATTGCCAAAGCATTAATAGCGCCTGATTATAGCCTCGCTCTCTTAATCGTGTTATATGAAGGGGCACTGGCGCAACAATATCAATGGGAAAAAAAACTGCCGGACAACAATTCAACTTTTGTTTTAGCAAATCTGCAAATGGTTTTGCCAATTGGCGCTTATTTTTGAATTTATATAAATGAATCAGTTGTTTGTATGTCCCTTGATACAATCCAACAAATCGAACTTTGTCAAATGATTTTTGATACTTTTCACATGCATGGCATGTTTTATTGTGTGCACTTTCAGTAACTGCTTCACCACACCGATTACATTTTTTGTCATACTCCAGGTGAAAATCTTTCATACATTTTTTACATACAAAAGATGCCATTGCAGCCTGGTAAGGATTATCAGCAATGACATCTTTTTTGACAATCGCTTGATGACAATGAATGCAAACGGTTGGAAAAATAAGAGAAAGCAAAGAATCTTTACATTCTTTCCATAACCGCATCGGCAAACTCTGAACATTTCACTTCAGTTGCACCATTGATCTGACGAGCCAAATCATATGTCACTATTTGTTCAGAAATTGTTTTTTGAAAACTTTTTCGAACAATATTTGCAGCTTCAGTCCATCCAAGATAATCTAGCATCATGGCACCAGAAAAAATCAATGATCCGGGATTGACCTTGTCTAATCCGGCATATTTGGGAGCAGTACCATGCGTTGCCTCAAAAACAGCAAAGCCATCACCAATATTCGCGCCTGGTGCTAAACCCAGTCCACCGACCTGGGCTGCAAGCGCATCGGAAATATAGTCGCCATTCAAATTTGAAGTTGCAATAACATGATATTCATCAGGACGCAGTAAAACCTGCTGAAACATCATATCTGCAATGCGGTCTTTGATAACAATTTGACCTTCTTTTTGAACACCATTTTGTTTTTCATAGAGATCGTTTTCAGTGATACAAATATCCGGATATTTATCTTTTGCAGTTTGATATCCCCACTGTCGGAAAGCGCCTTCTGTGAATTTCATAATATTACCCTTGTGCATTAATGTAACACTGGGTAAATTATGTTTAATGGCATAATCAATGGCTTTGGATACCAGTCGTGCGGTTCGAAACTCAGAAATGGGTTTGACACCGATACCAGAATCATCCGGAATTGTAACATTCATGGTATCTTTTAAAAAGGCGATCATTTTCGAAGCTTCAGCAGAACCCCGCTGCCATTCGATACCTGAATATACATCCTCAGTATTCTCGCGAAAAACAGTCATGTTGACTTTTTCAGGAGCCTTCATTGGATTGGGCACACCATCAATATATTGAACAGGTCGTACACATGCATAAAGATCCAATAGTTGTCGAAGCGCAACATTAACACTTCGAATGCCCTTTCCAACGGGTGTTGTCAATGGTCCTTTAATTGCGATGATGTGATCCTTGATATCATTAAGTGTGCTTTCTGGTAACCATTCTCCGGTTTCCTTAAAGGCTTTTTCACCAGCCAGAACTTCCAGCCATGCAATTTTTTTTTCGTTGTTATAGGCTGTTTCCACAGCACGTTCCAGAACCAGTTTGGTTGCTTTCCAAATATCCGGTCCTGTACCATCACCTTCGATAAATGGAATAATCGGAATATCTGGCACATTCAATGTGCCATCCGAATTTAGTGATATTTTATTTATTTCAGGCATAATTATACCAATTTTCCTTCAAATTTTGCGGCACGTTTTTCTAAAAATGCATTTGTGCCTTCTTTTGCATCGACACTGGCAAAACATAATCCAAAGGCATCAGACTCAATTTTGAATCCACTGTTGAGATCAACCTCAAAACCGCTATTGACCACTCGTTTGGCAGCTTCCAGGGAGAATCGGCCTTTTGATGCGATACTCTTTGCCGTTTCCATAACGGCTTCCATAAGATTAACTGGCGGACAAACTTGATTCACAAGGCCGATATCTTTAGCTTCAGATGCTGAAATCATTTTGCCAGTGAAAATCATTTCTTTTGCCATGTTTTTACCAATTAATCTTGCCAGGCGTTGCGTTCCACCATAGCCTGGTATTAATCCAAGGGTAATTTCTGGCAAACCAAATCTGGCTTTTTCAGAAGCGTAAATAAAATCACATGCCAGGGCAATTTCACAACCACCACCAAGGGCAAAACCATTGACCGCAGCAATCACTGGAATGGATAATGATTCCAATTTGAAAAATATATCCTGGCCTTTAGTTGAAACACGTCGTCCGGTTAATGGTGAGTTTTGTGAAATTTCTTTAATATCCGCACCTGCTACAAAGGATTTTTCTCCCGAACCTGTAAGAACTAATACACGAATATTCTCATCTGAAGCAATATCATCCAATGCAGATGATAGTTCATCTAATAATGCATCATTAAGTGCATTCAAAGATTTTGGACGATTGAATGTTATGGTGCCAATGTCGTCCACCAATTCATAAATTATATTGTCGTATGACATGAATGAAACCTCCAAAAATTGTTATTATTTATCACGTTATGCTTTTATAAATTGCTTGAATTAAAATCTGAATTATTTGTTTGATATTTTTACCAAAAAAATCCAATAAATCAACATCTTTTTTAATTTTGGATTTCTTTGAAGTTAAGTATCTCATTTTTTTTAGACGTTTTTACTTAGGAATGCTCTGAAAATAATTTCCCTATTCGGTAAAGTCAGACAAGTCGGACAGGTCAGACCAGTCTGACTTGTCTGACCTGCCCGATTTTTGAAAATGAGGAAGTTATTTTTCGAGCATTCCTTATTGTTGTGTAGAGACAAGGCATACCTGTTCTCTTGTTTCTAAAACCGAACATATAATTTTTCGAGCATTCATTGATGATTTGAGTATCAAATTAAATTTCTGAAATGTAAAAAACAAAAAAAATGCATTTTTTTTATTTTTTTGTGTAAGAAATTTGATTTTTTTGTGTCTATATATATAGGAGGGTTTTGCATTTCAAATTATAACCAGGGGGTATATTATGGCGTTAAAAAAGCATCCTTATCATCCAATACTAATGGTAGATAACGATCCAAAAAATCGTTTGTGGGAAATTGAAAAAGAATTAATATCAGCAGGTTACAATAACATCCAATTGTGTGAACAAATTTCATCAGCCACCAATTATTTAATGAATAAAAAAATTAAAGTTGCATTAATCAAGATTCATAACAATGCAAACATGAATTTATGTCGTCGAATGATTATCGACTATCCCAATTTATCAGTTATTGCAATAGTGGATCGTCAGGATATACCTCGCGGAGAGCAATGTATGAAGCATGGTGCATTTGACTATATTGTTCGACCTGTTGAACAGAATCGTATTGTCAATGTGATTCGGCATGCAATTGAGCGTTATGAGCTTCAACAGATAAACATTGAATTACAGCAAAAATTGTTGAATCTGCCAGAATCGCTGAATCCAGCTTTTTCTAATATTGTAACCCAAAATCATAAGATGCTTGCAATTATCAACTATATTGAATCTATCGGCCAATCTTCCGGCGCTGTGTTGTTCTCAGGTGAATCTGGCACTGGAAAGACTGTTCTTGCCCATGCAACGCACGCGTTTAGTCGCGGGCAGAATCCGATTTTTGTTATTGATGCTGCAAAAATTGATGGTTATGAATTTGGAGAAATTGTTTTTGGTCACTATCGAACAGATACATTAGAACCGGGTCTGGTTGCCAAAGCTGAAAATGGAAGTTTATTAATTAAGAATGTGGATCAACTTGATTTGGTGTCACAAAATAAATTGATACGATTGATTAAACATAATGATTATATTCCTTTGGGAGCAGATCATAAATTTAAATCCAATGTTCGGGTTATGGCTACGAGCAAAACAGATCTAACACAGCTTGAAAAACAAGGACAATTTCGCAAAGATCTTGTGTATTCTTTAATGCAGCATCATATCCAAGTGCCACCATTAAGAGATCATTCTGAAGATATCAAGTTTTTGGTCAATCGATTCATTAAGATTGCATCTTTACAATACAATAAAAAGCCACCGAAGCCTCCAAAACAAATGATTGTATTATTAGAAACCTACCATTTTCCAGGCAATGTTGCTGAACTGGAAAATATGATTTTTTTGGCTGTAAAAAAGCATAAAAGTGGGATGTTATCTCTGCAATCTTTGAAGAAAAAGATTGCAGAATCAATGAATTGTAAATCCCGAACAATTTTTCCCAATTTTGATGATACTGATGGATTGATCAAATTTTCCAAAAAACTTCCTACAATAAAGCAGGCATCATGGTTACTCACAGCTGAGGCGATGCTTCGTGCGAAAGGGAATCAATCTGTCGCGTCACATTTATTAGGAATCTCACAACAGGCTTTGAGTCGAAGGCTTCAAAATATGGAACAGCAGTATCACAGGTTTGAAAACTGATTGCAGGAAATATAAAACGGAGGGCAAACACAAGGTTTCCCCCTACATCTGTCCTTGTATATATGTATATCCTCGGCTATGGAAAAAATCCACAACTTATTGGGATGCTCTATACCAGGCGAATGTTTCTTTCAGCCCTTTATTAAACATATATTCAGGTACATATTGCAATTTTTTCTCTGCAAGCTGAATATTACTAACTGATGCCAAGATATCACCGTCTCTACCTTTTGCATATCTGGCTTCAATGTTGATTTCTGAGAGTTTGCAGATTGTTTGCCAGAGTTCATTTATTGTTTGAGCTTTCCCTGTACCAATATTGAAGACTTTCCCATTTACTGCAGGTTGCATCGCTGCTAAAACATTGGCATTAACGACATCTTTCACATAAACAAAATCTCTGGATTGATTGCCATCCCCATAAATGATAGGTTGCTGCCTTTCAATGGCCTTTGTTAAAAAAATTGAGATAACGCCAGAATATGGAGACGATGGATCCTGACGTGGACCAAACACATTGAAATACCTTAGACAAACAGCTTCCAGTTGATACAAATCATTGTATAATCTGGCATAGTATTCGCCCATGATCTTTTGAGCAGCATAGGGACTCTTGGGTTGGGGAATCATTTGCTCATGCTTTGGTAAATCTGGACTATCGCCATAAATTGCACATGAACTGGCAAAAACAACTCGCTTTACATTTGATTGACGAGCGGTTTCCAAGACATTCAGCGTACCAATGTCATTAATCATCGTGGTTTCTATGGGCGCTTTTATTGTTTTTGGTACAGAGACCTCAGCCGCCTCATGAAAAACCAGTTCACATCCTTTTATGGATTGTTCTAGCTTATTTATATCGCGAATATCAGCTTCAATAAATTCAACATGCTTTTTTATATGTGCGATATTTTCAATTTTGCCGGTAGACAGGTTGTCGTAAATACGAACATGATAATTTTTTTCAAGCATTCTGTCCGCTATATGCGAGCCAATAAAACCAGCGCCACCGGTTATCAATACTGTTTTATTCATGTTTCCTTTTTTGAGTAGTATTTTCGTTTTATAATTAAATTAAGGTGGGGTATCCCCATAGCCGTCAGGCTAAGGCAAACTCGCTGTGCTGCTCTTAGCCTGACGGCTATGGGGGATACCCCTATCTCTTTTTTATTTAAAATCATCAATAATCAAGTATAAACTTGGAATTAAAACAAGCGTAATACCTGTTGCGAAAACAATACCAAACCCCAGGGAAATTGCCATTGGAATTAAAAATCTGGCCTGGCGGGATGTTTCAAAAATCATGGGTGCCAGCCCCCCAAAGGTGGTCAGGGTTGTCAACAGGATGGGCCGAAATCGTTTTAATCCTGCTGATAGGATGGCATCATGGCAAGATAGCCCCTGGTTAACATTCCGATTCGCAAGTTCAATAAACACCAGAGAGTCATTGATTACAACACCAGACAACGCAACCACACCAAACATGCTAATAACACACAAACTATAGCCCATCAAAAAATGCCCCCAAATTGCGCCAACAACACCAAAAGGCACAGCAGTGATAACAATAAGTGGCTGAACATAACTGTTAAATGGAATGGCCAACATGGCAAAAATGACCAATAAGGCCAACAATAACCCGGAAACCAGTCCCTCCATACTTTCACGCTGATCTGCCTGCCGTCCCTCAAATTGATAAGTCAGGCCATCGTATTTTTGAACCAGCTCTGGTAAAACTGATTTCTTGAGAGATGAAAGTATCATGGAAGTTTGGCTTCGTGGACGGACATCTGCCTCAACCATAACCATCCTTCGCCCATCTTTTCGTTCAATTTTTGTAAACGCATGACCACGCTTAAAAAATACAGCATCTCGCAAGGGCATTTCTGAACCATCGGGTGTTTGGATAATCATTTCTTCCAGATAGTATTCGGACGAACGTTCTTCAAGTGGAAGGCGAACTGTCACTT
>Ga0272440_1002388_pt1 | contig 14680 bp, 19 predicted proteins | sample SSMMMBAug17_FD_192440 | JGI IMG/M metagenome (GOLD analysis project Ga0272440, IMG submission 192440) | Marine sediment archaeal communities from Little Sippewissett salt marsh, Falmouth, MA, United States - SSM-MMB-Aug17 | ecosystem: Environmental > Aquatic > Marine > Wetlands > Sediment ...
CGATCAGTAATTTGGTATACTGTTTTTGCGTCTAAGTAACTCATTCTTTCCTAAACCTCTAAAGTTTACGGACCAAACTAACCACTAAGGTTAATCTGTTAATCGATCAATCACTAAGATTAATCAACTATTGTACGTATAAAATCGTGTTTGTGTAATATATTCACCATATGTTGGATCATAATTTGCATTATTACTACTTCCTTCAGCAGTAAATACAGATATTGCGTTAGTTAACCTATTAATCCTAGTCATCATTCGTGACATGTTCATAGGTAAGTTATCTTCAGCGTTAACTGAACTTGATAACTCAATCAAATATAATGCAGCTTTAAGTGTGACTAATTTATGTATTGAGTTTGGTACATACAAAACTTCTACCCTAAATCCTGACCTTGCTGTTACTGTAGCTGATGCGAACGTGATAGTGTTTTCAACTAGATCTTCAGTATATTCAAGGTTAGATTCTGAAGCTGTACCTGAAGTATATTCAATACGATTATTATTGTTATCTCGTATATAGACTTTATCAATACGATATACTGACCTAATATCTTTCCTAAATTCATATTTTGTCTGAGTACTATCAATGAAAAAGTATGACCTAAAAGTTGGTCTGAAATCGTTAGTTACTTCTTCAGTAGCTTCATCAATAGCATCATTAACATAATCATCACCACCAACTTCATCAGCACTATTAAATTTTGCTGCACGAAGGACTAGTTCAGACGTTGTTAAATCTGTAGTGAAAGCCATTATTCTACCTTTTTACCTGTAGATCTCTCAATCTGTTCAATCAAACTATCTATCATAGTTTTTTTACGGTTACGTGTATTAACATCAAACCCTTTCCTTGCAGCCCAATCATTAATGTCATCTTTAGTCATATCATTAAGTTGTTTTTTAGTTATACCAAATGATACATCTTGTTCTTCAACTATTGGTTCAGGTTCTTTTTCTAAATCTAAATTAAGATAATCTCTTACTTTATTGTCTTTAATCTTAAACCTTTGCGGTTTTTCATTTTCAAGTTTAATAGCTAGTTCTATTGGAATCTCTATGTCTGGCATACTCCCCCAATAAGTGTGAGATTGACCTTGTAAATCCTCACCTAATGATTCTCCTTCACCATCCATCTTATGATTGGGAAATAGTTTTACTCTTACTTTTGTCATATTATACCTCCAAAAAATTAAAATAAAAAATAAAAATAGATTAAACTTAGTCCTTACAAGCGATCAGTCTGATACCGTTAGGATACTTTAGTACATAATCATAGTTTATGTTTAAAGTTCTTCTAGTACCGTGCTCTTCAGGGTTTCTGTAATCTTCAACAGTATTTTTTCTGTTGTTTTCTCCCCTACCAAGCATAAGATCTCTCTTACCTATAACAGCGAAATGTCCGTTATATGAATTGAAATTGCCTGTAGTAAATGCTGGATATTCAGCTTCAAGCATTTCAACTATTTCCATTCCGTCGAAATAGATTAAGTGACCGTCTGCATTAAACTTAGCTTTCTTGAAGTTAGCGTTTGTTGTCTGACCTGGTGAGAAGTCAGCTGCGTTCTCCAACTGGTTTAGTTGTTTTGTATGGACAAGACAAATATCTGGTACGATTGGTGATGTTTGTCCTTTCAAGTCATTCTTTGCAGATACTAGATCGTTTGGTGTCAAAGTATCATCTGATGCAACTGCTCCATATGATGTGAAACCATTACCATTCCTGATACTTGTTCCAGCTGTATAATTACCTGCTGTAGTAAGTTCAGATATAGCGTCATAGATCTTCTTCTGTTTGATCTGGTTTCCTGCGATCATAGCAATCTTAGTGAAATCAAGTGGATTTACTAGATTGATATTGTCGTGTATGAAGATTGTTGCTGACTTAGTTGTTGGTTGAGCTTCTGTGAATGTAGGTGCTGAAATTTGTTGTAGACTTCCGCCTGATACAAGTTCAGATGCTCTAGTGTCAACTGTTCTCCATGTAAATGTGCTTTCAGGAATTACTGTGAAAACAACTTTATCATGGTTTGGTGCGCAATCTCTTACTTCAATTACACCTTTCTCTTCAAGTGGTGCAACAGGTTGCGCAATTATCATTGCTTCTGCGAATATCCTATCTACTGTTGAACTTCCAGAATCGATAGATCCTGCTGTAGTATAGGAGTGTGCAAACTTACTTATTTCTTCCATTGTACGTTTCCTCCGTTTTATTATTAATATTCCACGAACCCGTTTGCTTTAGCATTTAACTTTGCCAATTGGTCAAGTTTCTCACTAGCTGATAGTTTACTCACTTCTTGACTTTGTTCTTGCGACTCAGTTTCATTAACTAATTCAGTTGGTTGTGTTGTTGGTTTTGGATCACTCCACTTAGATACTTCCTGATTACCGACCATTCTGCCTATTTCTTCTAATGCAGACACACTCATGCCTTTCTCAAGATAGTCTTTTTTAAGTTGTTGTGAATCTGATTCAGATAAATTCTTGAATTTTGATACTTTTTCAACTGTCTCGTTCAAGATTTTATCATATGTTTCTTGTTTGAACTTACTAACTTGTTCAGTTAATTGTTCTTTTTCTTTCTTTAGTGATTTGATCTCTTCTTGATATTTAGCTATAACTTGTTCCGAATTTTTAAGTTCAGTTTGATATCCTTCACAGATCTTGATTATTTCTTGAAACTTAGAAGTTTCAGTGTCTTCTTCATCATCTTCTTCAGTTTCTTTATCATCTTTTTTAGGTTCATCTTTTTCAACTTCTTCTGATTTTGGCTCTGGATCTTTGGATTCTTCAGGTTTTTCTTCTACCTTTTCATCCTTTGTCTCAGGTTCTTTTTCAACATCTGATTTATCTGGATCTGTCTCTTCTTCTTTAGATGTATCTTGTTCAGTGTCAGATTCTTCATCATTTTCTTCACCAGGTTTAGGTTCTTCTTCAGCATCTTCAGTAAGATACTCCTTAATTCCTTCAAGATCATCAATCAAATAACTGATAGATTTTACAGTGATATGCACATCTTCATCAGGTTTCTTATTTCCTGCAAGTTCTTTTAGTGTTTGGATAATAGCTTCAACCTTATCAGTATCTTCTTGCTTATATTTAGCAATAGCTTCTTGCATATATTTTGCAGATTTGGTTTGGTAAGATTCTAAATATCTACCAGCTACATTCTTTAGTGTTTTCATAGCTTTAGCTCTTATTGTTGGTTTAAGATCAGATTGTGGTAACCTAGCCATGGCATTACGTAAATGAGGAACATCAATTTTACCCTTTTGATCTTTGTAAGGTAATTTCCTAACAGTCTTATCATCTTCTTTATAAACAACTGCGAAAGCTGAGTCTGGCAACGAATTCTTATATGCTGTTGACCATTTTACAAATTTTGACATCTTTTTTTCTTTTTTACATCCCATTTTATTATAATCCTCCTTTAACGATTCTGCTTTTAGTATCTTTGATACTGGTTTATCAGACCAAAATCTACAACTCCAATATCCAGGTTTTGTTTTATCCGTTTTATCTGAACAGTTATGTCTTGCCCTGAATGATTTTCTTCTTTCAGGGTTATCTCGTTTAATTGACATATTCGGGTCCCCAAAATTTACTTTTATTACGTTACCTTTATCATTAGTAACATAAACTGCAAACTTTTTAGGTCCGTTTAATGTCCTGAACGGTTTATTTAAAGGTACTTTCCTACCTTCATACTCAGAATATTTTGAGTATGATTTCTTTCTCTTTTTTGTTGTAATTGATGATACGGTCATACCTTTTGGATCTAATGAATTTGAAGTTGTTTCGCCTATATTTTTGGAGGTTTGTGATTTTTTTAAGACATATTTATCTTTTTTATCATCTTTAACATATCCTGCTTTTTTAACTGTGGTAATAGCCACCCTAAATGCAGTTTTCTCATCATTATACTCTTTGTTGGCACTGTTCCAACTGGCTAACCAAATAGCTTGAGCTTTCTTAGGTAACTTTTGTTTTACCCAACCAGGTAAATTCTTTTCAGTGTAAGGCATTATATATCTCTACCTGTCCTCTCCTTATAGATCTTTTCAGCAAATGTAATATCATTACCGAAAGTACCGATCTTTTCACCTTTAATTAATACGAAATATTGTTCACCGTTGTAAGCTATCCCATTAGTTGAATTTCCTTTGACAATTTTATCATTAGCATCTAACATTTACATATCCTCCATTTCTTCTTCTTTTTCATGATCCATATATGACTTATTCATAGATTTACCTTCTAAGCTAGTAGATCCACCTACTGATTCAGTCATATATTCATCTTGTGGCTTTTCGAGATTATCACTAAGAAACCTCTTAGCTGAATCCATACCATACATTTCTGCCATTTTACATACCTATTGTATGTTTTTTTGCAGCTTTTTTACCTGTTGGCATAGTGCCCACTTGTGGCATTACAGCATTAGCTTTTTCTTCGATAATAGCTTCAGGCATTGCTTTACCTTTCTTTAATATCATATCTGGGTTTACTTGATCCATTTTGGGTGTTCCTCCTTTGTGTCTATAATTCAAGCTTGTTGCACTTAACGCAGAATTAGTCAGAGTAAGCACGTGCAATGCGAACCTCTAACTAATTCTGCACGTGCTTCGTTCAAGGTTGTTAGTATTTTGAATTACGTTTGGGCAATTTTCATATAATTACCTTGAATATGACCCACATCACCTACAGTAACAATAGTAAGTAGATCTGGTTTTAAGTTAGTTTGATATCTTAATCCGTCTGTGCCAATATAAGGTGTATATCTAAATTCAGGTGATACTTCAATAGGTTCACCTTTAATTTCTTTAATATAGATCGCATAAGCCAACTCCCTATTAGTTATGTAAGCGTCTGCTTCAATCCAAAATGTGTTACCTTCTTGGATTATTTTAGGATTATCACCAATAAATCCTTTAACATCAGATAACTTAAATGAGGTTGGATTTTTCATATCTTCCATATCATGCCAATCTATAATTTCTTTATTTTTCCATTTTGATACTGAATATTGTAAATCATCTAACCTGATTATTCCATCACGAGTTTCACCGGTTTTAAGGAATCTTACCCTTGTTTTCATTGGGATCTTAATATCAAGGTCACTTTTGATCTCTTTATTCGAAAATTTTGATACTAAAGTTGGAATAATGAACCCTTTATTTACACTTCTAGATACTTTTAATTTATTTAGATTATATTCTAACTTAAGTGAATTAAACCTAGAATTTAACTGTTGTCGATCCATTTTACGCTAGTTTATAATAATCTGTAATATATATTATTTAAATTTTGCTTTTTCAATCATTATTTTCATCTAAAAAATCATTAATTAAATGATTATCTAGTTTTAATGCAATTAAATCATGCATTTGTTTAATTTTATCTAGATCTGTGAAAGGTTTTTTGTATGTTGCTTGAGTATGTAATATTACGTGACCTAAAGTTAACAAGTTTTGAGGTAGACTATTAACATATTTAGCAGTTAATGATCCACTAAATATCTTAGATTTTAGATCCTTTTCGCATTTTCGGTTAGCAAACTGTTTAAGTTGTTCAAAACGTGCATCTAAATCATTCATCTTTGTCACCAAACAAGTCTAACTGTTTAATTAAGTCATCAGACCTATTATCACGTTTAACTTTCTTAATTATCCTATCAATGTCAGAAGTGAACTTATTTTCTAGTACTTTTATGTCTTGTTTCAAAGAATCAATAACTTCTTGAGATTTGTTTTCTGATTTGATCTGGTTATTCAATTCTTCTTTGGTTTGTTTAAGTTCATTACGTAACTCAGCAAGATTATCTAACTTATCTTGACTAATCTTATCAGATTCAGAGCTGGTTTTGTTATATTGTTTGATAATTTCAATATTATCCATTATTAGATCATATTTATTTTGATAAGTTGTATCGACATGTTTCTTAATAGATTCGTCACTATCTTTTATCTGGTTAGATATATTATCTATAATATTAGTGTTAGATTCAGTTAACTGTTCTTTAATTCTATCAATCTTATCATTAAATTCTGAATTAATATTTGTAATGTCCTGTTTGATCTCATTTAACTTTTCTAACTTTTCCTTAGACACAATAGATTCAGTTATTTTATGATCTAATTCTGATTTAGTAGAATCTAATTGTGATTGTAGTAGATTAAGATTTTCTGTTGTTCGATTTATCTCATCAGAGAATTTTGATAATACTACTTTGTTATTTGTATCCAAATTTTCTTTAATTAAATTAAGTTCATCTTTAAATTTAGATGAGATCTGGTTTAAGTTATCAGAATTATTTCTCTTGAAATTATTAATATCTTCTTTCAGATTAGAATAATCTTGTTTAGTATTTTCACTGATGGTATTACATATATCTACTACTTTAGAAATTAACTTATCTTTAGATTGTACTTCTGAGTAGACTTGTGATATTGATTCTTTAAACTGTTCGAACTTAGATAACATTATTGAATCTCTATCTTTTAAACTAGTTAGATATTTTGATTCGATATCATTAATCATACCATTAAATTCTGATAATACAGTTTCAAAACGTACATTTACGTTAAGTTCTGTTGATTCTGTTAATTCTTTGATATATTTCTTCAAATCCTTAAAGAAAGTATCATCCTGTTTAGGTAACTTTATTTTCTTAAATTCTTTCTTAAGTTCGTTAAGTTCTTTCTTAAAATCTTGAATTGTAGTCATATTATCAGATATCTTCTTAAGGTCCCAAATAATGTCACCTGATAATCCTAACCCACCACCAGAAACATTAACGTCAAGTTCATTACTTGATGCAACGTATCTATCTGAATTTACTAATGTAGATCCACCATCACACCTAATAACGTAATCATACAACTTATTATATTGTGTGAAAGGATAAGTATAGAAACCACCAGCTATTTCAGTCATTGAATCACCATCAACAATCTTATTACCATCTATAGTCCAAATATCTATTATTGGTGTTAATCCTGTTGCTGGAGATCCTTTATTTCTAAAATAAGCTATTAGATTTATTGCCATTATATATCACTATTCCCTTTCTTTTGTTCAACTTTACAACCTGCACTAATTCGCAGATGTAACAATTCTGATAAATCGTCAGCTATTGTAAAACTAAGTGTGTCATCATTTTCTGATTTTAATACAAATGGTTCAATATGTTTAATCCTTAATGTTAACCAAGTATTAGTGCCGTCACTACCATATCCTGCAACTTCAGTACCAGATAATTGAACAAATTCCATTAAACTTAAAATGTTCTGACTAAACTTAGTTTGTTGGTCTTGCACTCGTCTATAATTTATACCCGCAGCTAATGTAACTCCTAAAAACTTATCATAAGGTATCAAAGGCATTGTTCCGTCAGATAATGTTCCTGCATACTCGTCAGCTAAAGATAATGTAAACTCAGTCACATGTAACCAAGTACCTTTATCGGCTTTCAAAGTAAATGCTATAGGTGATCCTGTTTCTTCAAACTGCATATCATCAATATAAAATTGTGGTTTATTTCCTTCTATAGCGTCGCAATTTATCCTTAATGCATCTATAGTTTCACCTGATAACCCCATATCTTCTAAAGGTATAGTTATTTTTTGCCATACATCTTGTGTTTCAAAATTAAAATAATCTTGCAAATCAACAGAATTACCTACTATTGAAGTAGTACCTGTATCATAACCATAAATGCTAAATGAATCTAATGTGTTCCAATTATTATCTACATAAATATACATAGTTAAAGCAACATAACCCGAACAATCTAAACTTGAACCTTTAGCGAATTGTGCGGTATCATCAACTTCACAACGATTAAAAAAGACACTTTTACTTCCACCATCTGTATGATTCTGATTAGTACTATCAAAATCTATTTCACCACCACCCGCAACCTGTGTACCAGTCCATAACGCATCATCAGTACCGTTGTGCACTTCTTCAGGAGTACCACCTGCTAAAGCATCTTGGTTCATGTCTGCACCATAGTCAGGATTAGTAAAAAATTTAATTGAGTTCTCAAAATCTAAATAAGGTATTGTAGCTACAGCTAATGCTTGACAGTTGCAAGAATCTTTCTTAACAACCTCTGCTTTTAACCCGCTTTCATTATCTGTAACTATTGTATTTACAACCATTTTTAAGATTCTTCTTTGTGGTAATTGAAATGTAGAGTTAAGTAATAAGTTCCAGTAGCACTACCACCAACCCAAATAGTCATACTTCTATTTTTAGGTAATATCATATCTTGTTCAAAGTTAAAATATTTACTAGTTAAATCTGTTACACCTGCTAATACAATCCTATTAAATTCTAATCCACCTGCAAGTGTAGCTGTACCACCATCTAAATCAGCACCGTATTCGAAATCACCAACAGCAGCTTTACCACTACCAGCGTTCATATTTACAGGAGTTACATCTATTGCACCGTTTCTAGTACCTGTGTCGCCAACTTTAAAATAAATGCTATCATCAGCAGTAGCGTTAATTACTCCTATAGTTACACCTTCAATACACATATCATCGTCATCATTGTTCATCATATAGAAAATGCAATCATCAGCAGCAGTTGGAGATTGACTAAATACTATATTATACGCTTTACCGTATCTATGATTAATATGATGTTCAACTGTAGCACTAACTGATTCAGTTAATATCCTATTATCATCTGTTACGCCAGCAGTAGTACCATTTTTTCCGCCTGTTATATTCATCTTTTATCACTCCGTATCCCTATAATAAAATGCTATTCCACCGTAATGTTTACTTGTATTATCACTACATTTTATTCCAAATGTGCCGTTAGGCGGAATTATGAATCCGCTACAAGGTACAGCGTGTTCAAACTCTTCACCATCTTTACCGTATACACTACCAACTTTCCTACCACCAGATAATCCAGTAATATTAGTACTTTTGTAATATGTGCAATTAGCTGTATTGTTAGACCCTGCATTTCTATTTGTTGGAGTTAGTGTGGTAAGTGTACCGCCAGGTGTACCTGTTACGTTTAACCAAAAACTGATAGTTCCGTCTGAATCTTCGCATCTATGTTTAACTTTAACTATCACCATATCTTTAGTTGAGTTAGTGTTTTTCAAATAGATTATCCAATTATCAGCAGTAGCACCAACTATTCCACCATCCCATTGTGCTGAATACATCTCTTGTTCTACTCTGTTAATATAAGTAGGTTCATCTTCTACTACTGAATAAGTCCTTAACCTATTTTTATTATCAACTTTTGCTATATATCCTGAATTTCCGTCTTTTATAGTATCGGGCATTATTGCACCTCCATGTTATCTATATCATCATTTGTAATGATTGATAATTGTAAATTTATCTTTTTTAGTTCTTTAAGTATTAAAATAAGTAACCCATTTGTATCTAGATCTGTAATAACTACTTTCTTTTGACCGCCGTCTTCAATTTGTGGTTGTGGTTGATAAGCCATTACTTTTACCTTATAAGATGGACCATCCAGTACCATCTGAAATTAATTTAATTGATTCATATTGTGTTTTTATCAATGCTGTTTCAGATCCATCAATTAATTCAGAATCACTCGTTTTAACTGTAACTTGTTCAGTACTTATATTTTTTATATGATATATTTTACCTTCATTTTCACTTGCTAAAGGTAAAGTAATAGTATAATCACCATCAACATTAATCACACAATCTAAATTAGTTAATGTATAATCTTCAGATATTGTTGATATTGCCAAATATTGTAATTCTGTTGATCCATAAGATTCACCAAAAATATTATTAGCCATTTTAGAGTATATTATTTAGGTTCCAACCTTCAATAGAACTTCTCTCTTTAAAATTTTTGGGTTTTTTCCTGAAATCTTCCAACTTAAATCGTGTTACTCCTGTTAAATTGTTACCATGTCTAAGATCTACATTAGGTACTTTAGAATCCCAATATTTAGTTTTATAATCATCTATACCTCTACGTGTACCTGGTTCGAAACGTAACTTATTGTTACCTTGTTCAATAAGTCTTACTCTTTTCTCGTAATGTTCAAGAGCTAATTTCCTATAACAACACATTTGACTTAACCATCTTGAATCATATTTAACAGCTTTAGTTCCGTTCCATTTCCAAACATTATTATTATAATAGAATGTGTCTTCTTTTTGTGGTACGAAATCGAAATGTGATGGGTGATATAATACGTCGTGTTCACAAAAAAATACTATATCTGCATCACTAGCTTCTAATGCAGCAACAATTTGCTTAAACATTGTTAAATAACCACGTTTACCTTTATAATGTATATTCTTACCAAAATCTAACGGTTTAAGTGAACAACTTACTATAGGTAACCCAGATTTAAGTAATTGTTTCCTACATTTCTTCGCTAATTTAATATTAAGTTTGTTATCTGTGTAATATATTATTTCTTTCTTAAATCCCCATTCCGGAGGATTAAACTTATTAATTAACCATTGAAAATCTCTTTTAGCACCTTTCCATTTATTATTAATAAATAGATCTCGTGATAATTTACGGTTATATTCAACATCACTACCTTTGTTAGGGTATGGGAAACTAAAATCTCCACCTTGAGTTCTGAACATGTGAGCATACCATGTTTTCTTATTACAAATAACACGTCCACCACTTAACCAAGTTTTACATGCTACTTCAACACCTTGTTGACCCCAACTTCTAAACTCTTCACTTGATATGTCTAATTCCCAATATTTTTTACGAGTCAACATGAAACATGACCCTTGCAAACTCATAGTTTCAACTAAGTCACCTTTTTGTTTCTTTTTGTAATCTCCCCAATATTGGAAATGTAACGTTTTATCAAACCTATACGATGTACTATTAGGGCTTGGTTTAGCTCTCCATTTTATGTCACGATAGAATTCAGTACTATCACATTTATCATTTTTAACTTTACCTTTACCATCTGAACAACAATGTGTAGGTGTTGGACCTTGATACCACCTATTACCACATTTCTTACATACCCAATCGAAAGCATGAAGGTTTTTCATTAGTGGTACAACAGTCCAATCATCTTGCATATCTTCAATAAGTTTACGGTCAAACCCTTTATCAAAACTACAATGTGCATCAACTTTCATTACGTATTTAGCTTTACTTAATTTACATAATGCGTTAGTTGCAGCACGTTGACCTACAGATTCAGGAAAATATATTACAGTTACTCTTGGATGTTGGTTTAATGCTGGTTCAGCCCACTCACCATCTAAAGCAACTAATACTTCTGTGTCAGATTCAATATTCTCAAGAATGTTCTCTACAGTATTCTTCAAAAACATCTCATTTCTTGATGGAATTAATATACTAAGTTCAGTTGCACTCATTCTTTCCTAAACCACCAACTAGGTGTACGTTCATCCGTAATAAACAATTCTTTTATTCCGTGTGATTTTACATAAATGTTTACTGCCCTAACAACATCAGCATCACGAAATTTGAAATAATCATGACCTGACACAATTCCACCTTTCTTAACACGTTTAGCCCATTCGATTATGTCACACATAACATAATCAAACTGATGAGATCCATCAATATAAACGAAATCTAACGTTTCGTAAGGTATATCTTGTACTGCAATCAAAGATTCTTTACGAATTAGTTGACAATCGTAAGGTTTAAGTCTTTCTTTAGCTTCATTATAAAACTTTTCTTGACCTTTCTTACCTATCCTAGAACTTCTAACATCTTCATAAGGTAACGAGTATGGGTCAATGGATAACAATTTAAGTCCATTTATCTCTTGACACATAGTTTCAGAAAATTTACCTGTACGTACACCAATTTCAGCCCCATATTTAAACCCAAGTTTATTAAAATGTTTCATTAAATCTCTTCTTTTGAAATCTTTAACTTTATATGGTGCTTTCCCTTTTGCAAATTCATTAAATTCTTCCATTTTCTTTCCTCAAACTGTTTTTTGAAATATGACCTACTCTGAGATCTACTAATTTTATATGTGGGTTTAGTTTTATGCCAATGTGCATACCATGTTAACTTATTTCTAACTATCTTCCCACCATTTTCCCAAACCTTGAATGTGATTTCTTGAGCTTCATGGCCAGATCCGCCATAATTTTCATCTAATAACCCTAACTTATTATATAATTCCTTATCCATGAACCAACAACTACCTTGAAATGATTCAATTTCATCTATTTTGATCGAATCTAGAGCTTTATTTTTATTTTTGGTAGAATCTATAACCCCTTTAAGGTTTTCGTCTAATTTCAAGTAATTTACATCCCTACGCCCATCTTCAATTAAAGACCAAGATTCAGGTTCTAACCTCTTCCTAGTAGGTATTTGAACACGATTATCTCTATTAAATTTTAATAATACACTATCAAACCCATCATCTAACATACAATGAGCATCCAGCTTCAGGATTTGGTCACCTTTACATATTGCAACAGCAGAATTTATACAATGTCGCATCCCTTTACTTTCGCCAAAATGGATATATTTAACTTTTGGGTCATTAACTACCATTTCAAACGGGACCCAATGACCATCAAGAACAACTATTATTTCAATTTCGGTTTTAGATTTAAGTAATATGTCTTCAACTGTCTTTTTAAGGTAGGGTTCTTCCCTAGAAGGGATTATTATTGAAATCATTTTATAATTAATTTTGTGGTTTATCTTCCGTTTTTGGTTTTTCTAGCTTTTTAGGGGTGAACTGATCTCTAATTTCTTGAATTTTCTGGGGGTCATAACTTGAATTTAGTAGTTCTCTGATCTTAATTGCTATATCTTCAACAGTTTCAACTTGACCTAAGTCACCCATATCAACAGCAGCAGTAGCGAAATTCCTAATCATTAGAGAGAATTTCAAATTTCGGTCCATCTGAATATCTTTATCTTCTTCAGGTTGTTTAAATTTGAATTTAGGTACTATAGCTTCAAGTTGTTCATGAGATAAAGTGTTATATTTGATTCTACAAGCTTTCCAGAATAGGTCATTTATTGTAGATTCAATAGTTAACTCATCAGCTATGAAATCTTCATACATATCTTTCCTTTGTTCAGCGATCGATGCCTTATTAGTACTTCCACCATCCATAGTTAATATGGCATATGGTATACCTAACCTAATTCCAATAAGTTTCATGAATATTGGATGAACTTTATCGAAATCAGTTCTACCAGGTTGAATATTTTCTAATGTTATTCCTTCAGGTAGACAAACAACAGCGTCAGTATTAATTCTACTTAATGAACTTGCAAACTGTTGTAATTTAACTTGATCCCTGAATGGGGTCATAGCTTTCCATTTGTTAAATCCAAAATTAACTTGAGTTTGAGCTGCACCTTTCTCCATGTTAAGTAGATAAGTTACAGTCAAATGTAAGAATTGAATTAATGGGATCCCTAAAGGTTCATCACCAAACTTATCAAACAATAATGTTGATACTTTAGATTTATCAAACTCTTCACCATAAGGTTCAAGTTGTGGTTGACCTTGCATTTGAATTTCTGGTTTACGTGTATCTATGAATGAAGTACCGTCATAATTAGATTCTTTAGATTGATATCTCTTCATATATTGTGTAAATTTATCGATCTTTTTAGTTATTGGATCGATTTTCATCTTACCTGCTAGGTTAGATCGTTCACCAATAGGTATGTTACCCCATTTAGGATCTTTAACATCTTTAGGATATCTTGCAGGTCCAAAGAAAACTTCGTGTTGATGTTCAAACCTTAATACTTCTTTTTCATCTTTATCTGTTTGTATAACTGCAAAAGAAGTACCAAACCTAAATGCACCTAAACCCATATCTTTAATAAATAATGGTCCTTCTGAATCTTCGAGTATTTTTCTACAATAATCTCTAGCTTGTTTAGATAATGGTGTTTTAGTCTTGTTCGGAATTACGTTCTCTTCAAGATCTTCATCGATCAATTTAATCATACGATTAACTTTAATTTCTGTACCTCTAGGGATAGCAGGATGCATTAAGAGATATTTCTCTATTTCTGTAGGTGCAATACGTTTCAGACCAATCTCTTCCCAACCACTAACAACTACAGGGTTAGGTATAGTTTCATTCTTAACTTTTTCTTCGTCTAACTTGAATTTACTTACAGAACTAGATTGAGTTTGAGTTTTTTTAGCCATTTTTCTATAGATTATTATATCTTATAATTGTATTTATTTAAATTTTACTATTTATCCTCTTACTGTTGCAGCATATGCGCAGGGTTCATTTTGGTTATCTTTAAATTTCCAACCGATCCAAAATGTATCAAAAATGTCATCATGCCCTGCCAAAGCTTCATAGATTTCACCGTTACGCCCTTGTTTTACGCCGAAATTTAAATGTTCTGATTTAACTTGTTCCAATACATCTATTGTTATGTTACATTCAGGATTTGCAGGAATAACAACGTTACAGGGTTTAACTGCATCTTCAATGTAAGATATTACATCTTGATTTTTACCTTCCCTATTTTGAGATTGTTGGTGAGTGAAATGTTCTTCAACTTCTAGACCTTTGGCACGTAGACCTTGAATTAATGCTACGCCTGCGTTATTACGTTCAACTATTATACGTAGTGGTTGAAATAATGAATTTATTTCCATAACTTTATGGATTTGGTCATCAGT
>Ga0272440_1002389_pt1 | contig 14679 bp, 10 predicted proteins | sample SSMMMBAug17_FD_192440 | JGI IMG/M metagenome (GOLD analysis project Ga0272440, IMG submission 192440) | Marine sediment archaeal communities from Little Sippewissett salt marsh, Falmouth, MA, United States - SSM-MMB-Aug17 | ecosystem: Environmental > Aquatic > Marine > Wetlands > Sediment ...
ATTATAGGAGGACTTGTTATGAAAAATGAAGTTGCCATTGCCAACCCCATATATGATATTGTCTTCAAGTTTTTAATGGAAGACCTGGATGTTGCAAAACTTATTTTATCCACAATTATTGATGAAAAGATTGAAAGTCTTGAATTATACCCTCAGGAAAATACCATATACATTGAAAATCGTTCATTAACTGTTTATCGGTTGGATTTTTCTGCAAAAATTCGTTTGCAAGATCAATCTTATAAACAGGTTCTTATTGAAATCCAAAAAGCAAAATATTCGACAGATATTATGCGTTTTAGGCGATACTTAGGGGAGCAATACAAAAAATCAACAAGTGTTTATTCTGAAATAGAAAAAGATAAAAAGAAAACAAAAAAACGCGCTATTCCTATATTAACAGTGTATTTTTTAGGACATCAACTGGAAAATTTTAGCATTCCGGTTATCAAAGTGAAACGTCAATACATAAATGGAGTTTCAGGAAAAGCGCTGAGTGGCAAAGAACCTTTTATTGAAAGTTTAACGCATGACAGTTATGTTATTGTCATTCCAGAACTAAACTCAAATAAACAAAGCGAATTAGAAAAGATGCTGACGATATTTGATCAGAGTTTAATCATTTCAGATGGCCATATATTGATAATTAATGAATCTGACTACCCTGAAAAATTTAAACCAATTATACGACGCTTACAGATGGCCTCTGCAAATCATGAAATAAAACAGCGAATGGAAGCAGAAGATGAAATAATAGAAGAATTACAGTCATTGGAACGTGTGATTGAAGAAAAAAATGAAATGTTGGCTGAAAACAAAAAAATGTTGGCTGAAAACAAAAAAATGTTGGCTGAAAAAGAAATGATTATTCAACAATTAAAGCAGGAATTGAGTCATTAACTTATGTTAGGTTGAATTTTATAGGTAATGAATCAATTATTATCAGGAACGATTTCCTCTAAAAATATATGCCTGGAGTCCACATCTTCAGATATGGGATGCTAAACGAAAGATGTGGGCTCCAGTTGTTTAAAACGATCATCATTCAAAATGGGGAACTAATTTTCAGAGCATTCCTAAGTTAAATTCCGGTTATTGTTTAAGTGCGATCATTGGCAATTTGTTTCCGGACATCGGTTTGATTCCAGTTCCTCCTAAGAATTTTAAAGTGTTTTCTTTTATGCATTCAGACATTCAAAACATAATGACTCAGGCGATCCAGTATCATCAAAATGGCGATTATGATCATGCCAACCAGTTGTATCAAAAAATATTGATATCAGACCCCCAAAATGCAGATGCCTTGCATTATTCTGGTGTCATCGCAATGCAACATGGAAAAATGGAGCGTGCCATTCAATTAATAACACGTGCCATTGAGATTTGTCCTGACATTTCAGGTTTTCACAGTAACCTGGCCTTGGCTTATAAAGACAACGATCAGCTTGATAGTGCACTGGATCATTACAAAAAGGCAGTGGACTTAAATCCAAACAATCCTGTGATTTATTTTAATTTAGGGGCACTGTATCAGAATTGTTCACAATATGAAAATGCCCAAATTGCTTATGAGAAATCATTAAAAATGAATCCCAACCAACCTTTGTTATATCATAATTTGGGACATCTATTTTTAAAGATGGGCTATGTTCAAAATGCTATTACATCTGCCAAAAAAGCGATGGCACTCTCGCCCTATGACCCTGAAATTCAGAGTAACTATTTATTTGCATTAAATTATAGTATAAAACACAGCCCTGAAAATATAATCAATGAACATCTCAAATGGGGACAAAAATATCAGTGCTCAATAAAATCTGATATTCATAAGAGTAGCCGAATTCATGTCGGTTATGTTTCACCCGATTTTCGAGATCATTCAGTCTCCAAATTTATTCAAGCCATTTTAAAACATCATGATACGAAATATTTTAATATTTATTGCTATTCAAATGTGAAAAAGCCGGATCATGTAACAAATGCCTTAATAGAAACTGATGTAAAATGGCGAGATATATATTATCAAGATGATCAAGCTGTATGCGATCAGATTAAGTCGGATGGTATACATATTCTGGTGGATCTGGCAGGGCATTCATCAAATAATCGACTGATGGTATTTGCGAAAAAGCCGGCTCCCATTCAGGTGTCTTATTTGGGATATCCCAATACAACTGGTTTGTCACAGATAGATTATCGTTTTGTGGATCAACATTCTGATCCGGATTTAAGTCGATTTTCTGGTTCTGAACATCGCATGTATCTTCCCTATGGATTTTTATGTTATTCACCATCACCACATTCTCCATTAATTACCAAAAAATCTTTTTCAAAACACACAGTATTTGGTTCTTTTAATAATTTACCCAAAATCAATCAACACGTAATTGTCCTGTGGTCAAAAATTCTAAAAGCGGTTCCTGATTCTCGATTACTACTGAAAACACATGGGTTTAAAGTAAATCGCATCAAAGAAGAATATTTAAATAATTTTAAAGGTCAAGGGATTGATCCTTCGCGTATACAATTACTCGCTTCAGTAAAAAAAGAAAAAGATCACTTATCCTTGTACGATGAAATTGATATTGCTTTGGATACTTTTCCTTACAATGGCACAACAACAACTTGTGAGGCATTATGGATGGGTGTTCCGGTGATTACATTAAGTGGGGAAATTCATGCTGCGCGTGTGGGTGAGAGTATTCTCAATCAAACCGGATTAAATGTATGGATTGCAAAAAATGAAACTGACTATATTAAAAAAGCCATATACCTGGCTGCACATCCGGATGAACGTAATTTTTGCAGACAAAACTTACGTGACTGGCTGACACAATCGTTATTGTGTCGGAAAGATCTTTTTCTGAAAGCCCTGGAAACACAATATTATCAATTTATGCGACATTTATTTGAGGGGCTATAAGAAACAATCCTGTGATTTTACTTTACCGATTCTCACGCTTGACTTCTTTAACATTTTTAATTTTTTCTATGGCCTTGAAGATTTTTTTCAGATGCTGTGTATTATTAACAGATATTTCAAATCTGTTGTAAATGTAACCCTCAGGAAACGTGAATGTGTGGACACTCAAAATATTGGAATTGTTTTTGCTTATTTCCGCACTGATATCAGCCAATAATCCTATTCGATCAGAAACCAACACACCGATTTTCACAGAAAAAATGGATGTTTTATCAGTATCCCATTCAACCTCAACCTGACGTTCCGGGCTGATTTTCATTGAATTAATACAATCCGCCTTATGAATTGTTACACCAGAACCCCTTGAAATATAGCCAATGATTTCATCACCAGGGAGTGGTTTACAACATTTAGCAAAACGAATAAGAATATCATCAATGCCTGTAACCCGAATACCAGATTTGTTTCGACGCTTGAGTTTTTGAAACATTCTTTTGACTGGGCCAGTCTTTTTTTGGTTTGGCGTGAAATAATGAACAACTTGACGTGGTGTCACTTTGCCAAATCCAACAGCTGCAATGAGATCTTCAATGGTTTTATATCTAAAATCCTGCCTGACTTTATTCATGATATCTGATTTAAGTTCCTTGTTAAAGGACAGTTTATTCTTTTGAAATTCCTTTTCACAAAGCTCTCTCCCCAAAGTCAGACTGCGGGCATGTTCTTTTTGTTTGATCCATTGTCGTATCCTGGATTTCGCTTTTACAGTTTTTACAAAATTAAGCCAATTTTTTCCAGGGTGTTGATTTTTTGATGTAATAATCTCAACATGATCTCCTGTAGCCAGTTTATATTTTAATGGACGCATAATGCCATTAATTTTCGCACCAATACATTGATTACCAACTTCCGAATGAATCGCATAAGCAAAATCCAAAGGCGATGCTCCCTGAGGCAAAGATATAACATCACCATCTGGTGTAAACACATAAATATCATCAGGAAACAAATCTATTTTGACATGTTCCAAAAATTCGCCCGGATCATTAAATTTACTCTGGTTTTCAATAAGTTCCTGAATCCACGCAAAAGTTTTTTCAGTCTCCTTATCCATGCTCTTGCCTTCTTTGTAACTCCAATGAGCTGCCACACCAGATTTGGCAATGCGATCCATTTCCCAGGTTCGTATCTGAATTTCTATCCGCTGATTCCCGGGCCCATAAACTGTTGTGTGCAAAGCCTGATACATATTGGGTTTTGGTGAAGCAATGTAATCCTTAATTTTTGCTTGTATGGGTTTCCAGGTTTCATGAATAATGCCGAGTGCTTCATAGCATTGGGGTATGGTATCCAGAATAATACGAAAGGCAACAATGTCATAAATTTCTTCAAAAGGCAGGTTTTGTTGAATCATTTTCTGATAAATACTGAAAACATGTTTATGACGGCCAAGAATATGGCATTTAATATTTGATTTAGCCATTTTTTTATGCAAAATATTCCTGACCCGATTAACATAAACCTCTCTTTCTTTGTGCCCGCTCCGAATTTGCTTATTGATATTGGAATACTTATCAGGAAACAAGTACTGAAAAGACAAATCTTCCAATTCTTTTTTAATGGTATATATGCCCAGGCGTGATGCAATAGGGGCGTAAATATCCATCGATTCTTGCGCATACTCCTTAGATTGTTTTGTTATTCGCCTGTCAATTTCACGCATGGTGTGAACACGATCCACCAACTTTATAAATATAACGCGAATATCATGGGCAATTGCCAAAAACATTCGTCGCAGTTTTTCAGCTTGATTGTTTCGACTATCTCGCGTTGAAACAGTGTTCAGCTGAGTTACGCCATCAAGTAGGGTTCGCATATCATGGCCAAAATTTTCTTCAATGATTTGCGATGAAACAATTCTGGATTCAACCAGGTCATGAAGCAAACCAGCGGCAATGCTTTCAATATCCATTCGCATATTGGCCAACCCACCAGCGACATCAAAGGCATGTAAAAAAGCATCAAGATTTTCTTGCCCATATTGCTCACACGCAAGTTCATATGCTTTATCTATGGACGATAAATCGGCTTCTGGATAATATTCACGAACTTTTTTAATAAGTGTTTGTTGATTCTTTTCCATAACGCTCTTTCATCGGTTTCATTCCTGTTTTTGCCTGAGAGCGAAGATATACCAACCACTGAATACTCGAATAATAACTTTCCCAACCCGACAACTTACCTGGTCAATAACTCTCCTATTCAAGGTAGAAATTTTAAGTAATATTTTTAATATTTTTACAGATTTTTATTATTACTGTCAAGTTGAAGTCCAATTACATATCCCATAAACTGCAAGTTAATTTGTTTGAATACTTTTTTCTAATTCAACCATTAAATATTGGTATTGCTTAAGATAATCTTCATGAATTAAAATCTTGGATTTAAGCTGTTGAATGATTGATAAGACTTCAGAATGTTTCTTTTCCAGCTTTCTAAGAATTTGCCGGCGTTTTCCCACTGTCATATCTGCAAGGCTTTCATGACTGAAAAGCGAAATGATATCACTTTTTAGGAATTTTTTGGGATCATTAATCATGTTTAGAATTTTTTTTGATTGATTCTCACCCTTTTTTTCAGATTTTTTGAGCAGACGCGGCATAGTTTTCTTAACTGGCTTTTGAGGGTTATCTGCTTTGGGTTCAGGGAACATTTTGTCATATGGTAAATCCTTAACTTGACTGATATGATCTTTGAGTTGTGAAATTGTTAATTTTTTTTCACCAATTTCTTTGATCAAGTATTTTTTCAGTCCTTTATGACGAATGGGCAAAAGCTCAATTTTATGACTGAGCATGAGTTTTGCGTACATATGATTATTTTTATAATCCGAACTATCAACTGCAAGATTTACCGCATTATAAAGCCAGGATTTTGATGGTGCATTATTTTTTTGGTTTTGAAGATATAAAATTAACTGATGAAGCGATTTTTCTTTTGTTGCCTGTTTGTTTCTGGCACGTTCGATATCATTGGAATAAAAAGTTTGAACAATATAGTTACCTGCTTCAATCATAGCGTTTTCATAATGCCGAGAAATTATATCAGTAAGTTTTAAGCCTGCTTCTTCTACCAGTTTCATATCAGGTTCTTCTTCTGTTTCAATTATATTTTCAACAGATTGATTTTTTATACATAATTGTTTTAAATTATCATTGGCCTGACACACATAAGATAGGGCCCTGGATATAAAACCAGAAATGGATATGATATTCTCATATGTAACGTATTCACAATTTAACTCAATTTTAAGCAGCCGAATGGGCCCGCTTTCTGATTGATTATAATGAAGACTGGTAAATAAAGTACGATCGTAGCTATCGATTTGGTTTTCAATCAAATTAATATTGAAATCATTCGAAGTAACAGCTTGTTTTAATGCCATGACCCATTTTGTTGTGTCGGAATCAATATTTTCATTTCTTGATGCAACTGTAATATTCATTGAACCGGCAGAAATATCAGACTGATTTAGTAAAATGACAATTATAGGGGGTTGCTCTGATTTCAATCGAATGATTGAAATCGCAGACTTGAGCTTGTTAACAAAAGCCTTTGAATGCGGGTTTGGATCTTCTGGATTGTTTAAGTTTGCAATCTCTCCATAACCTGGCTCTGGCAGTGGACACCGACAAAATTTATTATTCACCAAACAGGAACCTGCCATCATTTGCGCAGCAATAATGCCAATATAATCTGTATGAACAGCATCACCAAAGAAACCATGAGGCGCTACCCATAATACCGGACAACTTGAATTCATGCGTCGAAATATTTGACCTTCATTTTCAGGCAAATAATCTATCAGGTGTTGAAATTTTTTGGGAAGGCTTTGTTTGAATGATTGGCGGTTTTTTGTTATTTGCAGGTCGAATTGTGTCTTATCAATGGGAATTACGAATTGTGACATTTATAATAATAACCTTTCAAAGTTTTTTTCTTCTGTTTGGATACGTCAGATCGTATCCTGACGAACATATTTTGAACATATTTTGAAATGGGGAACTTATTATCAGAGAATTCCTTTACTTTATGGCGTGATAAAAAAAAGTCAACAGGCATCATAAAAATACAGCATAATTATGATTGTCCAACTTTTGTTTTTCATGGCGTCGTTATTGCCCTGGAAGGAAAAAATTGGACGATCATCCATTGAATTTAATTACCAATCTCATTATTCATGCAAAATAAAATCATATTTCCTTTGGCATCTGTTTTTACCTTTTGTTTTTTATTGACTGTAAAGGTGTGATTGCTTTGCAAACCAGCCATAACAATCTTTCCTTTTCCAAAACCTTTATAATCAATAAGTATAGAATATCCTTTCACCTGAAAATCCATAACCCAGCCGGTTGCATATTTGATATATGGCACTTTGGGACTTGAGGCTGAATCAGGCTGAAATACAATTAACGCATTATTGGTGTCGGGTTTAAGAGAAACATACAGCCCCTGCGGTTGTTTTGAAAAACCAATCACATTTTTACATTGACGCAAATCTGGCAAACTGGTGGCATGATCAAATCGTACAGTCAGACAATGATTGTAATCCTTAATTATATAATTTCCCTGACTATTCGTAAACATTTTTATTTGCAAATATCCCTGCATCATTTGAATATACTCCGATGTATAAACCAACGCAACATCCTGCTCAAGCACCCATTCATAAACTTCTTGTAATGCTATTAATGAGGACAGATATTCACCGCTATAAAAATGGTAGTAAATATCAATAGGTTTTAATCTTTTGGGTGTATCAGTTTTTTTCATTGTTTTGATTATTTCTCGAAAACCATAGTATGGCCCTTCCCAGAGATTGGTCAAAATATTTTCATTGGCCTGCCCGCAATGAATCTGGAAAGTGCTGCCAACTTTCCGATATAATGGCGCAACAGCTGTGTATGAATCATTGGCGTCATCAAAAACAGTATCACCGCCATTCATATTCAAAAATTTATTCTTTTTACAATTTTTTAGATCTCTCTCTGTGGGGTCACATGCGCCAGACCATAGCATAACACGACAGGGGTTTTCTGGTGGCGCCAGATTTTTGGTAATATAATTGATCGAATAAACAATTTCCTTTTCAGAGTTGAATGTATATCCTTTCACAGGAATACCATATTGAGTGGGATATCTATCTTTTACAGTTGAATTTTCATTCCAAAAATATGGATGAGAAAAAGCGTGTGATGCGGGTTCAATATTGGGTAGTGAATAAATATCTTTTGCAATGTCCACTGATTTTTGATTCCCAATAGCCTCAGGGGAAATTTCTGCCACAATGACCGAAACTGTAACCGGATATTTGTACTTTTTTAGAACCTCATCTCGAACAACTTCAGCACATGTTTTTTTAGGATTAATGCGAGATGGTCCAGTAAAAGCATCGCCATCAATGTGCGAAAAGGCAACGCGCATACCATTAAGTGTCGTTGGATCTGGGCGAGGCAAATCTTTCATTCCCAATGCTGCTTCGAAAAATTTAAATGGATTTAAATACCATTTTTTTTTATAGGAAACTGGATCCATCCAATAAATGTCTGAATATCTGGCAAAACCACCATTGGGACTTGTTATGATAGTGGCACTTTCAGAATTTTTTAAATCCTTCCTTGTAATTGATAACCACACCTTTACATTGGGATCCACCACTAAAAACTGCTCATAAGTCTTTGGAAAGACTGGATAGGGTCTTTCAAATTCGACACAATCTGGATCTTTATAATGAAATCGGAGTCGTCCCCGATGACTTGAATACATCCCTTTGTATTGAATGCCAATATGTGAATAGATGGCATCAGTCAATTTTTGATATTCATTTTGATTACGATCTTCTTTTCCACTCAAAAGACCTAAAACGATCAGTTTTTTCCCTTTATCACATTGGTGTTTTAACCATTTTAGCCAGGCAGTTCCATTTTTCATTTGATTTGAGTTAAAAGCCGTGATAATCGCTCGGTAATTTTTCATTTTCTGATCATTTGGAAAAGATTGGGTGTTGACATCAATATAGTCAGATATCAACCCATAATAGTCAGTAACTGTTTGACAGATTTCAAAAAACGTGTTGACGTTTTCTTTCTGCCCTGTATTGGATTGATATGCAATCAATAATTTTCTTGGAAGAATTGTGTCGCCGTATACATGTTGTGTAGCAGTAACGATGATGAAACTTTGAATGATCATAATAATGATGGCTTTCATTTTTTATTCCTTTTCAGTGCTTGTGGTTTTGTTTTTTTTCTATGAAATATTGGTTAAGCTATTTTTCGAGCTTTCCTATGCAAGAACTTTTCCATTGACAATCAAGAGAATGTGAATATTCTTTATAATTCTATTGCATTTGATTACAAGTTATGTCATAGAATCAGATCAAAATATCATGAAAAGCGCAATTATTATGACAAATTTAAATGATGCGATACTTAATAACGAATAGCAAACTTTCAATAACAGGTACATTATGAAGCCAAATACAAAAATCGGATTTATCGGCGCTGGGAATATGGCAGAAGCTTTTATTTGTGGTCTAACGAAACGCATTGATGGCTCACAAATACAAATAAGCGATCCCGATGAACCAAGAATGGAACTGTTGAAAAAAAAATACCATATAAAGGATGCATTTAATAACATTGATTTATTTCAAAATAATGATATAGTTATCTTGGCAGTTAAACCTCAAATCATGAAAACTGTTGTAACTCAAATAAAACCATCACGAATTGACTCACATCGCTTAATTGTTTCCATTGCAGCAGGTATCCAAATAGAAACGCTATCAAAAATTCTGTATAACGACCTGGACAAAGAATTATGCCATTTATTACCGATTATTCGTGTCATGCCAAATACACCGGCATTGATTCAATTTGGAATGTCTGCCTATTGTGGCAACATGTTTGCAACAGAAAATGATATGCAAACTGTTCATGAAATTTTGAGGTCAATGGGAAAAGTGATTGCAGTTGAAGAAAAGCAGATGAACGCCATTACAGCCATATCAGGTTCAGGGCCGGCTTATTTTTTCTATTTTGTTGAATCCATGATTCAGGCAGCCAATAAACTTGGCTTTTCTGAAAAGGAATCACGCATGCTGGTATTGCAGACTGCTGAAGGTGCAATGCAATTGCTAAATCAACCGGATGCCTGTCCGAAAGAACTAAGGCAAAAGGTGACATCAAAAGGTGGTACAACTGAAGCTGCCATTGGTGTAATGGATTCAAAATCTGTCAAAAATGTAATTATTGATGCCATTAAGTGTGCTGAAAAGCGCGCAAAAGAACTGAGTCAAATGTAAAAATGCGTTATATATGTATTTTTAGTCGAATGGGATTGGGGCTTGTTTTTATTTGGGCCTCTGTGGATAAAATTATCAATCCTGATCAATTTGCTGAAATGATATATCACTATAAAATTCTGCCTGAATTTTTGATACACCCTGTTGCGATTTTTTTACCCTGGCTGGAGCTTATTACTGGAGCTTTATTGATTATTGGCTTATGGGAAAAGACAGCATTAATTATTTTCAATCTATTGATTTTTGTTTTTATGATTGCGCTGCTATCTGCTTTAATAAGAGGTCTGGATATTCATTGTGGGTGTTTTACAGTAGACCCCAATGCAGAGAAAGAACTTGTCATGTCAATTTTACGTGACATTGGATTACTTTTTGTAGGCACTGTATGCTTGATGAAATCAGTGCGTAAAAACTAATAAATTATAATTGGCTATGTTTACACAAAATATTTCATATCATGCAGCTTTTTTTGCAGGCTTATTGTCATTTTTTTCCCCATGTATATTACCATTGATACCGGCGTATTTTACATTAATAACCGGTTTCAGTCTTGAAGAACTTACAGGGGAAAATACCCAAGGCATTCGCCGCAAAGTGATAATATCAACTATTGCCTATATTCTAGGCTTTTCAACTGTGTTTATTATATTGGGTGCATCTGCTTCGTTTGTAGGACAAATGATTCAAGCCTATCAATCAACGATTCGGATCGTTGGTGGACATATCATTTGTATTTTAGGATTTCATTTGATCGGTGTAATTCGTATTTCCGGGCTGGACTATGAAAAGCGCATTCATTTGAATCAAAAACCATTACATTTTATGGGTACCTTTATCATTGGTATGGCATTTGGCGCTGGCTGGAGTCCATGCATTGGTCCGATACTAGGTTCCATATTCATTTTAGCGGCAAATCAAAACAGTATCGTTCAGGGGATCGTGTTATTAACACTATATTCAGCAGGCTTGGCATTACCATTTTTATTGATATCCTTTTCTATTCAATCATTACTGACATGGCTTTCCCGAGCAAGACAATTTATTAAGTATGTGAATACCATATCCGGATCATTATTAATCATTATAGGTATTCTTTTAATCATTAACAAATTGCAATTTATGGGGTAATTAATGAATAAATTTGCTAAATTTATCATGTGTTTAAGTGTATTCTTTTTACTAAGTACATCTGGGTGGGCCGGTCGCGTTGATTGGTTGGCGTACCAACAAGGAATTGAGAAAGCCAAAGTTGCCAAAAAACCAATTTTTCTTAATTTTTATGCCAATTGGTGCGGCTATTGTCGAAAAATGGAAAATGAAACGTTTGCTGATCGAACAGTTGCCAATATTTTACAGGATTCATTTGTTCCCATTCGCTTAAATTCAGACAAACAACCTCGAATATCAGCAAGTTATGGTGTGCGTGGTTTACCTTTTTTTTGGTTTTTAACAGCCAAAGCGGAGAGAATCGCTGCATTGCCTGGTTATATACCCAAAAATATGTTTATTAAATATCTCAAGTTTATCGAAAGTTCGAGCTATAAAAAAATGGATTTCCAACAGTTCATGCAATCTGGAAAGACAACAAAAACAAAAAAATAAACTTGACTTTTATTTGCAGTTATGTTTTTTGTATTTATTTACGAAAAGTCATTAATTAAAGTACAAAACAGTTTTAAATTACAAAAAAATTAAATAATCGGAAATATTAAATGTTTTAATTCAAGTAAACATTTGATTTATCCACGATTTAAAGGAGGTTGAAATGAAAAACCTATTCATTGCCCAAAACTCTGGATCAGCGCTGAAGAACTTGACTATTCTTTCAATTGTCGCTTTATTTTTATTGCTTTTTACGATAAACTCTTCTGTGGCAGGTGTTCGAGAAGATATTATCGAGCAACTCAAGATGGTACAGTCCTATGAAGAGGTCGCTAAAACAGTCATAAGTAATGCCATCATGAATCAAGGTATGGATATTGATGAGATATCAAAACAATTGATGGAAGCCATTGTTGAATTTGCAACAGAAATGAACGATGACATTGCCCAGTCAATCCAGGAAGCCAGTCAAGGGGCAATTGTTGGAACGATTCAAACGGCAGCTCAGGTGGGGATGGATGTCAAAAAGAATACAGAAAATGCGTCTAAAACAATCATAAAAAATGCGATAAATGCTTCTGCAAAGTCAAATATAACAATGAATCAGGTTGTTCAATCTGTTGCAACAGGAACAGCAAATGGTGTTGTTATGGTTGCTGCAGGCAGCAGTGATGTTGGCATTATGATGGATTTAACTGAAGGAGCTTCAGAAGGTATTGTAAATGGTACAATTGAGGCTGCATCAGTAAGCGGTCAGACAGAAGCAGCCATGTCATCTGCAATTGAAGCTGCTACAAAAAGCTGTGTCTTTGCAATTAAAACAGCAATTTCAACTACTGCAATAGATGCCACGCCTATTATTGAAGCATGTATTTCAGGTGCGATTAAAGGGAGTGGTAACAATCAAAGAATTGTAGCTGAAACATTGATTAGTATTAAAAATGATATCCCTGGAATTGATGTTGATAAGTTTGTTCATTCCATTTCTGAAGACACACCAACTGATGATGAAACTGTTGTTGATGAAGAAATTGAGGAAGATGAAGAAGAAACAACGACAACAACGACTACGACAACAACTACTACTACAACGACAACAACTACTACAGTTACATGGACAATTCCAACAACAACAACGACGACCACAACGACAACTGTATCTAGCCCTTACAGATAATAATGTGTTTTACTTTTTATTCTTTTGTTGAGACGACCACACAAAATAAATCATTTTCGTGTGGTCGATGATAATCAATAATAGTGATTTAAACGATTCAAATACCTTCATCCAATAACACCCAAACTATTTTTTTCTTGACAATTATTCCATTATTGCATTATAAATATTTATTTTATTATCGGGACGTGGCTCAGTCTGGTAGAGCACAGCGTTCGGGACGCTGGGGTCGGTGGTTCAAATCCACTCGTCCCGATTGATTGTAATTAAAGCATTTGAAGTAGGGTTTTATGGATTGATGCCATAAACCCTTTTTTTTATCACTTCCTTAAAGAATGATATCAAGGCAAAAAAAATGAGAATTTTAATAACTGGTGGTGCAGGATTTATTGGATCTCACCTTGCAGAAGCATTACTCGAAGCAGGTGAAGAAGTTTATATTATTGATGATTTATCAACTGGCAGCATTGATAATATCAATTTATTGCAACGCAAGAACGTCGAAAATGCACGTTTATTTTTTCATGAAAAAAGCATTCTCGATGATGAAACCATGCTTGATCTTGTAGGGACATGTGACATGGTGTATCATCTGGCTGCTGCAGTAGGCGTTCAATATATTTTGGATAACCCTTTAAAGTCTATTAAAATCAATATTCAAGGTACAGAAAGAGTTTTGGAACTTTGTGCCAGATTCAAAAAGAAGGTTCTGATTGCTTCTTCATCAGAAGTTTATGGCAAGCATTTACATGCGCCTCTTGTAGAAACTGATAATTTAATATATGGGCCATCAAGTAAATTTCGTTGGAGCTATGCAGCATCAAAACTGATTGATGAATTTTTTGCCATTGCCTATCATCGTATGAATGCTTTGGATATTGTAATAACCCGATTATTCAACACTGTTGGACCGCGCCAAACAGGTGCTTATGGCATGGTTATTCCACGTTTAGTGCTACAAGCATTGAAAAACGAACCTTTAACTGTTTATGGCGATGGCTCTCAAACTCGCACTTTTACGCATGTAAAAGATGTTGTTCGGGCGTTGATCGCTTTGATGAATACGCAATCTGCAATTGGAGAAACGTTTAATATTGGTGGAACAGAAGAGATATCCATAAAAGATCTGGCGCTAAAAATAATTGAAAAAACGAAATCTGCATCAAAAATTGAATTTATTCCATATGAAAAAGCCTTTGCCAAAGATTTCGAAGACATGCAACGTCGCGTACCTGGTATAGAAAAAATTGCTCAGCATACAGGATTTCAGCCACATTTTACCCTTGATGATATCTTAGGGGAAGTTGCATCCTATTTGCAATGATAATGAATTCGTTTTTCAATAAAACATTTTCTTAGGAATTTTGAAATTTTTAAATAATGCTCATGTGAAACTAAATAAGTCCAAATCTTTAGATTTAGTTGTCCCACATTAAAGAATAATTAGGCTCTCAGTCATATAAAAACTTATTCTTAGATTATTCCCCAAATCCGTGGCGTATTTTTTGCCAAAAGTAAAAAAACGCCTAAACAAATAAATTTCATACAAAACAAGTATCATTTTGTATCTTTTCTTCATTCCAGCCACCATCCTCTTCATTTCACCTACCA
>Ga0272440_1002390_pt1 | contig 14677 bp, 7 predicted proteins | sample SSMMMBAug17_FD_192440 | JGI IMG/M metagenome (GOLD analysis project Ga0272440, IMG submission 192440) | Marine sediment archaeal communities from Little Sippewissett salt marsh, Falmouth, MA, United States - SSM-MMB-Aug17 | ecosystem: Environmental > Aquatic > Marine > Wetlands > Sediment ...
AAATATCAGGATATAGAGCGTTTTTTTCAGAATTATACAGAATTAAATATACGATTTGAAAAAAAATACGAAGATATCATTGCTTTTTGGGTCGATATCTCTTTAAATATTTCTTCTGTAATGAAAGGAAAAAAGAAAGATTTTTGGAGTCAATCAGAATGTATACTGTTCTTGATCAGATCGCCTGTATCTAAAAATGTATTAAGTATCCATGTCAACAAAATAATTAAAGAAGTAAAAGAAACATTAACTCAAAAAGGTTCCAGTCAAAAAGCACATCTTCTATATGTCATTGATGATAATATTGATATGCAAAATTATTTAAATGATTCATTTCCCAATATTTTTGTTTCCAATCGTGATGGATTGAAATCAATATTGTTAGCTTCGAACTCCAGGGAGCATATCCATGATCGCTTAAGAACAAAAAATATTAATCTTTCATGTTGTCCATATAATTATTTAGGCCCTACTGATCCAGAATTATTTGTTGGTAGAACTGAGTTATTGCAAGAAATTTTAGACAGCAAAAGTGTTTATGCCTTTGCAATTGCCGGAGGCCGAAAAATTGGTAAGTCATCATTGTTATTTAAGTTAATGGCTACAATTAATACATCAGATTATAGAGAGAAATTTTATCCTATATATATTGATTGCAGTGGTTCAAGTTCTTATGATGCTTTGGTTGAAGAAATTTATCGAAAATTACATCCGGATTTTAGAACAATAATTGATGATAATTTGGAATCTTTGCTATCCAGAGGCTTCAGAGGTAAGCCAATTATGTTATTATTGGATGAAATGGATGCTTTGATTCAAAATGTCAGCTCATCCAGCGAGGATTCTGATTTTGTCAATTTTGAAAATACTATTCGAACAATAGCCAATAAAAAACGTGTGAAGGTAGTTATATGTGGTAATAGAGAAGTCTTTGAGTTAATAACAGACGCATCACACCCATATTACAATCTATTTGATCGAAAACAACTTGAGGCTTTATCGATAGACGAAGTTCGCCAATTGCTAACCCTTCCATTTTTAAGCCTTAATTTTGAGATTGAAAATACACAGCAACTGGTTCAACAAATATATGAGAAAACATCCGGTCATCCAAGTGCTGTCCAATTTATTGCCAGAGATTTATTTGAAGTTTCAGATAAAAAAACAATTCAAATGAAAGATTTAGACACTGTATTAGAAAAAGAAGACCTTATCTATTTTATTGATAATATTTTTGTAATCAATACATCATCAATAGAGCGATTGATTTGTTTTTTAACATTAAATAAAGATAAATTTTCCATTGAAGATGTTTTAATTGAATTTGAGAACAATCAAATCAGAGTCACTGACCCCTGGAAAACAGTGAAAATTGCATTGAATCATTTACAATTTAACAATATTTTGAAAAAACAAAAAAATCGGTTTTCTTTTTTGTATCCACTCATGAAAATAATTATCAAGGAATATCTTTATTCCCCTTATTTAATTAAATCATTGATCTCAGAGGTGACAAATTGATACCTATTACATCCCAATTAATAACTATCCCTGAAAACAAACATCTTAACACTATCATAGAAAGTATTAAAGATAATAACTGTCTTTTTATTGTGGGGCCACGTGGAATGGGTAAAAGTTTAATTATCCAGGCAGCGCATAATAGCATGTGCGTAAATTCAGAATATGATAGTTTTTACTTTGACATTGAAAGAATTGGCCCTGTAGATTTATATGAACATATTTCCCAAAAAATTGCACAAAAAACAAATCTTAATTATGTCTATGAAAAGAATATTGCAAAATTTCTTAATGAATCTATTAAAAAGAAAACAGTTTTGTTTTTTGACAAATTTCGTGTTCTCAAGGATTTTGATTTCTATTACCAATTTATGAATGATTGTTTAAAAATACATAACGAAGGAAAAGCCTATCCTGAATCAGGTTGTTCAAAAATTGTCATGATTTTTAATAGTTCTATTATTCATACTTCTCAACCTAATGTTCATTCTTTATGGGATATTGCATATAGAATAGTTATAAAACCATTAAATATTGATGCTATTGACGAAATCATTGGTAAATCACTAAATAGTGAAGATCTTTTATTGAATCATAACCATTTAGTATCAGAAATATATAGAGTAACATCTGGACATCGGTTGTTGTCAAGAAACTTGACTTTTTTTTTAATTCATAAATCTTCAATTCAACTATTACAAAAAATTGATATTAATATATATATTGACCATATATGGAAAATACTTAATCACGTTGAAGAAGAAAAAATTGATTTAGACGATGAAATTTGTAATCATTTTATGTTTATTATTCAACTAATAGAATCTTCTTTTCAGTTAACAAAAATCTTAATTAAAATTTTATATAAAAAAAAAATGGATAGAGGGTCTAAAATTCCTTTTTATGATAAGCTAACCATAACCGGAATACTAAAAAAAAATACAAAAGGAAATTATATATTTTCGAATATTATTTATAAAGAATTTATTAAACGTTTATTTAAAGGAAGGCGAGCTGGCTATTATTGCTTATTTCATTCTACTGATGAAGAGTTATGGCGACTATCGATGGAAATATTTGCAGATCCAACTAATAGAAATCATAATAACAAATATCTGTTAGCATCAGAAAGTTCTTTTGAGCATATAATCCGCCAGTTAATTCAAAAAATGAGAAAACTTTCAGACCCTTTCCAACTCATAGAATTATTTTCTCTTATTCTGATTCAGGTTTTTCAAATTGCTAAGTGGTCAATATTTATCATCGGTGAAAATAATATTCAGCAAAAAGATAAAGTATTTAATATTCATCAAAAAAAATGTCAAATAAATGAAAAGGAAAAAAAGAATATTTTAGAATATACAAAACATATTATTGCAGGACGTATTTTTCAGGTAGATTGGACAGAAAAATGGTATGCTTTCCCTTTCTCAACTGAAAGAGCAAATGATAGATTGTTTGTTGGATATGTAAAAAATGTTGATCAAATAATTGTTAAAAAACTATCTGTTTTTGTTAAAGAAACTTTTTTTATTTATAATTTTCTTCAAAAAGAGATTTCTGACAAAGTTTTAAAAGAGACAGCTACTCAGTTTCCTGAAAAATTAAAATTTGACGAAACAACTCAGATTAGGGAAAAAATGCAAGCTGTTTGGGAACTTAGTAGAAAAATATTGGAAATTTATAATATAAGGCCATATATTTTTCATGAAGTATTCCCTGATGGTCGTGTGATATCATCAAGAAATGTTGATTCTAATTTATCAACAATATTAACCATAAATGATTATATAGTAAATATAAAAAAAATTATGGTCAACGAAGGTAAAAGCGTATTTAACCTATCATCAAAAAGACATTTCATCGGTAATAAACTTGATAATAACATTTTTATTTTGCTTGAAACAATAATACCGATTAGAAAATTAACTCAAATACAAAACTCTTTAATTAGCTCCTTTGATATTTTCTATAGATTAATCAATGATCTTTCTATGATGGAAGTTGTTCATCGAACAATAATAGAAAGCGAAAATTGTGTATTCGCAATTAACAATGACCATTTTTTTATTTTTGCAAGCAAAGGATTTAATGAAATTTTTCCAACTACCATAAAAAATATAAAAAAAATAAAATGTTATGACTTGTTGAATAAAGGTAACAAATGTGTTGATTGTCCAATGGATACTAAGAATAATTTCCAAACTCATTCTTCAATTATAAAAAGTTTTCCTGTTGATACAGATAGTGAGTCTGACAAAAAAGTTATTATGGTTTGTCATTATTCCCCATTAAAATTCAGGACTGGAAAAGATGATGCAGGCATAATTGTATATTTAAATGATGTTACGAAATCAATGTTGATAATGGAATCAATTACTAAAATGCAAAGTATGTCGAATCTTAATGATATTGAAAAACAAATTATGGAAACATTAAATACATTTGGTTTTTCTCGTATTTTTGAATGGAAGCCTCAATCTGACAGTAAAACATTTACTAAAAAATTCGTAAGTGTAAACTATTTAGGAAAAGATCTATCTAAGAAAAAAAGTTCTTCTTTCAGGAAGGGAGAAGTATATTTTGAAGATAAAGATGAGTTTCAAGACACCAGATATGTAACAATTTGGTATAGAAAAAATACACCGAAAAATTTTTTAAAACATATAAAATCTTTAGATAATCTGTTTGATGAAACTCATACAAATCAAATAATACATGGTGCTAATACGGTTAGTTTTAGCATTAGAGAATCTAAATCTGTTGGTGCATATGACGAAAAAAGAAAACACCCCTATTTATGGGTAAGTTTTCCTATCTATTGGGATAATGAGATACAATACTTGTTTAACATGGATAACCAGTCTGATGTTGATAAAAATCAAATGCTACTTAATATTTCAAATATCCAGTTATTAGAAACCTTTTGTATGGCCGCAAGTTCAATAATGGAAAACGTATGGAAACGTAATCGCTATTTTGATCAATTTCATAGTATGATCGCTCATTCTGTTAATGAACCCTTGCAAATTTTACAATTTGCTTTTCCTCTACTTGTAAATGAGAAAAAAAGTCTTGAAAAAAGAAAACATTGGGCAAAAATTTCGCAGTATAACCTGGAACAAGTGCAAAGTTTAATCAACAGTTTTGTGATAATTGAAAAAGGTAACAAAATAGTAAAACCAACAAATGTCAAGCTGAATGAGCTTTTGAAAAATCAAATTGCTATTTTTGAACTCGTTGCTGACATATACAGCATAAATTTACTTGTCAATATTCCTAAATTTGATATACATTGCCAAACAGATGATCGAATACTTAAATTGATTTTAAATAATCTTTTAGGAAATACCTTTCAATATATTAAATCAAACAAATCCAAACAAAAAGAAATAAGAATTGATTTACAAAAAAAATTGGATAATTGTATTATTAGTATTTCTGACAATGGTACAGGCTTGCCTGAAATAGTAAAAAACTATTTTAGACAACCTTATTATTCAGGCTTGCCATATCCTAATACTGGTTTTGGCATTGGTTTCAGTCGTGAAATGGCAAATATGTTAAAAGGGGATGTCTGCAGGAATGAAAAACATACTTCCGGAACAATGCTGGTAATTATTTTACCCGATTATGAATAATATGTTAACCATTATTCGGATATGGCTTTTTTAATCAAACAGAGTATGTACAGAATAATATTTTTTAATTGTTCTTAACAATTTCGTTAAAAAATTAAAACAAATCTCTCACAATTTTAAGGAATAATTATGAGTTCAAAAATATTTTATGTCGTTCATATTGATGATAACTCTGAATTATTAATATTTACAGAAGAAATCATTGATGAAATTGAAGGTATTGAAATTGCATATACATCTTTTACTAATAGAGGGGATTTCTTTGAAGAAGAGATAGAAGTTCCTGATTTAATTATTACAGATTTGATGTTAGAACCTGATAAACAGATAGAAGAACCTGCTCAAACGGGAATTGATTTTATTCAGAATATCAAATCTAATGAAACCTTTAAAAATACAAAAATAATGGTTTTTTCAGCAAGATCAGATGACTTCCTAAAAAAAGAACTATCGCCTTACGTTGTAAAATACTGCACAAAAGATATGACAGACTCTGAATTTCAACAAACCATTAAAGCATTATTAACAGGAAATTAGTCATGAAAAAAAAAGAGCGAAAACCAGATGATCCAGTTATTGTGTATCGACAATTAACTCGCCATATCTCTCATTTATCTGATCTCGTTGATAAAATATCCAATATTCAAGGATGTTATTTAGATCAAATATTTAATACAATCTCGCCAATCATTCAGCAAATGATTCCTAAAATTAAAGATATTGTAATGGTAGGGATGAAACCAGGACAATTAAATGTTGAATATACCGTGCATGGAAAAAATACTATTGATATTCAGCTTCCAAAAAAGAAATCTTCTTCAAATGAGATTGAAAAATTATTTGATAGAGTGAGTAGTGAAGGGTGTTACTTTTGGAATTTCAGACCTGACACACCCAATTTTTTTAAAGCTTCATCCGATCAACGCGCTTTTATAATCACTTATTTATCCCGCCTTCCAAATAATGAACAACTTTTTTTAATCATGGCGACTCAGCCAGTGAGCAGCAAAAAACGCAAACACAATGATTTTTTTATTACTTATGAAATAAATACCCTTAAATTGATGTCCAAAATTATAGGAAAGCATATTAGCAATGTCTTTAATTTTGAAGTTAATCAATATTTGATGGCAAAAGAATTTGAACGTCATTAATAATCAAATTTCTGATTATAGATTATTACTCTTGTTAATTTTTTTAGTGAAATGAGTTATTATGCCAGAAAACTATACGAAAAAAATATCGCCAATAACAGCAGATTACATAGAGTCATATAAAAAAATCTCAAAATTTGAATTTTCCATAAATTCAGTTGATGTTGATAAGCTATTCAACCATTATGAATTAAAAGATAAAAGATATCCATTTCTGTATAAAGATAAAAAAAAACGTATTGGAAAATATTTTTCTTTAATTAAAAACAACTGGTCATTGGGGTGGCAGGGAAAAAATACTGTTCTATGGACGCTGATTTACAAAGACAAACAGAAAAATGATATGACAACTGTTACTTTCTGGAGATATACAAAAAACAGTTGGGCTGCACAGCATCTGACATCTACAGGATATCCTGAATGCGTATTATCAATGATGTTAAAAGCACAGGCTGAAGGTTTTGCAAGAGAATACAGATCGTTTCATAATTTTTATTCATCTACCAATCCTTATGCTGAGCAAAAATTTGGAGATGTTACCCGATCATTGGATCAAAATTATGCAACAGTATATTCAATGAATTATTATAAAGTTAAAAGTAAACCCAAAAAAATAAAAAATCCGTCATTTATAGTAGAACAAATCACCAATCAATCAACATTGGATATCGTTCCATTTCTTAAAAACATTCAAGGCCAGGTTTATGTTTCTGCTGAAGAACTGGATCAACCGGATATTGAACTTGAAGATGTTGATAAAATCTATCGTCAATACGGCCTGAGCAGAAAAAGACATTTTTGGATTACCCGAGATAAAATTAATGGTGCTATAACAGGAGTCATTATTATCAATCGTGCACCTTTTGGCTTTAATTTCAGTTTGTTAGAAAATCGATCTGATTTATTAATTTCCAATGAGGTAACGATTAAAGAAAAACAAGAAATTTGTTGTTTGTTGATTGCAAAAGCTTGGGAAGCATTTTTTACCCCTGACTTTCCGCTGGCATACCCCATTAATTACATTCAGATAATGGTTAATGATAATCTAAAAACAATTATTAAGTCTACTACTCTTAAAACAGAATTCATTAAAAAATATGAAAGAAGCATTTGGTTATACGAAGCTTTTCCTAATTGGTTTGATAAAATTAAATCCTTTTTGCCAGAATCTGTAAAACAAGCAGAAATTAAGCATAAAGAACAGTATGATAAGCATTATTTTTTACAAGAATCAGATTCTGAAACATGGCGATTGGCCAACAAAGTAGATCCAAAACAATTTGTTCACAACTATTTAAAGCCTTTGATCAAAAAGGGTGATTATGTTCTTGATGTTGGAGCAGGCCCGGCTGTTATTGACTGTGAACTGGCAAATAACTTTCCTGACATTAAAGTAGTTGCTTTAGATAACAGTATCAAAAGATTAAAGGACGCACAAAAAAATATTGAAAGGGCAGGTCTAAAATCTAACATTTCAACAAAATTTGGAATCGCAAATGATCTCCCTTTTAAAGCAAATTCTTTTGATTTTGTTTTTGCCAGATTTTTATTGGAATATCTTCCTGATTCTGAGTCTGTTCTTAAAGAGATGAAACGTGTTACAAGAAAAGGTGGAAAGATAATGGTTCAGGATTTGGATGGTCAACTATATTGGCATTATCCGGAAGATGATTATATTTCAAGCAAGTTAAAGGTTATTTTACAGCATTTAAAAGACTCATCCGGTTTTGATCCTTTTATTGGCCGAAAACTGTATCATATGTTTTATCAGGCTAATTTAAAACAAATAAAAACAAAAGCAGAGAGCTATCACCTTTTTGCAGGTCCAATGGACAAAAAAAATCAAAAATTATGGTTTACAAAACTTCATAATGCCAGGCATAAAATTATTGAAGCTCTAAACAGTGAAAAAAAAGCTGACGATTTTATTGATGCTTATATGAATTATTTTAAAGAAAAACATACATTGACGTATTCGGTTGTTTTTACTGTCAGTGGGGTAAAATAAAATTACGAAAGGATTTTCATAATTATGGAAAACGATAGTGATTCTATTTATAACAGTGGTATCCTCAATACTTTTATATTATTACTGAAACATAAATATCCAAAAGCAAATATTCATAAAATACTCAAAAGTTCCAAAATAACTATGTCTGAAATTGAAGACCCGGATAAATGGTTTACACAAAAAGAGATTTCCGATTTTCATACAGAAGTACAAAAAGAAACCAATGAAGTGGATATAGCCTATAAAGCAGGAATCTTTGCAGCTAAACCACAAGCTATGAATATCCTCAAAGACATTCTTCAATTACAAGATCCGATTAATGTTTATAAAAAAATAAATAAATTTGCAGAACAATTGTCTAAATCAGCAATTTATAAAACCGAAATTCTTTCAAATAATTCAGTAAAAATTACAGTTACATATGAAAAAGAAGAAGAACTGTTTCAATGTAAAAATCGAAGAGGTTATCTTGAAGCAATACCAAAAATTTTTGGATATAAAGCTAATGTTGAACATGATAAAAATAACTGTTGCCATTTATCAGATAACAAAAAATGTGTTTATTCTATTTCACTTAAAAAATTGAAAACAGAAATTGCAGAGGACTATCGCGAACTTGTAAAAACAATTGATTATAAAAATCGGTCAATTAGCATTATTCAGGAAATAAGCAAAAAATTAGGTGAATGTAAGTTCCATAATGATATTATTGAACAATCCCTTGATTATTTAAAAAAGGAACAGAAAGATTTTAAAAGATATATTATCTGGGCAGCTGATGATGAAAAGAAACAGTTAATCTATCAAGATAGTAGAGGGTGTTCAGATGATGAAATTAAAATTCTAAAGGAGACCCCATTTAATATTAAAAAAATAGATGAAGTAGGCCCTCTAATTAAATGTTTTCAGAACAAAAAACCAGAACTTGTAAACGATATTGAATATATTTCAGATACAATGACGCCGAAGACAAAAGGTTTTGTTGAAAAAATGAAAGTCAAATCATTCATTTGCTGTCCAATTTATTTTGGGGAAGATAAATATGGTGTACTGGAGGCTGATAACAAAGCAGATGATGCTATTACATTAACCCAGGAAGATGTTGACCTTCTTATGAATGTAGCTTATCAGATCGGTTCTGCTTTATATTATAGAACAGTAGCAAACAATAATTTAAACAAAAACAGAGAAAAACACTCAGCACACACATTTAATAAATGCTATAATACGCCAATCAAGAATATATGTCATAGATTGCGTCAAATTCTATACTTAGAAAATCCTTTTGCAAAATTTTTAACAATTTCAATAGAAGATTTTATCGATTTATGGGCAAACGAGCATTCAGCATTAACCAATGTCCCAACAAAATTTAATCAACAATATAATAATAAAAAATGGATTGACGGCTTCTCTTGGAATGGTTTTAAGGATGATCTTGAAAATTTCATGTATCACATTTTTTATTTATGTATTAATGATTTATATGATCATGTCAATGAAGAAGAAATTCCACAAAGACTTCGGCCAATGAGTAAAATATGGGAACCTTTGAATGCTGGTTGGGATCAGGCGATTAGCTGGAAAAATTTTATCAATTTCGAATTTTCAATTTCTCATTCAGATTCTGATTATTTATTAGGAATAAGGCCATTATTTCGTGTGATACTGATAAATATGCTCCAAAACGCTATTGAAGCAATTGATTTTTATTCTGTAGCACAACAATATAAAATACAAAGTGACACTGTTGTTCTTCCTAAAATTAAATTTTCTATTGATCAAAATGAGGATGAAACAGTTATTACAGTCTTAAGTGAAGGCTTTGTTATGCATGAAACTCTTGTAAAAAAATATCAAAATGATTTTAAAGAAATTTATAATAATCCTAAAAATTATTATCATGATTCTAATTATGATGAGATTATAGAAAAGAAAGAGTATACCTCTAAATCTGGTACAGGATCTGGTATTGCATTAATTGAAGCCGCCTTATATTTTGCGAAAATTATTCATATTAAGGATGGTAAAATTAATAGAGGCCAAATGACTGTGAAGACTGAAATTAATGAAAAATTATCGAGTGAATATGATAAGAAAATGTCAGGCAATACAACTTTTTCAATAACATTGCCTTATGGTAAAAAAATGACAAAGGCATTTGATGAATCACCCCTTACATTTCAAGATGCTGAAGAGAGAATCGCTTATCAATGGTCTTTACTGTTTGATGATAACAATATAAATCAAGATGGTGAAAAAAATAATAGCACGACAAACAGTAAATTATCTAATGATGAAAACAAGGGCACTTATAAATCAGAATTATCAAAATATAATGAAAATATTCCTCTGGAAAAAATTGACGTTTTAATTATAGAAGATTCTCGACCTGATCGTTACAGGTTCAGAGATATTCTTACTGAAAGAGGTTTAACCTTTGCGTTTACGTGGGATGCCAGGTACAAACAAATGTTAGACATTGAATCAATAATGAACATTATTAACACATGTAATCCTTCAAGAATAATATTAGATCTCGCGTGGACTATTGATGATGAAAGAATTTTAGAAAAATTGCGATTTATGAGTTGTAAAGAGTTGCATGACAACGAAAAGAGGATCAAGCAATTAAATGCATTCCAATTTTTGGATACAATAACTGAAAAATATAAAGATAGTGGAACTAAATTTGTAAATCCCCAAATTATTATTGTGACTCAATATATTTTTACTGTAACATATGGTATAAGTGAATATATTACTAAACATTACATTCAAGAAGCAAATCTCAGAATAACTATAATAAATAAGTGGAGACAAGAAATTGATCTTAAGAAGCTTATTAAATAAAGGACGTTTATAATGATTGAGGCTTTACCTTTTGAAGTAATTAACGACATGAAACAAAATGCATGTATCTTTGGCACATTACCAGACATGAATACTTATCTGTTTAAAATATTAAACGAATATAAACCAAACTATAATTTTTTTTATTTAAATGATATAAATTTCAATGATAATGATTTCTTAAATGTCTTGTCAGATAATAATGCAGAATACCTTTTTTTTGTATCAAACATTCACTCAGTAAAAAATGATATTCAACTAAATCATAGAACAATTGAACAAATTTATGAAGATAGAATAAGTTTAGAAAAACTTTTAAAATCAAAAAAAAAAGTAGATTCAGAAAAGGAGTCTGCTAAGCCTGTTGGGCTGTTTATACCTTTGGAGCATCCTTATTTATTAAAGCAACCTTTTTATTTACCTGAAAAAATAGAGTCCTTTCTAAACGAAAAATGGCGATGTTACATTTTTCCATTTAATTCTGTTGTTAATAAAAATATGGTTGATGTCAGTTCTGAAATCATTAAAGACTATAGCGATATAATGATAAAACGATTTGAAACCATTGTGCCATGTTTATATGAACCAGGACAATATGAGTCAATTCGTGGGGTTAATCGTTTAAAAAAAAATGTTTTTTTTGCTTCTGTAAAACCATCAAAAATAGATTTTAGATACGAATACATTAAAATAGACTCCCTTCAAAAAATAAAAAAAGAATACAACAATTATGATTTGATCAACTGTAATCGTCTTGCAAATAATCTTTACTACATAACAAATCATGTATTATTTGAAAGTGAATTCCTAGGAGCAATAAGGTCTTCTGCTGAAACCCAAGAAAGTTATACACAATTCGAACTTTATCCCTTGAGCAAATTACTTGAAAGAAATATTCCCAAAGAACGCCTTGATAATTTTTTAAAAGATCTAAATGAAGGCTTAAAAAAATTATATGATACAACAAAGCCCGATAATGTGAAAAAGTCTTTTCCTATTTATCAGAAACATATTTTTCCTTATTGTGCAATAATAGCAAAGACTCATTTGGGGCAAGTAAAAATAAATGAAAAAATATCCGATTCAAAAAATTCTGACTTTTCAGTTGATAATTTTTGGAAACTGGTACACAAAAAAAGTCTCTACTGCAAAATATCTGAAATATCTCCATCCCTTGTTGATAAAGATCAATTTAGCTTTACTTTAGTTCCTGTAACTGAAAAATACGACAGTTGTATTAGAATAAAATCTAATTATAAGTATGAAGATTGGCGTGAAATTTTAATCAATAAAGGAATCACAGAAGGAACAATTATTGAATTGAAAGATACTATTCTTGTTGGGACATTGTTTTTTGTTTATGATATTATTATTGACCAGGTACAACTAATCAAAATGAATTATGATAAAATGATTATTCAGGAAAAAGGTAATATCTCTGAAATATTTAAAATTCACCAAAAAAGAAAAAATGAGAGGGAAGAAAGATTAAATCATTTTATAAACACTGAAAAAATTCTGTTAATTAATGAAGAACGTTATTTTAATCCTCTATATTTATTGAAAAAATTTGCGTTAACAGATCCTTTATTGTTAGAAAATACAGGAGCTGCTCATGGTGACTTAAATCTTGATAACATTTTATTACACATTACTAAAAAAGATGACATGGACAATAACCAATCCTTTCCCAAGAAAGGTAGTTACGAGTTGAAATTTATTGATTTATCATCATTTGATATAGACTATCCCTTGTCATTTGATTATGTTAAATTAGAGGTTGAAATCAAAAATCATATTTTGTCTTGGGATTTATTCTCATTTTTAAATTCACCAACAGAAACTGAAGATCATATCAAAAAAAGTTATACAAATATTGTTTTGCTTTTTGAAAAAAGACTGAGGGAATTATCTGAAAAAAAAGCATCAAATGAGATTATCCCCGATGAAGAAAAGTTCACACAAAAAATGAATTGTTTATTTCCTTTTTTAGTAAAACTAAGAAAATCAGGAATACAAAGATACGATCGTGTACCAGAAGCACCGATATTATATGCACAGCAATTGTTTTTCTATAGTTTACGCTCCATGATGTATGAAACTGAAGTAAAAATACATGAAAATATAGATAAACGTCCTATATGGCGCCGACGTTGGGCTTTTCTGGGCGCTTTAGTCGCTTCAGAAAGCTTCTCTAACTTAACCAATTACTCTAACTAAAAGGAATCCCTCATGCAATTCGCCAATCAAGCCATCAGTTTTTTTGTATCGGGTTTGTTATGTATGCTCTGGATGTTCTTACCGGTTTTCGGTATGAATGAATCATTGCACAAAACAATTCAAGACCACATTAATTCCAATGGATTTGCTGCTTTAGGGCTCTTTTTTATTTTTCCATTTTCCTATGCTTTGGGAAATGCCATTAATTCTCTTGCAAACCTTGCATTTAGCAAAAGAGATCAAAAAATACGTAACGATGTTCTTGATAACATCAAAAAAATTTCCGAAAATCAAATTATAGAAAAAGACATCAAAAAAATTAATAAATTCATTCAAATCAAAAATAATGAAATATTCAATTTTTATCGATTCCAATCATACACTTCAGAAACGAAACTCTATGATTTTTTGACCTTTCATCGAGAAATTATTCGCATTCTCCGTGCATTATCGTTAAATTCATTTATGATATTTCTTGCCTTTTTTACTATTGTAGATTGCTTTTTGATTAAATGCCTTGGTTTGATTTTGATGGCAGCTTATATTATCATTTTAGTTCTTCCGCATATTAGCATTGATGAAAAAGATAAAACCAAATTTTTACCTGGATTATACAAAAAAATGATAAACAAAAATCCTCTCAATTTTATTTCTATTAAAATCGTCGCATTAAATATAACCATTTTTCTATTTATTATTATGCCGCTAATTATCATGCCAATTTCCACAAAAATATTTTCTCTCAATCACCCTGAATTATACTATATTGGTGTCCTTTTTTTATTTATTTCAAGCCTTTCAAGCATTGCATGGGAAAAACAACAAGAAGATTTTTATTTGACAATGATTCGTGCTCATTTTACTGAAATTATCAGTAATAAGTAAACCCATAGATTCAAAAATTATTGAGTCAATTTTGTGCTGTCGGGCTACTATAATACGTTCGCAGGTGTTGAATCAAATACTGAGCCGGTTGAAGCTACAACGTGATTGGCAGATCACCGGACAACATCAAATATGTTGCTGCCGACTCAATAATATTTGAATTGCTGGAACTGTCATAATAAGTTTTCGGGTATATTTTTCCTATTTTTTACTCTTTCTTTGTTTTTTTAAATCAAAATTATATTCCATTGCCCATATCAGACCACGGTGGGCATAATGTTCGCGTTCTAAAAGGAAATATGCATATCATAGAATCTCTTCAACAGTTTATGCCAAAGGTCGTCAGCGGAGAACTGCCTGGGATGGTATTTAATATGGCCTATGGCATTCAA
>Ga0272440_1002391_pt1 | contig 14664 bp, 7 predicted proteins | sample SSMMMBAug17_FD_192440 | JGI IMG/M metagenome (GOLD analysis project Ga0272440, IMG submission 192440) | Marine sediment archaeal communities from Little Sippewissett salt marsh, Falmouth, MA, United States - SSM-MMB-Aug17 | ecosystem: Environmental > Aquatic > Marine > Wetlands > Sediment ...
AATGAACAATTATGGGCATCCTTCATATTCCAGTTAACACTTTTTTTGTACGATTTGTCTTATGTAGAGACGCACGGCAGTGCGTCTCCGAGCAAAGAAAGGGCAAAATTTTTTTGGTTCTTAATTTTAAAGACATGATCGACCTTTCTTCGCTCGGAGACGCACTGCCGTGCGTCTCTACAAGGGGAACCACAATCACAATTCTGGAAAAAGTGTTAACTACTTTTCAACAAATATGAAGGATGCCCAAATATGAAGGGTGCCCAATTATGAAATGAGGAATTTATTTTTTTAGTTTTCCTAAGCTTAAATAAATAGTAAAACATTGATTGCCATTTATAGGTTTCAATTCAATAACGTGTCATCCAATTTGTGTCCATCAAGGCCTCAAAAAAAATAAACGACCAACAGAATAAAATGCATTTGATTTTAAAAATGTATAAATGAAACAAATCGCATTTCTGTTAAATATTATTGAGATTTAACGAAATTAAACTGTATATAAATTTAAATTTCATATCAAACTGTTTTTATTTTACAACTAGATAAATAATTAATTCAGATGATTAGAATAAATTGATTGTTTTGCCCTTCTCTTTTTTTGAAGCATACCCAAAATTAGGTAACTACATAATCTTTCCATCTGATTTATGAAGTATCGTACGAACTTCAGAGTCTTTAGATTTGATTCGGTTCTTGACAGATATTGCTTTTAACAATAGTTAAATTTGCATCGTTAACCACAAACAGGAGTCAGTCATGTCAATAACCATTTTTCTCATCATTCTTTCCATTCAAATATCTGTATTTACAAATCTTCATGCAGAAATCATCACTGACTCATCCTTTGGTCAGGAACAAACCATTCCATTAAAAGATAATACTTACTCAATAGAAGCATCATATGGCCAAACACACGGTGGAAATTTATTCCATAGTTTTAAAACTTTTAATATTGAAGCAGGAAAAATCGCCGATTTTAAAGGGCCTTCATCTGTCCAAAACATTATTTCTCGTGTAACTGGTGGTGAACCTTCATTGATTAATGGCACACTAAAATCTGAAATCTCAGGCGCAAACTTATTTTTGTTAAACCCCAATGGAATTATTTTTGGAGAACTCGCCCGCCTGGATATCAAAGGTTCTTTTTATGCCAGCACATCAGATTATCTTCAAATGGAAGATGGCTCAAAATGGATGACTTCAGCAACTGATTTGCCTGGACTCACATTATCTCCACCTCAACAGTTTGGTTTTATTGATCGTAATATTGCGCCGATTACATTCAACAATTTGGTAACAGAAACAAGTGATCCGGCATCATCAGGCCAGGCAGCAGATGAAATACCGCCTAATTTTGACAATGACGTAGAAACAAATAAACCACTGGATAATGCATTTGCTGTTCAGGGAAGCAATGATATATGCATTATTGGTGGTGAAATTATCATTAAAGATGGCACAATACTCGCCATAGAAGATACGCCATCAATCAAACGAACGGATTATAGAAAAGGAAATATTCAGCTTGTTAGCCTTAAAAGTAAGATGAATGTCCTATTGGATCCCAGTGACATGGACTGGCGTCATGTAGATCAACTGGATCATATTACCATTAAAGATGCTGTCTTGAATGTTAGTGGTAATCAATGTGGCGGGATTAATATTGTTGGAAAAGATATTACTTTGGATAATACAATGGTTTTCATGGATAATTATAATACAGTTTCTGGTAATCAACTAAACATTGTTGGCGAAAATTTGACGATGATGAGAGAGTCACAAATCGTTGCCAGAACATTTTCTGATGATCAGGCGCCCAATATAAAGATAGATCTCCGATCAGATTTAAAAATATTGGGGATGAGAAGTGATAAAAAGGTCAGTATTATATCCCATTCAGGCACTTTGCTAGATAAAATGAGCCCAAAAAAAGGAATGACATCTTTTGTTGAAATAAATGCCAGGAATTTTTTTCTTTTGGATGGCGCTGTAATTAGTAATTTTTCCTATAGTCGTGGTGATTGCCAGAGTGTTATCATAAATGCAGAAGAAAATATTGAGATTTCCAGCCCAAATAACATTGAAGATCCATCAGCAATCTACGTCAAGTCTTTACAAAAGCATAAAGACTCGGGAAAATCAGGGACAATAAAATTAACCGCAAAGAATATTTTATTGTCTGAGGGCGCAAAACTTAGTGCCAGCACTTATGGTGGCGGTAAAGGTGGCAGTATAGAATTCAACGCCGATGAGGATGTGACGTTGAAGGGAATTTGGCGCAGCAAAAAAGGTGAAGGTCAAACTGGATGTGATATTTTTGTACGTTCTTATTGTCGCTTACAGGGTGTTCAAGGTCATTCTGGAGATGTGAGTATTAACGCAAAGAATATTTATTTAAAAGATGGGGCAAGCATTAAATCAGAGACATACAGTTCTGGCATTGGTGGTACAATTACCTTAAATGCCTCTGAAACGATTTCACTTGAGGGCATTGATGGCTTAAAAAATTCATGTTCAATTAACTCATCCGCTATACAAAAGGGAATAACGTATGGTGACGATCCTGCAGGAAATATAAACATGACAGCCCAAAATATATATCTTTTCCATGGGGCTTCAATCAAAACACAAACCGAGAATAAGGGTAATGCAGGGAAAATAACCATTAAAGCATCTCAAACCCTTAAACTGTCAAACCAAAAGCCGGAGGCAAAAAATCCTTCCTGTGCAATTGTTTCTTCGGCAACAGAAACGAGTTCGGGTAATGGGGGAGTGATTGAAATCCAGGCTAAAAATATACAGCTTCTAGAAGGGGCTTACATTCAGACTGGCACTGCTTCAACAGGGAATGCTGGAGAAGTTTATATCCACAATACAAACAACTTGACTTTAAGCCATTCAAGAATTGCATCGGAGAGCAAAATGTCTATGACCGGCAATCAAAATGGGGGGGCAGCCGGACAAATCAAAATTCAAACCAGTGGTAATTTGTTATTATTAGAATCATCACGAATTACAACAGATGCCGTTTCTTCTGGCGGTGGTATTATTGATATAGAAAATGGTAATGCATTGACACTAATCAACAGTAATGTAACCACGAATGTCAAGCAAGGTGAAGGAAATGGCGGAGATATAAATATTAAAAGCAATATCACTGCATTAAATCATGGAATCATTTCAGCCAATGCAGAAGCTGGCGATGGAGGAGCTATCTATATCTATACGCATCACTTGCTTAAATCCCCGGATAGTCGAATTGAAGCAACATCAGAGCGAGGCAACGATGGGACAGTTGAAATTGAAGTACCCAGTATAGAAGGCATTGAAAATTTATTAAATCTTTCGGGCAATTACTTGCCATCGATTAATATTGTCAAAACACTATGTGAAAACATCAATGAAGAAAACACGATTAAACTGGTTATCGATCATCCTTATGCAGTATCTGGCCAGGCCGCTGATTGGTATCATCTTTCAACCTATGCGACTCATTTAAGTACAAATTTTCATTTTTCTAATGATTTTGATAGTTTTTCCAGGGATTTCACCGATGAGGCACTTTTTCTAACAAGGGATTAGATAAAATGAAACAAATAAAAAAAATCAGTTGTACGATTACTACTTTGGTGATGATATGGATTTTGCCAAATGCGCATGCATCCGATCAATGGGTGGATTCTGTTCAAAAAATGGTAATACAGGGGCAATATGTCAGAGCGATTAACAAAATTGAGTCATTACAACAATTCCTGGATAAAAATTCAAACGATTACCTGCAGTCGCAGTTACTCAAAGCAAATGCTTTAAAAGCAATAGGCCGCCATAATGATGCATTTGACATCCTCAAACCTTTTGATAGTAATGCTAAAAAATACCCACCTGAACTATCTGTTCGGTTGAAAAATTCAATCGGTAACATTTTAGCTTATTATTCACAAGCAGAAGAGGCCTCAAAATATTTTGAGCAATCAATGAAAATTGCCATACAATCTGGATATCCGCTGTTATACTGCGAAACACTAAATGAAATTGGTTTGTTATACGCTATATACATGGACAGGCCAGCGTATAAGAAGAAATCTACTAAATATTTCAATGAAGCCCTCAATTGTTTAAGGCGGCATGAATCTGGTCAATCCTCTTTCCATGCCCGCCTGTTGATCAATCTTGCAAAAACATATGTAATGACAAATCATAACAAGTCGATACCAACACTTAAAAAGGCATTGGCTTACATTTCAAAATTTCCAGATACATACATGAAAGGCATGTTATTGTCAGATATTGCATATCTTTACGAATATGGAAAGAAAGGAAAAACTAAGGCTCATATTAAAAAGGCATATGAGATTTACCAGCAAATGGAAACGATCAACAATTGCATCAATGATAATCGACTGGCATCTCGACTTTACTTGCGATTGGCTGGGTTGTATGAAAAAGATCAGCAAATCAAACAAGCCATGAAGCTCACCCAAAAAAGTATATTCCATGCCCAACAAATTCCTTCGCAGCATTCATTATATCTGTCCTGTTGGCAACTGGCCCGATTACATAAAAAAGCCGACAATCTGGAAAAAGCGATTAAGCAATACAGTCAGGCCATTGAATATTTATCACCGATTCGTAAACAAATATACAATAGTGAACTCACCAAAAAAAATGTGTTTGATCAAAATATTAAGCCGGTTTACCTGGAATTATCAGAGCTATATTTTGAAATGGCGGATGCGGTCAAAATGAATTCTGCCCTTTATGATGAATACATTCAACAGATCTGGACAATTATGGATCAAGTAAAAGCCGCAGAGCTGGAGGACATATTTAATGATCCCTGTGTGACTTATCATAAAGATACTGACTTGAAACTGGATGATACCCCCGAATCTGTTGCCATTATTTACTTTATTCCATTTTCCAGGCAACCCGCCTTGATTATGCGTTTACCCAATGGTTTCAGGCATCTTCGGCTGAACATTGAAACATCGAATTTCACTGAGAAGATCTATCAGCTACGCAAAGACATTCTCGACTGGGGAAATTTTGAAACCAATGCCGCCGAGCTGTACAATCTGATTATTGCGCCCATATACAACGACCTCAAAAGACAGAATGTCAAAACCCTCGTGATTGCTTCTGATGGCGCCATGTGTTTGATACCATTTTCTGTTTTTTTTATGCCAGATGAACGATTCCTGATTGAAGAATTTGAGATTGTTACCATTCCGGCTCTGCATTTGACCCGCATGGATGAAGTCAACCGCCAAAATCCCATGGGGCTGATATGTGGTCTGACAGAAGAGCGAAAGGTGGGGAATATTCGTTTTGTTGAACTGCCTCTTATCAAGCAGGAGGTTGAAGATATTGGTCAGATTATTCCTGGAAAAGTCTTGTTAAACAATGATTATACTTTTGCCCGATTAAAAAAAGAAATGGAAGAAGCGAACTATTCAGCCGTCCACCTGGCAACTCATGGAGAATTTGGCAGTATCCCCGAAAAAACATTTCTAGTTACACAAAATAGTCTAATGACAATGAACGACCTTGAAGGCCTAATCAAGAAACGTTCAGGATATTCCATTGATTTACTGACCCTTAGTGCCTGTCAGACAGCTATCGGTGATTCTCGGGCTGCTTTTGGACTGGCTGGTATTGCAGTGAAAGCAGGTGCCAATTGTGCGGTTGCAACATTATGGTCAGTGGATGATTTTGCCTCGCAAAAAATATTCACCAGTTTTTATCGCAACGTGTTTGAAAAAAAATATACAAAAGCCAAAGCTATGCAGCAGGCACAGTTGAAATTTTTTAATGATCCCCGACTCTGGCAACCCGTTATGTGGAGTGCTTTTTTGGTGATTGGTAACTGGAATTGATCATAACGTCACATTCTTCATGTTTGATTAAAAGGAGCTAACATCTTAGCCCTGAGAGGCCGTCAACAGACCAGCACAGGTTTTCCAAACTTGTTGATACGTCTTATCCATTCTTTCTTGTTTTACTATCAGCCTATAATCATATAAATTTATTGACTTTTTACTTGACAATAAACGCATATCTGTATACTAAAATTTTAGTAATTGAATTATTTATTAAAGGAGAATTTATCATGAAGAAAACAACTTATTTTTTTTCACTATTTATTTTTTTATGGGTGTTTCAGGCATCCGGCTATGCACAAGAAAAAGTGGTCATCAGTTCAGGTGACTGGCCACCCTATACCGCCGCCAAGCTGAAAAATTATGGTTACGCGCTTCATATCATTTCCTCGGCATTTGAAACCCAAGGTGTTCAGGTGGAATATTCCTTTCTTCCATGGAAACGTGCATATGTGAAGGCAGAAAAAGGGGAATTCGCTGCCACTGCCGTGTGGTTTCGAAATAAAGAGCGTGAAGCTGTATTTCATTTCAGTGATTCGATTGAGTCATTTAATACAGTGTTATTCCATAGAAAAGACAAGCAAATTGAATGGAAAACAATGGCTGATTTGAAAAAGTATACAATTGGTATCACACATGGATATACATATGGTGATGAATTTAACAAGGCGGCAAAGGAATACGGCTATAAACTGGATAAATCTCCCACAGACATTTCAGGCTTTAAAAAATTGATTAAGGAAAGAATTGATGTTTTTTTGTGTGACTTTGGCGTTGGCTACTGGATGTTACATAACGATTTTCCATCTGCGGTGAAGTCGCTTGTAACAAACAGTCCGAATGTGTTGATGAAAAATACAGTCCATGTTCTTGCAACAAAGAAGAAACCAGAAAGCCTGGAAATACTCAAAAAATTGAACAAAGGCTTGGGCGAGTTGAAACAGAAAGGGATGATGGAACAATTTAAGGACAAACTGATTGAAGGTTATTATGGTAATTAGTTTTGTTGACGCACCTGCACCTATTAAATAAATTTCTTTTTTTTTGTGGGAAACTCACCGCCTGGGGTTGAAACCGGTTAAAACCCCAGGCGGTCGCGGCTTTGCCGAAATTCTGCATGGTAGAATTTTTATAGACAACCAAACCGGGCAAGTGTCGATTATTGGTTAATCATAGGAACTGGCAGCTTGCTGTTGTCTTTATCAGCCTTGGTGACAACCACTTTATCCAGAGCATCTTGATATATTGTCACCGGCGTTTTTTCACGAACTGTTTTTTCAAAGTTACTTTCAACCTGTTTACGCTGATCAAGAATCTGCTTGTGACGAATTTTTGCCTTTACTTTTTCAAATGGCCTGACCTTTGATGGCCGTCGATCGATAAGTTTCACAAGATAAAGCCCATCATCTGTTGTGATAATATCACTAATTTCATTAATTTTTTCTAATGCAAATCCCGCTGACAGCACTTTTTGATCCCAACGATATGCCTGGTTTTCATAAACCCATCCAATATCGCCGCCTTTGTAGCGAGTTACCTGATCCTCAGAATATTGAACAGCTACCGGGCCAAAACCACGTACATTGGATATCTGTGATGCTTTTTTTCGCGCTTCGAACATGCGAGTTTTGATTTTATTTTTTCGTTCATCACTCATTTTTGAATGAATGCGCATAAAAATAAGCGCCAGGCGCGCCTTAGCTGGTTGGGTGTATTTTTCAATATGGCTGGAATAATAGCTCTGAATTTCATCAGCCGTTAAGTCAACCCCATCGATCAACGGCTTAAGATATTTTTTCTTGTACTGCCCCACTAGAAGATTTTGATAGGTTCGGATAAAATCCGGTTGTTGATCAATGCCAGTTTTAATCGCCTGGTCAATCATGGCTGCACGTAAAATCATTTCTTCCAATAAAAGATTTTTGTCCAGGCTTTGTTGATGGCGTCCACCGCGACGTTTCATTTCTTTTTCAACATCTTGAATGAAAATTTTTTGGTTGCCGACAATGGCAATCAAGTCTTCCGGTTGTTTTTTCTGTGAAAAAAAATAGTAACTGACTACGATCACAGCCAACATAAGAATAATAGTAACTGTTTGTTTGTTTTGCTTTGTCATCATTTTCTCCATGTTTTGACGTATCTATTTAATGTTAATTTGATTTTTATTAGCATATTATATTATATTGCGCAACAATTCAAAACATAAACCACAACCGATAGCGTATGAAAGCGGTCCATCCAAACAGAATTCCCTGTACTGGTATAAAAAATGCTTTATATAATTATCTATTTATATTTCGTTTTCAAGCCACGAAAAAATACTCAGGAGAAAAATGCATGAAAAAAATATGTTATTTTAACTATCAGGTCTTTATTTTTATATTTATTTCAGTGTCTGTGGTAGTTTTTTTGCCATATCCAAAAAGCGCAGACTCCCAAACACCAAAACGACTTAAAACAGTTCGAATGATAACAACCTCCTGGCCCCCATATTTTGGACCGAATTTACCGAAAAATGGCTATTTCTGTGAAATCGTCCGCCAGGCTTTTTTAGAAGTGGGTTATCATGTTGTAATCCAGTTTACAGACTGGGTGACTGCCAAAGCACTTTCAAAAAATGGAGATTATGATGGCTTAATAGGTGGCTATTATAAGGAAGAACGAAAAAAATATTATACATATTCTCTGCCAGTGATATCTGCAAATACCATTTTTATTGCCAGAAAATCCCTCAACGCGGTTTATGATGGAAATTTAAAAAATTTGAAAAATTTTCGTTTGGGTGTATCAAAAGGGTATACGTATTCAAAAGTTTTTGATAACGCAGGATACCTCAATAAAATAGAGGCCTCTGGTCCAAAATCGTTGATAGATTTAATCCTTTTACAACAGGTTGATGTGGTCCTAATTTCAGAACAAGTTGCAAGGTATTATTTATTACAGCGATCAATCAAGGAGCGACAATCTCTCATTACTTTGGGGCCTTCTTTGGCACATAAAAAGATGCACATATTGATTTCAAAAAAAAAACCTGAACATCTAAAAGTTGCTTCTGACTTCAACCAGGGTTTAAAAAAGCTCGTAAGCTCTGGAAAGATGTCTGAATTGTTACCTTAAGTTATCAGGAGATATCTTTATGACAATTATTCGAAAATTTAGTCTAACAATACTTAGCTTTAGTCTGATTTCCAGTATTTTTCTGATTGTAATTTCAGTTAACTCACTGAAAAAAATTGCAGAAAGACAAGTTGCTGAAGTCTATACTGAGCGGCTTCGAATTGTTCTTTTTGAATTGCAACAAACTTATAATAAATTACAGCAAACCGGAATGCCGGAAATATATGAAAATGTGTATCAAAAAGATATCCTTAATTCGCTGAAAACAAGATACTATGCCAATACTGATCAGACGTATCTGTTTATTATTAATAAGAATCGTGAGCTTGTTTTACATCCGTATATCACAGGGGGCACACCTGATTTTGTGAAGGCGAAGAATTCAGATATTACAGCTCATATCATTTCACATGAAAATGGCAATTTTCAGTATATATGGAAAGGAATTCATAAATGGTGTGTTTTTAGAAAATTTTCACCCTGGAACTGGTATGTCACATTTACAGTTGATGATAATATTCGTTATCAAATATTAATACAGTTTCTTATTAAGTTTATTGCATTTGTTCTTTTTTCCAGTGTGGGTTTGATTGTCATCGTAATCTTTATGGTGAAGAAACTAATTCTTACGCCAATGAAAAGTATTCAGAATGAATTTGATAACGTTGCAAGTGGTCAGAAATCAAATATTCTTAATAAATATTTGAAATACAAAAATGAGATCAGTATATTTGTCGATCATTTTCAAAAGATGAACGAACAGATTCGATATCGACAACAGTTTGAGGAAACCATTATCAAGGTATCAAGGACACTCTCAAAGCGGATGAACATCGATGATGCCACAAAAAAGGCGCTTCAAATAATTGGCGAGTTTGCTGATGCTGATCGTGCATATGCTGTGATGACCAGTGAAAATGGTATCATTTTAGATGAATCCTATGAATGGTGTGCATCAGGAATCCGCCCTTTTATAGAGCCTTTCAAACAAGTTTGTTTATACAACGAATTTCCCTGGTTCTGGGCATGCTTACAAAACGGTCAGGATCTTGTTGTTTCATCTGTTGATGACCTTTTGGATGAACCCAATAACGAAAACAAATACTTTGTTTGTCAAGATACCCGGTCATTTGTTATTGTGCCATTGATGGATAGTCAAACCATTATTGGCTTTATCGGTTTGGATATTGTACAACCCGAAAAAAAATGGCCGATAGATATTATCGATATTTTGCATACAACCAGTGAAATTATGAGTGGCATGTGGATGAATCATAAACATACTGATGAAATCAATCGTCAAAATGAAAACAAACGCATCCTGCTTGACAATATTCCCGTTCAGATTTGGTTTTTAACAGATAACAATACATATGGCGCTGTCAATAAAGTCCATGCCGAGTTTAATGGGCTTGATATCAAAGATATGTCTTTTAAGAGCATTCATGATATTTTTCCCCAGGAAATTGCTGAATCATGGCATTCGGATAATGCTGATGTTTTTCAAACTGGAAAACAAATGGTTATTGCAAAATGGATTCCCAATTTTTCAGGAGATAAGCGTTTCATGTTAATCAGCAAAACGCCCAAGTTAGATTTTAGAGGAAATGTGGAATATATTGTCTGCGTGGCTGAAGATATTACAGAACGTAAGCTAGCAGAAGAAAAAAATCATAAGTTTATGGATGAAAGCAATCGGTTAATTCGACTCATGACTGGACGTGAACAGCGGGTTATGGAAGTTAAGAAAGAGGTGAATGCGTTGCTGGCTCAAGCCGGCAAGGAGCCCAAATACAGGAGTGTGATATGATTGCTGAAACTATCAAAAATTCGGGTCTAGCTGTTTTTTATCATGTCATCCAATATCGCAGGGGACAATTTTTAGCTGTTTTTTTGTACGGGATCGTTTTTTTGATGTTCGGGCATTCAATCCTGATTGCGAATGAATATGAAGAAATCACACGTGTTTTGGTTATTCATTCTTACCATTCTGGTTTTTCGTGGACAGATGGTCTGCAAAAAGGAATTTCTAAACGACTCCAAATGCATAAAAATATAGAAGTTTATACCGAATACCTGGATAGCAAACGCTACTCTTTAGATAATGTTACTGTTCCAACATTCAATTATTTGAAAAAAAAATACGCCAAACATAAACCCCACTTGCTCATATTATGCGACAACAACGCACTGACGTTCTATCGAAAATATGCCAACCAACTATTTCCTGATATGCCGATTGTTTTTTGCGGTATCAATAATTTTCATGATAATTTGTTGGAGGGTTTTGGCAACCGGGTCACCGGTGTAGTAGAAGCTGTGGATCCCAAAGGAACATTAGAATTAATCCGTCAACTTCAGCCAGATTTAAAACAACTCTATATTATTTCCGGAGCAACAGTGACAGCTCAGGCTGTGAAACAGCAGGTTGAACTTATCTTTAAACCTTTTCAACAAACTACCCAGTTTGTTTGGTTGGATCAACTCGCAACAAATGAGCTGCTGAACAGATTAAAAAATACGTCTCGGAATGATGCTGTGCTGTTGATATTATTCAACAGAGACGCCAATGGTAAATTTTACACATATGAAGAATCTGGACGATTCATTAGCCAGGAATCCATTGCACCTGTATACGGTATGTGGGATTTTTATATGGGGCATGGGATTGTCGGCGGTATGATGGCAAGTTCAGAATATCAGGGGGAAATGGCTGGAAATCTGGCGTTATCAATTATTCAAGACAATCAGATCCTTCCTGTTATTAGAGAAAGTCCAAATATTGCCATGTTTGATTATGAGATACTCAAAAAGAAAGGGCTTGATCCAAATCGCTTATCTGATGATGTTCAAATACAGAGACGTCCCAGTAACCAGGAAAAATTGCTCGAAACTTGTATCCAGTTTTTGGGTTGCCTGCTAACCCTCATTATGCTGGGAAATATTCTGGTTTTAGGTTATCATTTATTTAAAAAGCATCGCGTCCAATTGATATCTCTGATATCCAAAAACTTCAAAGGTATGGTTACGATGCTTACCTGCTGTATGATGGTTGCACTGAGTGTCAATGCTTATTTTGACTATAAACATCATATTCAAATTGTACGCAATGAGCTGCTCAATCAAAAAAAAACAATGATTGTTTCAATTGTTGAGATGCTTTTATCACAGATCGATTATAAAAAAAAGAATTACCCAAATGGCGACGTTAAAGAATTAAAAAATGATATCATCACACTAATAAGAAATACGTCCTATGGAGATGGAAAAGGTTATATATTTGTCACAAGTTATGATGGAACAGTACTGGTAAACAATTCTCAACAAGATATTGTTGGTAAAAATTTATACCATGTGAGGGATGTAAATGGTTTTAAATTTATACAAAAATCGATAAAACTGGCAAAAACGCCAAGTGGTGGGTTTGTTTCCTATGTATGGCGCAAACCTGACCAGGAAAAAAATACAAAAAAAATATCCTTTGTTCACGGCATTCATGACTGGGAATGGATGATTGGAACTGGCGTTTACCTGGATGATATTGAGGAAACCATTAGAAAACAAAAGTTCGCATTTAAAGAATCGCTAACGATCCATATTCTGGTCATTCTGATTATTTGTCTGTTGCTAATTTTTAGTATGAGTTTTGTTTCAAGGTTTTTGCTCAAACATTTAAAATCTGAGTTAAATAGGTTAACAGCAGGCATTAAGGATAAAACCGGTGATAGTGAAAATCTCCAACCTGATCGTTTCCGAATTGAAGAATTTAGCTTGATAGCAAAGGAAACAGCAAAGGCGTTTGCCATTTCAGAGCAAATGCACAAAAATTTACAGTCTTTTTTTAATTCTCTTGATGATTTTATTTTTGTCATGGATGCAGATATGAGAGTCATTGCGATCAATCAAACAGTCAGAAACCGTCTTGGGTATCGTTTAAATGAACTGCTCAATCAACCCATAGAATCTGTCTTTCCTGAATTTTACCATGACTGTATTAAGAATGAAATTGAAGATATGCTTGCAGAAAACGTTGATATCTGTACAGTTCCCCTGTCAACAAAAGAAGGCAACCCAATAGAGGTCGAAACGCGCATATTTAGAGGAGAATGGAACACTGAAGATGCCATATTTAGTATCAGTAAGGATATATCGGCGCTGAAGCAATCACAGGATCGATTGCAGAATATCATTAATGCGACAAATATCGGTATCTGGGAATGGAGCATTCAAACCGATCAAATGACTTTTAATGCGCGTTGGGCAAACATTTTTGGTTATTCCACTGAAGAGCTTTCGCCACTCTCCATTCAAATGTGGCGAGATCGGGTCCATCCCGATGACCTCAAGAAGGCGGAGTATTTATTGGCTGAACATTTTAATGGCAATATACCATTATATGATCTTGAATACCGAATGAAACATAAAAAAGATACATGGGTATGGGTTCACTCATGCGGACGTGTTGTCTCGTGGGCAGATGGTCACACGCCCTTGTTAATGAGTGGAATGCTTGCAGATATTACAGAAAGAAAGCAAACCGATGAAAATCTTCGAAATACTATGAATGAGCTGGAACTTTCAAAAACAACATTACTGAGTATGATGGAAGATGCTGAAATTGCCAGAAAAGAAGCGATGGATGCCAATGAGCAGTTAACGTTGATCAAACTAGCTGTCGATGAATCCAGTGATGCAATTGCCATATCAACAGTGGATGGCAATTTGTTTTACCAAAACAAGACGTTTACACAAATGTTTGGGTATGATCTGGAAATGTTTAAAACCATTTCACCCATGAATCTTTTTTCAGATAAACAGATTGGAAAAGACATTTTCAAAAAATGTATAAAAGGCGAAAACTGCGATATGGAAGTCATCATGGTCAACCAAAAAGGCATTAATTTTCCGGTCCATCTGCGTGCCAATGCAATTAAAAATGAACAAGGTGAGGTAGTGGGGTTGATGGGAGTCCAAACAGATATTACTGCGCGTAAAAAAGCAGAAAATGAATTATACAAAATAAATCTTGAACTGAAAGATAGTATTCGAAAAGCAAATTTGATGAAAGTAAAAGCTGAAATTGCCAACAAAGCCAAAAGTGAATTTCTCGCCAATATGAGCCATGAAATCAGAACACCGATGAATGCAATCATTGGTTTTAGCGATTTACTCGCATCACTGATTATCGATCAAAAGCAAAAGAGTTATCTGAAATCCATTCAAGTGTCCAGTAAAAATCTTCTCAGGTTAATTAATGATATCCTTGATCTTTCCAAAATCGAGGCCGGAAAGCTTGAAATTCAAAATGAAGTAATCAACCCATATACCATTTTTAATGAAATCAGGCAGGTGTTTGAAACAAATATATCTGAAAAGAATCTGGCTTTTAGAATTGAAATTGATGACACACTCCCCAAGGCACTTATCCTGGATGAAGTCAGATTGCGACAGATTCTGTTCAATTTAATTGGGAATGCAGTCAAGTTTACTGAAAAGGGGTTTATCAAGCTTTCTGTTAAAAAGAAGTACAAAAAAAATGATCAAAGCAAGCTTGATCTCTTATTTTTTGTTGAAGATACTGGCATTGGTATCCCTCAAGACCAAATATTTAAGATATTTGAATCGTTTAAACAGCAGGATGGGCAAAGTACCAAACAGTATGGTG
>Ga0272440_1002392_pt1 | contig 14663 bp, 9 predicted proteins | sample SSMMMBAug17_FD_192440 | JGI IMG/M metagenome (GOLD analysis project Ga0272440, IMG submission 192440) | Marine sediment archaeal communities from Little Sippewissett salt marsh, Falmouth, MA, United States - SSM-MMB-Aug17 | ecosystem: Environmental > Aquatic > Marine > Wetlands > Sediment ...
ATTTTCGAATGGGTGATGTACCCGTCACATAGCAATCAAGCCCAAGGCCTGAATGGCTGGATGGTTTTACACTCAATACAAATCTTGATAAATGTTTGCGTTGCATCCAATTTTCAAAGAATGTTCCATTTTCTTTTTCAAACAAACGTTCTTTAGGGGGTGGTTGAGAACGAAAAATAGCTGGCGTTTGATTTTTTCTTAAAAATTGAGCGTTTAACCAATTAGCAAGAATCATGGATTCAGCAACCAACATTCGGCATGGATTTTCACGATTAACGCGATGAATAATGATTTCTTCTGTATCTTCATCAATTCGGATATGAATTTCCGGTAATGTAATATGAACAGATTCATTATTCAGTCGAAATTCACGAAAGGCACATGCCAATTCATGAAGTTGACGAAGATCCGGATCATCATTGACCATCAGATTAGCATCATGATAGGTTAATTGTCTTTTAACTTTTACAATACTGGGAAAAATATCAAATTGCTGAACAATGGCCTTTGTATCAATCCATGCCATGATAGTGATAGCCGGACGAATTTTATCAGATTTGAGACTACATACATTTTCAGCAAGAATGGGTGGAAGCATTGGTATTTTTAGATCAGGTGTATAAATCGACGTTGACCGATTCATGGCTTCACTATCAATAAGACTTCCTTTCTCAATACAACTGGCAACATCTGCAATATGAATTCCCAGACAAAACAGTTTTCCATCCCATTCAATACTAAGCGCATCATCATGATCTGTTGTCGCCTGACCATCAATTGTAATTAAGTCCAAATGCGTCAAGTCTCTACGATCGGCTGATGATGTTATATACTGGGATACATTTTCAAAGGACGCCACAGCTTTCAAAACTTTTTGAGGAAACTCCATTGGGATCTCAAATCGGATTAAGTCAAGATTTTCATTTTCATGCCATGCACCTAATTTTATGAGCAATTTGAGTAATCCATTATCAATATCCACTCCAGCCCTGTCAACGATACCACGGCCAATATCATATCCATCACTTTCTTTCCCAAACAAATAAACTGATTTAAGGATATCAATGGTTTGAATTTTGTTCTCAGGTATTTCTGGAGATTGAGTGGTCATCACCTGTTTCAACCAATCACCACCCTCGATAATTATCGCTTGTTTTCGTTCAGCTTCCTTTGCCTGATGCTTGAGTTGTTCAACCTGATTTTCAGAGTTTGGAAAAAACCGATCCGGTGAAAACTTAAAATAAAATTTATTATGAAACAAGGCCCGAATCATTGCAGATATGTTATCATCATCAATATCATCAAAGTATAAGCCGGCCAACATATCAATATCAAGCCATTCCTGTTCACTATGAACAACTTCCCATAACTCGATAACATCAATTTGCTCTTGAATGGATTTACGTGTTGCAACAGTGTCTTTTAATCGCTTAACCATTTGGTCACGTCCCTGACTTAAATTAAGACCAGAGTGATTGACATGTACCAGTCGTTTAGCAGATAAGTTGACTTCGCGGTTGTTTTCATTCAGTATTCTGAGTCGTTGCTTTTTGGATTCTAAAACAACCGCGCATATAATTTCCTTTTGATCGATATACTCGACGATATTTCCAGGTTCCATGAAAAATTTATATCACATCAATGCTAAGTTATCAATTAACAAAAAAAATGGATGCAATATAAGTTAAGTAATCGATCATATATTTTCGGTATATATTATCGTCCAACGATATGTTTTTTCGCATTTTTTCTGGACAAACACTGACATTGATAATTTTCATACATCTGATCAGCCTGATTAAGAACATGTTGAAAGTTTCTGGGATCATCATGTCGATGATCACATCCACAGCCAACACAATCCCTGTTGCGTCTTTCAGGAAAGTATCGACAGGGTTGAACCCTTCCTCTGGCATCTTTATTTTGCCCATAAATATCAGTATTTGGCAATAAAGAACTATTGGAGCCGCCATAATAATACCAGTTGGTTAGAACACAGCCGCCACCAGCTTCTGGCGGTGGACATGTACAAATGGTATATGGCAGATCAAAAAGCTTCATCGTTGTAAAAATAGCGCCTCTTGCCAGATACTGGATGGAGGCCAGCTCAAAAACCAACTCTCGGTGAAGAAGATGTGCTTTATGATTTTTGTGCATGGAATGAATCCATGAAGGCGTGTATTTATCGAGTACAGGTAAAATTTCCCAACTACCATATGTTGATTCTAAGAGCGTTTCCAAACAATATTCTCTGGCATAATTTTGTTTGTCATACAAAAGTTTTTGGCACAATTTTTCATAAACAGGATCTGTATCTGGTAAATGACCATACCTTTGTAATAATGATTTATATCGATCAACAAAACGATCCAATAAAAATGTTTTATGCTCATCATCTAAAATGGTGTATACCCTATCATTTTTATATAAATCATTTGCAATTCCGGAACTTCGGCATACACAATGTCCCATATAAACCAGTGGAGCATCTAATATTTCTTTCCAAACCAGTTGAACAGGAAGCACTTGTCCATTCATAATGTATTTGAGACCTAAGTCCCTGAGAGTTGGGATGGCATCAAGTGGTAGATGAGCAATCCACCAGGGCATCAATACCAATAATTCATGAATAACAGGTATGGTTGTTTCACGACGCCAAAGGAAATAATCGCCAATTTTTCGTACCATTTTTTTTATCACAGGCAATTTCAGCTTTTTTGTATTTTCCGAGTAAAGAGATTCAACCAGTGAATTCAATAAATTTTTTTGATCAACATAAGACAGTTTTTCAGGAAAAGATTGTGGATTTTCAGCTTTAATATCATGTATCCGATCAACAACCGATTTGATTTCACGCAAGGCATCCTGGAAACGTCGTTCATGTTCTGCTTGTTCAGGGGTGATCGTTTCTCTTCGTTTTTTTTGAAGTAAAATAAGTAAGTCTTCAAGATTATTTTGTTTGCTCATTATGAGAATCCTTTGAAACATAAATATTTTTTTTATAAAAATTAAGTAATTGTTGTTTTTTTAACCTGAATAGTGTAAGATTTTATTACATTTTAAGTCAATAAAAAAATAAACGAAATACTTAACCCCGCTGGATGTTGTCTATGTACAATAACAATGCTTAACTGAATCACTTAATATGCATTGATGAAATTTAAACACAAACTACGATAATATCCAGTCATATCCGCAAAGCAAAAATTATTTGACTGTTAATCATTTTATAATATTTGGAAAATCTCTGATAGACATTTGTTAAAAGTTCTTATTGTTTTCAATATCTCAATTCGTTTAAATTTGTTGATATCAATTGCTTCGTCATTAAGCTTTAAACATGTCTATAAAAAATATAATCTTTTATTAAAAATTTATAATAATCTTGTAAAGGAGGATTTAAGTAATGAAAAGAACACTGACTATTTTGGCTGTACTGTTAATTGCCATCTTTATGACAATACCAGCTTATTCTGTTGACCATCAATTAGGTGGGGATTTGAGATTTAGAGCTTTAACAGCGGGTGATTGGTCTGGAAATGAGAATGATCCTGATAAAGATCGTTCCAGAGTTGACTCTCGTACACATTTAAAATATACGGCAAAAATACATGATGATTTAACCGTATATACAGCATTCCGAATTGATTCCATGTGGGGAGATGCCGGTACTGGAAGGGCAGGCGTTAGTGCCGCTACTGTTAAGCTGAAACATAGCTATCTTGATTTTAATATTGGAGAAACAAATTTTACAGTTGGTATGCAGGATTTTTTTGAAGCCAGGGGTTTACTGATTTATGATGTTGCACCTGGTATTTCAGTTACCACTCCACTCAGTGATCAATTCACTTTTAATGCAAAATGGATTAAATTTGGTGAAGGTGGTGTTAAAGGCGAAGACAAAGCACATCAAGATTTAGATACCCTTGCCATTCTGCCCCAAATTAAATTAAATGATAACATTACGTTTAAGCCCTATTTTTGGTATATCACGTCAAATGAGGTTAAAAATGCTGATAGAACGTGGGCCTGGTGGTGGGATACATCAGATATTGAAGATTTAGATATGTATTACCTGGGTTTTGATTTTGATGCAACGATAGGGGCAACATCTGTATGGTTCACAGGCATGTATCAGGCAGGTTCAGCTAATGTTGATGCTTCATGGCAAAATGGTATTGGTTCTGTAGATTTTTCAGGTATTGCAGCTTTAGGTGGTGGAAGTATAAACATTGGCAAAGCAACTTTATCTGCACAAGCTTTTTATGCATCAGGAGATGATGATCCGAATGATGATAAAATTGAACAATTCTTTTCAGCTGAAGCAGGTTATTATTATTGGTCAGAAATTATGGGTTTAGGCTCTAATGATGATGATATCCCTCATAATTTAGCTTGGTCATTAACAAATATTGTTGGTGGTGGCGGAACTGTTTCAATATGCGCGACTGAAGAAATGACAGTAGGTTTCGGGTTGTGGTATGCTGCTGCTGTAGAAGATTTTGCAGGGGAACATGGCCTTGTTGAAGCTGATGATTTCGGCACAGAACTAAATGGAAACATCAGTTACTCTTTAATGGACAATCTTAGCCTCTCATTTATCGGTGCATATGTCATTGCAGGGGATGCTCTCACAGAAGAAAATGTGGCTGATGCCAATATTGAAGGCGCTAATCCTTATTTTCTTCAAGCACAAATTAAAGCCAAATTTTAATATTATTTAAATATATTTCTTAGAGATTTCAGGCCGGCTGATACAGTCGGCCTTTTTTATGTAGAACTATTGATCGATTTCCTATATGTAAAAAAACAAATTGAAAACAATGAAACGAACTTTTTTCATTAAAGGAGAATTTATGAGAAAGTTAACATCTGATTGTAATTACCTGAAGAAAGATCGTTTTCCTCCGCCAGTCTATTTTAGAGATAATCATCAATCATATTTTAGTGATTTAGTTACATTAAATCCATCCTTAAAATTTAATTATAAAGAAAATCATAACCAACAGATTGATCACACAGCAAAAAGAGAAAGCTGAAAAAGAGATAGAACGATTATTAGACACTATTCAGAAAGAAAGGAAACAATAAAACAAGCCATTATTTGACTGAAAAAGAATATTGAGATAAAAAATTTTCCAACCTTATAAAATCAGGAGTATTAAAATATGCCTTCGCCAAAAAGCATACCGACCATTTTATGGATCGATAATGATATCCAATTTATTGAGGATATTGAAAAAAAATTTAATAATCATTATCTCATTATCAAAGCTCAACATTTCAATACTGCATTAGAAATATTGAGATCTCATCCACCTGAACTGATCATTACTGAATGGATATTGCCTGATGAACAAAAAGAAAAGATAATTTATAGTTTAAAAGATATGATAAAACACATTCCTGTTATTATTGTGTCCAGCCATAATGAATCCAGAGATATTGTAAAAGCAATAAAAGCAGGTGTACAGGATTATATCACAAAACCGGTCTCAAATGCTCAGGACTTACTTGAAATAATAAACAATACCAGTGAATCAATAGCAACATTCAACAAAACATTTTTCAATCATGACTCCCCAAAAAATAATGAATCAACAATAGATGATATTAATATTCATCTACAAAACGATTCTGAATCAAAAAAACATAATTTTTCTTTTACACCGCCAATCAGTCAATTTGGTGAGCGTTTGATCAATTCCTTTGGGCAGCACATGTTGGCTTCAGGCGGAAGCTTATATATGGTTGAAAGTGATGGTCTTCGTCTGGTTCATGCATTGGATCCTGGTCATGCTCCTTGGTTTGTTCCATTTCCTTTAAAAAAAAAATCAGTCCTTGAATATATCATGACCACAGGAAAACCACTACTGGTTCAAAATTTCAAAAATTCAACAAAATTTGTTTCAAGTGGTTGGGATGGTTATCTTGATGATTCTGTACTGGCCTTTCCTATTCCAGATGAAAATGATAGAATTGTTGGATTATTATCGTTTCATAGCCGTGTTCAACCCAAATTTTCAGAACAAGATAAAGATTTTGGATCTTTATTGGCTCATTTTACATCTGAAACGCTTCGTGCCATCAAAGTTACTTATGCACTAAAAGAAAGTCAGGAACGTCTCAGGTTGACCCTTGAAGCTACCAATGATGGCATATGGGATTGGAATCCAAAAACGCATAAAATTTATGTCAGTCCACGATGGTTCACAATGCTTGGTTATGAACCAGATGAGTTTCCACATTCTTATAAAACATTTCAGCAATTACTCCATCCAGATGATAAAGACCGATTGGATCATTTTTTTTGTAATCAATTAAAACGTAAAAAATCGTTTTCTATAGAATTTCGGATGAAAACAAAAGATGATAATTGGCTTTGGATTGAATCCAGAGGAAAAACAATGGAATGGGATGATGCTGGCAATGCTATACGTGTGATGGGCACTCATTCGGATATCAGCGAACGAAAACTTTCAGAAATAGAATTCTTTCGTCATAGCCAGGCTTTGCAACAATCACTGGATGGTATCGTTATTTGCGATATGGAAGGACAAATTGAATTTGTCAATCAGGCCTGGGCAACAATGCATGGATATGAAACTGATGAGCTCATTGGAAAACATTTGCATATCTTTATGAAACCACCTCAGCAAAATACTTATTCTGAATTTATAACGTATTTAAAAGAAAAAAAAGGCTTTATGCGTGATGATGAACACCTTGCCAAAGATGGAAAAATGTTTTCAATCCGAATGACAGCCAGTATTCTTAAAGATACAGACGCTGTTCCAATGGGCATATTATTGATTGTAAGAGATATTACAGACGAAATAAGTCTCGAAGCTCAATTACTTCAGGCTCAAAAAATGGAATCCATTGGTCGCCTGGCTGGTGGAATTGCTCATGATTTTAATAATTTACTGTCACCTATTATTGCCAATACTCAAATGGTAATGAGTGATATCGAAATGACGCCTTCAGTCCAACGAAAACTGGACAGAGTTCTGACAGCCGCTGAACGTGCCAGTGATTTGACACGTCAAATTCTTGTTTTCAGCCGAAAACAACTCATGGAAATGCAAACTTTTCAGCTAGCAGACGTTGTGAATAGTTTTTATAATATTATTTCATGTATGATTCGAGAAGATATCAAATTTGTTGCTAATACGAATGGATCAAAGGGGTTTATTCATGCTGATATTTCTCAGATAGAACAAATACTCATGAATATTCTGGTGAACGCTCAGGATGCAATGCCTCGTGGTGGGCAGATTAATCTTTTGGTTTCTGATATTGAACTTGATGAAATATACTCAGAAAAACATCCTGATGTTTCGCCTGGAAGCTATGTGATGATAGCTATTTCTGACACTGGAACTGGTATGTCCCGAGAAACTATTAAAAAGGCATTTGAACCTTTTTATACGACAAAAGAAAAAGGTAAGGGAACAGGACTCGGACTTTCAACAGTTTATGGTATTGTTAAACAACACAATGGACATATTCGCGTTTTCAGTGTTGAAAGTGAAGGCACAACTTTTACCCTTTATTTCCCTCGTGTAGAAGAAAAAACTTCCATAAAACAAACAAGCTTGTATCTATCTCAAACACAAATAAATGGACATGAAACCATTTTTGTTGTTGAAGATGAAGATATGGTTCGAGATCTTGTCTGTAGCATACTCAAACGTTTAGGCTATAAAGTCATTGATGCATGTGATGCCAATCAGTGTATGAAAAAAATAGACCAATATGATGGTCCAATACAATTATTGATTACAGATGTTGTTATGCCGGGAATGAATGGTAAAGAATTATTTATGGCACTGTCAAAAGATTATCCAGACATGAAAGTCATATTTATGTCTGGATATACCAGCGATATTATTATAGATAGAGGCATTTCAGATACTGAAGTTGAATTTATTCAAAAACCAATTTCTGTAAAAAAATTAACAGATGTTGTCAAAAAAATATTAAGTTGATATGAATCAGTTATTGATCATCAATAGTGATATATTTTTGACAGACAATAAGAAAAATTATGATTGATGAAAACAAACCATTACATCTTATCATTGCCGGAGGTGGCACAGGTGGTCATCTGTTTCCTGGAATTGCTGTTGCAGAGGCTCTAATGGATATCAATCCATTGAATCAAGTTCTTTTTTTAGGGACAGATAGACCTCTGGAAATAAAAATTCTTGCCAAAACCTCTTTTTGTCATGAAACTATCCCTGCCGGTGGAATAAAAGGCTTAAGTATTTGGAGCAAAATAAAATCACTTCTGCGGATACCATCCGGTATTTTAAAAGCAATGAACATTTACAGAAAATTTTCTCCACATATCGTATTAGGCGTTGGTGGGTATGTATCAGCTCCTTGTTGCATTGCAGCCCATTTAATGGGAATTCCGGTAATTATACAGGAACAAAATAGCATTCCGGGCCTGACCAATCGACTACTTGGGAAAATAGCCGACAAAATTTATGTATCTTTTCCAGAAACCTGTCAAAGGTTTAATCAAAAGAAAACATTTTATGTCGGTAATCCGGTTCGAAAAGAAATTGTTCAGGCATCAACCGAAACTCCTATTCAAAAAAACACCAACTGTTTTACTGTGTTCATCATTGGTGGTAGCCAGGGAGCCCGGGCCATCAATATAGCTATAACAGACGCTCTGCCATTTCTTGATAAAACTCAAATCGCTTTTATTCACCAAAGCGGTCAAAAAGATGAGCAGCATTTAAAAGATACTTACCAAATAAATGGTTTTCAGGCAGATGTTCGTTCTTTTTTTCATGATATGATGGCTCAGTATAAAAAAGCTGACCTTATTGTTTCTCGTTCAGGAGCATCAACAGTTGCAGAACTTACTATTTTGGGAAAACCATCTATCTTTATTCCCTTTCCATTTGCTGCTGATAATCATCAGGAAAAAAATGCGCGTGCAATTGTTAAAGCCGGGGGGGCAGACATGATTTTGGAAAGCCAACTGACTGGAAAGGTTTTGGCAGATCGTATCTCTTTTCTATCAAAGACTCCACAAGCAATGCAAAATATGCAAAATAATTGTATAGAATTCGGAAAACCAGGGGCCGCCAATCAAATTGCTGAAGATTGTTACAAATTATCCTAAAGCCTTGTTAAATGAAAAAGTTATTTAATTATATTTTTCCTGCCTTAATATATTGAAAGAATATGAAAATCTTTTTTTTGACTGTGTACATTCCCTTAAAAAAACGAACTGTTTCTTGCAACATATCTCTTTTTCTATTAATAAGGATAGATTAATCTTTTTTTAGAAACCATGATCGGATAATCATGTTTGACCCGAAAAATTTTCATATTCATTTTGTTGGTATTGGCGGCATTGGCATGAGTGCAATTGCCGAAATACTTATTGCTGAAGGTTATCATGTCAGTGGTTCTGATATACAACCAACACTGTTAACTGAGCAATTGTCAAAAGCAGGTGCAACCATTTTTTATGGACATAATGCTCATCAAATTGAGGGCGCAGATGTCCTTGTTTTTTCCACTGCAATTCGATCTAATAATTGTGAGATTGAAGCAGCCAAAATTATTAACATACCTGTTGTTCACCGCTCACAAATGTTAGCAGAAATCGTTCACAGAAAATTCAGCATTGCTGTTACAGGGTCGCATGGGAAAACAAGCACAACAGCAATTATTGGTGAAATATTATTGCAGGCAGGTTTATATCCTGGAATTGTATTGGGTGGAATTTTAAATAAACATGAAACCAATGCAGCACCAGGCAAGGGTAAATTTATAGTGGTTGAGGCTGATGAAAGTGATGGGTCTTTGTTAAACTTGAGCCCATCAATTGCAGTTATTACAAATGTTGATCAAGAGCATATGGATCATTATGGTACAATGGATAAAGTCCATCAGGCATTTTTTACTTTTGCTGATAAACCTCCATTTTATGGGGCAACAGTTTTATGTGTTGATGATCCGGTACTCAGGTCTTTTGTTCCAAAAATAAGCGGTCAGTGTATAACCTATGGTATTGAACATTCCGCGGATTTCATGGCAAAAAATATTAAACAACAAGCTCCTTCTGCAATGACCTTTGATTTAATTTACAAAAAAGAACTTATAGATCATATCACTTTAAATTTAGCAGGTTATCATAATGTATTAAATGCACTGGCATCTATTGCTGTCAGTCATATTCTTGATATATCATGGTCGGTTCAAAAAGATGCGCTTGCCGAGCTTGAAGGCGTACAAAGAAGAATGGATATTCGTGGAAATCGGGGGAATGTACTGGTTATGGATGACTATGGTCATCACCCAACAGAAATTGTTGCCACCTTGAAAGCTATCAAAGATGGGTGGCCTGATAGACACCTGTGTGTATTATTTCAACCTCATCGATATTCTCGAACAAAAGATTTATTTGATAATTTTACCCGATCTTTTGATTTAGCCGATCAACTTGTGATTTTGCCCATTTATAGTGCTGGTGAATCACCTATTGAAAATATTGATAGTCAGAATCTGTATCAGACAATGAAAGATATAGGATCAAACAAGGTATATTATGCAGAAACATTTCAGCAGGCAATATCCTTGATTGAAATGCATCACAAATCACTTTTACTGACATTGGGCGCTGGTGATATTCGAAAAGCCGGTGACCTTTTTTTAAAAGACAAATGATAATCACATCTGAGCATAAATCTTTTTTAAACAACCATTTTTCAGGGGTACAATATGGTGAACCGCTAAAAAATTATTCAAGTTTTCGTGTGGGTGGGCCTGCTGATGCCATTATTTTTCCAAAAAGCAGCGGCCAGTTATCATTATTGCTTTCCTGGCTAAAGCATCAGCAGATTTCGTGGATTGTAATTGGTGCTGGAAGTAATATTTTATTTGATGATTATGGTTTTCGTGGTATTGTTATTTGTTTAACAAACTGTTCCTCCATTGAATGGGATGGAAAAAGTATCAAAGCAAATGCAGGTGTTTCCTTAAAATTCCTATGCTTACATGCCATTCGACATTCATTGGCTGGAATGAATTTTGCTTTGGGTATACCTGGCACATTGGGTGGTGCCATTCGAATGAATGCCGGTGCTCAGGGCGGTGAAATATCCGATATCCTTGAATCTATTGACTGTATTTCAACAGATGGTAACAGTCATCATATCAAAAAAGAAACGCTAAAAATTGGATATCGACAAATGTCTTGGGAACATGTGGCTCCAGGGGCTGTTATTAGTGGCGCAACATTGTTATTATCACAGACTGACCCCAAAATTTTGCGAAAAGATGCACAAAAGAAAATGATTCAGCGACGAAAAACGCAACCCATCGGCTGTGCATGTGCTGGAAGTTTTTTTAAAAATCCTTTGGGACATTTTTCTGCCGGATATTTAATTGAGCAATCAGGTCTTAAAGGTTTTTGTTTGGGTGATGCCTGTGTATCTCAAAAACATGCAAACTTTATTATGAATAAAGGTCATGCAACATCAAAAGAAATAAAGGCACTCATGCAGCATATTCAACATGAGGTTCACTCTAAATTTAACATTAAACTGATTCCTGAGGTAAATATTATTCATGCATAACCGAATGGTGAACAGAAAAAATCAGCATAAAAAGTGTCTGAATATGAAAGGCATTACAATTTTTGTGGCCATGCTAACAGGCTTAAGTATTTTATGCATTTTTTTATATGATGTACTTATTGCCTTACCCTACTTTAAAACCAAAGACATTCAGATCAGCGGCCAGCAATTGTTATCCAAAAACGATATTTTGGCATGGGTTCAATTGAGTCCTCAAGAAAATATTGTTGCTGTTCGGACGAACAACATAAAAAAACGTTTGATTCATCATCCCTGGATCAGTCAGGCAACCATTTCTCGAACATTTCCAAATCGTTTATCAATTGAAATTGTTGAAAAACAACCATTGGCAATTGTGTTGTTTGATCGTCCTTTAATCATTGATACCAATGGCTATGTGATTAAAGAAAAAGACAAATCAGACTTTTCTGCTATTGATAATTTACCCATTATTACAGGTATGGCTCATGCCGATTTGTCACAGCCAGGAGATCCTCTGTCAAAAAAAATGATTGCAATTGTGCGTGTTTTAGCAAAAAAGAAACAGACCATTGGTTTTTCAAAAAATATAAAAATATCACAACTGCATGTTGACATTGATTTCGGTATCACGATATGGATAGGGGATTCTGAATATAAAATTTTTTTGGGACTTGACAATTATCAGAAAAAGTTTCAGCGATTAAGTAAGTTGTTGACATTTTTTCGTTATCGAAAAGCATATCAACGTATTGAATTTATTGATATGAATAATCTGGATCGTATTGTTGTACGACCTTACTCTGATAAGAATTCCGACGGCAAGGAGGTATAAAAAAAGGATGCGAGATCAAGAAGAGCTTATTGTCGGATTAGATATAGGTACCACAAAAATATGCGCTGTTGTGGGAGAAGTTACCAACGAAGGAATCCATATTATCGGTACAGGGACACACCCTTCTGTCGGATTACGAAAAGGTGTTATCGTTAATATAGAATCCACTGTGGATTCCATTAAAAAGGCTATTGAAGATGCTGAAATAATGGCAGGCTGTGAAATTTCAAATGTTTATGCCGGAATTGCCGGAGCTCATATGCAGGGATTTAACAGTCATGGCATTATAGCGGTTAAAGGTTCAGAAATCACACAAAACGATGTTCAACGAGTAATTGAAGCAGCCAGGGCTGTTGCAATCCCAATGGATCGTGAAGTTATACATGTGCTTCCTCAGGAATTTATTGTTGATGATCAACCTGGTATTCAAAATCCGGTTGGGATGGCAGGTGTCAGGCTTGAAGTTAAAATTCATATTGTTACTGGTGCTGTTTCAGCGGTTCAAAATATTGTCCGATGCGCAAACAGGGCTAACCTTGAAATTAATGATATTGTTTTGGAATCATTAGCTTCCGGAGAATCAGTGTTGTTACCCGAAGAAAAAGAATTAGGCGTTGCATTAATTGATATTGGAGGTGGCACTACTGATATGGCCATTTTTTCCGGAAAGAATATCAAACAAACGTCTGTTATTCCTTTGGGAGGAACCAATTTAACCAACGATCTGGCATATGGTTTGAGAACATCATTAACAGATGCAGAATCAATTAAAACCAAACATGGATCTTGTCTTCGAAACAAAATTAGCCCTGATGACAGTGTTGAAATCACTGGTGTTGGTGGTGGAAATCGGTCAAGACAGGTACCACGAGCCGTACTGTGTGAGATCATAGAACCTCGTATGGAAGAACTTTTTGCGCTGATTAATCGTGAGGTTTATCGGGCAGGGATGGAACGATTAATTGTTTCAGGTTATGTGTTAACCGGAGGTGCATCATTACTTCATGGCGTTACCGAACTTGGGGAGATGGTACTTGAACAACCCATTCGTATTGGAAAGCCTAAAGGTATTAAAGGATTGACAGATGTTGTTAATAATCCAATGTATGCAACCGGGGTAGGATTGATTCTTCATGGTGCTTCTAAGCATAGGAAACCAAGAAAATTTAGAATGAAAGACAAAAATTTATTTTCAAGAATAATGCAAAGAATGAAGGGATGGTTTAAGGAAGTCATTTAACAGCACAGACTGACAAACATCTTTCTTTCGAAAAAAATCTCTGTAAAAAACAGAGGAGGAATTATCATTATGACAATTAAAGCTGTAGACGGCGAACAAGGTAATGGCGCCCATATTAAAGTCATTGGTGCAGGTGGTGCAGGTGGCAATGCAGTCAATAATATGATTGAATCCAATCTGGAAGGCGTAAAATTTATCGTCTGCAACACTGATGTCCAGGCATTAAGTATTTCAAAAGCGCCAATTAAAATTCAAATTGGGGCTGAGCTTACACAGGGACTGGGAGCAGGCGCAAATCCTGAAGTTGGAAGGGATGCAGCATTAGAAAACGCCGAAGATATTCGTCAGGTTCTTGAAGGAAGCCATATGGTTTTTATTACTGCTGGACTGGGTGGTGGAACAGGTACAGGTTCCGCTCCAGTCATTGCAAAAATTGCCAAGGAACTTGGAGCTCTGACAGTTGCTGTAATATCAAAACCCTTTTCTTTTGAGGGAAAAAAGCGGTCTCGTCAGGCTGAAGATGGCATTCTTGCGTTGAAAGAGGTCGCTGATACAGTTATCACAATTCCCAATGATCGTTTACGCGGTTTGGCATCAAAAAATGCAACCATGCTTGAAATGTTCAAACGAGCAGATGAAATTTTACTTCACGCAGTAAAAGGAATTACAGACTTGATTATTCGTCCAGGTCTGGTCAACCTCGATTTTGCAGATGTTCGAACAGTTATGGCCAATGGTGGTATGGCATTGATGGGTACAGGCGTCGGCGTTGGAGATAATCGTGCTATCGAAGCTGCTGAACGTGCGATATCTCATCCCTTATTGGAAGATCTATCCATTAATGGTGCACGTGGTGTACTGATGAATATTACATGCGGCAGTGATCTGACAATGGGTGAAATGACAGAAGCTTCAGATCGCATACATGAAGAAGCCGGTGATGATGCTGAAATTATTTGGGGCGCTGTTATGGATGATACCATTGGGGAGGAACTACGTG
>Ga0272440_1002393_pt1 | contig 14661 bp, 14 predicted proteins | sample SSMMMBAug17_FD_192440 | JGI IMG/M metagenome (GOLD analysis project Ga0272440, IMG submission 192440) | Marine sediment archaeal communities from Little Sippewissett salt marsh, Falmouth, MA, United States - SSM-MMB-Aug17 | ecosystem: Environmental > Aquatic > Marine > Wetlands > Sediment ...
CCTAGGTCCGAAACCAATGTGTTTAATTACGACAATAGGTTTGATCTCGGTTTTTGCTCAAGGGCAAACACAAGGTTTGCCCCTACATTTGTCCTCGGACGTAATTATATTCTCGGTTATTGAAAAATACCAAAACTTATAGACCTATGCGAAAATGAGCATGTTATTTTCCGAGATTTCCTAAGGTCATGTCCCTGAAGTTAAAATGGAGAACTTAATTTCTTAATTTCTTAATTTCTTAATTTCCGAGCATTCCCTACAATGTAAAATGAGCTTTGATTTTAAAAACATGAGTGGCTGGTAAATTTAAAATATGTTTAACACCTGTGTGTTGTTTGATTGTTTCAAGATGAGAACAAATGTCGTCCATTGATGGGGCAATGAAGGTAAACCAGACATTATAATGATGGTTCCGGAGATAATTGTGAGTGACACCATCATATGCATTAACGATCCTTGAAAATCTATCAATTTTATCTTCAGGAACATGAGCTGCACATAAAGTGCTTTGAAAATTGAGCTTTTCAGGAGAAAAATTCCCCCCAATACGTCTAATAATTCCTTTTTCCTTCAGTTCTTTTACTCTTGATATGATCGTTGACTCATCAATACCCAATTCTTTGGACAAAGCAAGATAGGGCCTATTGGTAATGGGAAAATTGGATTGAATTCGATTAATAATAATTTTGTCGGTCGTATCTATTGACATGTCATCATTTGAATATAAAATTTTCGATTTCTAGGGCCATCAAATTCACAAAAAAAGATACCCTGCCATGTACCTAAAGTCAATTTCTGATTATTAATAGGAATTAACTCTGATGCTCCAACAAGAATCGATTTGATATGAGCAGGGGAGTTACCTTCAAGATGTCTGTAATTGGCTTTCCAGGGTATAATATCATTTAAAACCATCAATACATCCTGTTTTACTGTAGGATCTGCATTTTCATTGATGGTCACAGCAGCAGTGGTATGAGGAACATATACCATGCATATGCCATTTTCTATTAAATGATCATTAATATATGCTTGCACGTATTGGGTGATATCTACAAGCTCTGTTTGGGATTTGGTTTGGATTTGTATGGTCTGGCGTTTCATGATGAAAATAACGAATCTTTTTATCATAAAAAAGGCCATGCAAATTTTTGCACGGCCTTTTGGAGTTTCAAGATAAGACAGTTTTATACACAACCAGTTGGCTTCGGCAGCCCTGCCATTTTACAGGCGCCTTTTCCAGGTCCGGATGGAAATAATTCATAAATGTGTTTTAATTTAAAACCGGTCAATTTGGAAAGAACGCGAACCATTGGAGCGATACCATTTTTCTCATAGTATTCGCGAAGAATATCAATGACCTTTGTATGTTCATCGGTCAATTCGTCAATACCTTCTTCTTTTTTGACGTATTGGACCCATTCGTCACATTTACCATCTTCATAATTATCGATGAAGCCATCTTCATCTACTGAAAAAGATTTTCCTTGAAATTCGACTGTTGGCATGAAATAACCTCCTTAAAAAGTTTTAATTCGCAAAAATATATTTGCATTCGTACTTACTCTAGGCACAACGGCCTGTATATTCGAAAATTTAAGCCTTCTAACGTATTAATTACATAATGTCAATATGAAACATTCGGAAAAATATTCAAAGCCTCGCATTATAATTATTGCAGGGCCCACTGGCGTTGGAAAAACGTCAGTTGCTATTCAAATGGCCAGACAATATGGTGGAGAAATTATTGGTGCTGATACTGTTCAGGTGTATCGATACATGAATATTGGTTCAGCAAAACCATCTCCTGAAGAACAGACGATAGCCAAACATCATATGATTGATATTGTCGATCCTGATGATGATTTTGATGCGGCCCGATATGCACGTTTGGCAAAACCAATCATAAAAAGACTTCATCAAAATGCTGTTCCAATTTTTTTAGTGGGTGGTGCGGGGCTATATATCAAAACTCTGACACAAGGGTTATTTCACCAGGCCCCTGGCAATCCATCCATAAGACAAAAATACAAACAATTGGCAACTGAAAAGGGGAATGCTTATTTATATAAACTTCTGAAAAAAAATGATCCTGAAGCTGCTATCTCTATACATCCCAATGATAGTGTCAGGATTATTCGTGCTCTTGAAGTTTTCGAAATTACAGGCCTTTCAATAAAAAAACATCATCAATCTCATCAGTTTTCTGAACAGCCTTATCACCTTTTTAAAATCATGCTTACTGATCAACGCGAACATTTATATAAACGAATTGATCGACGTGTTGATCTGATGATTCAGGATGGTTTTCTCAAAGAGGTTGAATCATTGATTGATAAAGGGTTTCACTGTCGTTTAAATTCTATGCAATCTATTGGATATAAACATCTTTGCGCATTTATTGATGGTAGATTGGCCTGGGATGAAGCCATTCATTTAATGAAACGTGATACCAGACGATATGCCAAGCGACAATTTACATGGTTTCGTTCTGATAAAACGTTTATATGGAAAAAAGCAAAAGAAATACATAGCCTTGAACCAGAAATTGAAAAATTTCTTTTCGATAAATGATTATAAGGAACCAAAATCAATTTCCTTTCCCGAATTGAGTGCTCCAATGAATACCGCCTATTTGTAAAATATAGTTTTGCCATTCTAACATAATCTTGATGATACCTTCTTTATTCATATTTCCCCCTTAATCAGAATTATTTATTTGATATTATACCGATAGATCGGAATAAATATCAAATAAAAATTACTTTCCAAATTTATTATTTTCGTGATATTTAAAAATATTGGTCTTTCACATTATTCATTATATTTATCAAAAGGAGATTGTATGAGCGAAATAACCATAACCCAACTGTTAAAAATGAAATCTGAACAAAAAAAAATAACTGTATTAACTGCATATGACTTTTCTATGGCCTCATTGGTGGATGCTGCCGGTGTTGATATTATTTTGGTTGGCGATTCATTAGGCAATGTTGTTCAGGGAGAAAGCAGTACACTTCCTGTTACAATGGATCACATGATTTATCATACTCAAATGGTTGCTAAAGCAGCAAAACGCGCAATGGTCATTGGCGATATGCCTTTTATGTCTTATCAGGTAACTGAAAGCCAGGCGTTGCATAATGCAGGGCGTTTTTTGAAAGAAACCAACGCAACAGCAGTTAAACTTGAAGGTGGTGTATCTGTTGCGCATTTGATTAAAGCCATGACTCAAATTGGCATCCCAGTTCAAGCTCACATTGGACTGACGCCTCAATCTGTTCACCAAATGGGCGGCTATCGGGTTCAAAGAGATGCTGATCGTCTTTTGGCAGATGCTCAAGAAGTGCAGGATGCAGGTGCATTTTCTGTTGTTCTGGAAGGGATTCCCTCGGATATTTCTCAAAAAATTACACAAACATTAAGCATTCCAACCATTGGTATTGGTGCGGGCATTCATTGTGATGGTCAGGTGCTTGTGTTTCATGATATGTTGGGATTGAATGATCGTAAATTACCAAAATTTGTTAAACAATATGAACAACTTGGTAAACGAATTATTGCTGCTGTTGAAAAATATTGTGAAGAAGTTCGGAGTCAACAATTTCCAGAAACAATCCATAGTTATCATTAGAAAGATAAGAATGAAAAAATTAACATTTATCTTAGCATTTTTGATTGGCATAACTTTTTTTTCAGATGCTTTCTCAAAATGTGACCATGACAATTGCAGCAGCTATAATACCTTTGTGTTAAAATTCAATAATGATTTTCTCAAAAGACGAAAGGATCCTTCAAGCGATAAACGATATACTCATGGTACAACTTTAGGTATCATTACAAACGATATTCAAAACAAATTAGAACATATACCTGTTATCAATCAATTAGGAGATACTATTTATGGTTCTGTTCAACTGAATCAGGATATTTATACTCCGGATGAAATTGAAAATATAACGCCAATGCCGGATGAACATCCATATTCTGGTGAATTGAATCTCATTCTAGGCTTACATGGTAAAAAACATATTCAAATGTTTAACCATGAAACCCCCACTTTATTTTCAATTGAATTAGGTCTTGGGGCTACAGGACAGTATAGTCTGGCTAAAAATGCTCAGACAGAGGTTCACCGGTTAACAGGAAATGATATTCCTCGTGGATGGGATAATCAGTTGGCCAGTCATTTTTCTGCCCGCTTAAGTGGTTCCATGATTAATAAATTTAATCCTGTTACCATTGGGGATTTTACTGTTGAAATATTGTCAAATATTGGGGGTGATTTAGGGAATACGCTTGTACAGGCATCTCTATGTGAGCAATTGAGATTTGGATTTAATATTCCTGATGATTTTGGAACCTTTGCCATCGGTTCAGGGAGTTTTGCATCAAATCTTCAGGGTAAAAACAGTTCTATTTATCGCTCAAAATATGATAAGTTCTGGCAATTTTATAAATATTTTGGTGTTCATGGTATTCTGTCTGCAAAGGGAAAATATGTCAGTTATAATTATCATATCGGTGAAATGGTTGCTCCTGTCAGAGAAATAGGAGAATTGGGATTGGGTTTAGGGTGTATTGTGATGGGATATAAAATTACAATTTTTTATATTCATCAGACAGAACAATTTGAAGAACAAGCTGGCCCTCATAAATTTGGTAATTTTTCATTAACCCATGTCTGGTAACTGACAATTTATGTCAGCAACAAATACAGAATTAAAATGATCGTTTGAATGGCAGCCAATATCACCCATGATCCAAACAAAGGAGAATTAACTTCTTCGGCCCATGTATATTCATATTCTTCTTCAGGAAGATTGTCGTCATATTCGATTTTTGGCCATAAGAGTTCATAGATATCCATTGTTCGACGTCGTCCGCGAAGTTTTACTTTTTTAAAAAATTCGCAGGTAAGTCCTTTGATATCTTTAATCGCTTCATAAACCGCTCCAGAGATAAAGATTTCTTCCCTTTCCAATTGATGCTGTAGTATAGCAGCCTGACGAACAGCATCACCATACAATTGATCGCCATCCATCATGACATGTCCCATTGTCACGCCAATTTTAACTCTGATAGGCCGGGTTTTCAGTTCCACTCTTTTTGAACAATTGTATTCATTAATTTCTATTTGAAGATCAAGTGCACATCGAGATGCTGCAATGGGATCTTTAAATGTTCCTAAGACTGTATGGCCACTGCTGCGAGTAATTGCTCCGCCATGTCGCTCAATTGATGGAAACACAATGTCATTATGTTTTTGTAATAAAAAACGATCTCGTTTAAGCATGTCATCGCTAAAATCTGCTATGGCAGATGTTAAGATGACAACTGTTTTGGTATTAAAATGCTCATAAAGCATTTCGGTCAACTGATGCCATTGTCGTAAGTAGGTTTCAATATTGGCAAGTGTAATTTCTTCTGCCGATTGATCCATTGCCAGAGGATTCCGACGTCTGTTTGTTTGTTGATTTTTGGGTTGAGCCTGATTTTTGGGAGCTGGAATAGAGGGCGGAAAGGATTCCTCTGATTTGACAGGAGAATCTGGCTGTTTTTGAATGGATTGCCCAAACTCCTGATCAATTGAATCCAACAATGTTGTCATATCATTTTTGATATCACCTGCAAGGGATTGATCTGATTTTGTTTCTTGTAGCGCATTTTCAGAAATATCTGTCGATGTTGGTCTTGAGGTTGTGTCTGGCATCTGGTTATCTCTTATTCGTATTTTTTGATAAAAAATGAATAATTATATCATGATCCTGTTATTTAGTCATCATTATTTTTGTGATCACTCTTTGATCTGACAGTCATTATGAAGTTGGCCAATAGATTCAATATCAACAACCATTCGATCCCCATGCTTTAAAAATATGGGTGGATAGCGAAATGCACCCACACCACTGGGAGTTCCTGTTAATATAACATCACCTGGATAAAGTGTAAAATGATCTGACAAAAACGATATCAGTTCAGGAATAGGAAAAATCATTTGACTGGTGTTAGATTTTTGCATTATCGTTCCATTAACCAGACATTGAATATCAAGAGCATGGGGATCAGGAACAGCATCAGCAAGAACCAGCCAGGGACCCAATGGGCAAAAGGTATTTAATGATTTTCCTCTCACCCATTGGCCATCTCCAAATTGAAGGTCTCGCGCACTAATATCATTGGCGCAGGTGTAGCCCCATATATTTGGGTAAATGTTTTCAGGCGAACAATGATACATCTCTTTTTTGATAATAATTGCCAGTTCAGCTTCATAATCAACTTGTTGTGTAATGTGCTTTTGCCAACAAACTGCCTTATTGTGACCAATCAGACTGTTTGAAAATTTTGTAAATACAACTGGAGATTCAGGTATTTGAATATTAGTTTCAGAGGCATGATCCCGATAATTTAAGCCAATGGCAATAATTTTAGAAGGTCTTGAAACAGGTGGTAAAAATTCAACATCATCAATATTTATACCTGTTGATTGTTTGGCGGGCAATGGATTCTCCCATTGAATCAAATCAATCATATCTCCTTTAAAATCGAGAGGATAAACTTTTTCTTCAGAAACCTCCGCAAGGAAGTGTTGGTTTTGATGAATAATCTGTGCAAGTTTCATTCTTTTAATTCACTTTCATCTAAAGAGGCTGGTTTCATATCAAAGGTTTTTAAAATATAATTAATTGTACCTTGCTTATATAATTTAAGATATGCGGCATTAAATTGTTTGACTGTCTCATAATCTGTATGTTTTTTGGAAAAACCAACGTAATAATCTGTGCTTTTATAGGTGCCGGCATATCTAATTCCTTTAAAATTCATTTCTTTAATAATCATGAAACCAACATCTTTATTTGAAAAAACAGCATCATCCCGACCATGAATCAATTTTCTGAAACCAGCTTCATCATTCGGTCGCTGATCAATAACAATCTCAGGTACTTTTTGTTGCATCAGCGTTAACTGTTTTGAGGTATTTGAAGGCCCATAAACACCAATCATGTATCCTTTGAGTTGTTCTGGATTTTTAAATGTCATAGGATTATCCTTACGAACAAATACACCATATTCAGCTTTAAACAGGGGTTTAGAAAAATAAAGCCATTTTTCACGATCCTTGTTTTTAGCCAATATAAACAGTCCATGAGAAATCCCCTCGCGCACATTGTATTGTGCCCTTGTCCAGGATTGCATCCGAAGTTTACATTTGATTTGCATTTCAGCACAGACTTGAGAGATAACTGCTGATGCCGGACCATCTACCATGCCATATTTAAGGTACGAATAAGGTGAAAAGTCTTGTGTATCCAATAATAAATCTGCCTGACAGACTGAAATATTAGCAATAAACGTCAACAATACAAATAAATATTGTATTTTCATAAAAAAAACCTTTCGTTTTCTTTGATTATATTATGGCAACAAATCGGCCTCAACCCAAATGTACTCATCACCAAATACTTTAAAAAATCGTTCATTGCTATCATACAATTTTTTCAACTGTCGTTGAGAATTACATAAATATTTTTGAAGAGCTCGGATATCAATTCCTGATGGAATCATTCCAGCATCAATATTGGCATATGAAATTTTTAGCAATGGATGATTTTTTCTCATAGCAATACCATACTGCTGTTTGTACAGCTCTTCAAAACTGGCGTTTTTAATTTCCGGATCAATGTATTCTTCATCAGATTCACCAATGATGGCCAGCATGAAGTCTCTCCATATACGTTTAATATTTCCGGGATGTAACTGGCAGTGGTATTTTTCTTTAAAAATGGTCAGGGGCTGAAGTAGTCTTTCCAGTTCTTTTCGCTGAAAAATAACCATTTTTGTCATTTGATCCGGATCATTCTTATAGGCTTTTCCAGGTCGTTTCAACATCACATAAGCGCGCGTAAAGAATTGAGCATCAGCTTTCAGATATTTACTGAGTTCATGAGTACCCAGTTTGTCAATGGCTTTTTTTCTTACGTCAGGGTTATCAATATTTTTAACCATGTCATTGCCCAGAATCAATGTAGCTTTATTTCGAACATCTTTATCATTTAATCGACTGATTAAGTCTTCCCCAATACGTTTAACAAGACTTTTAACAACTCCAGGCATCAATTGTGGACGATAGGATACACTTGTTTTTTGGGGTGTCGTTGGCTTTTGAATGACAGGCTCTTTTTGGGCAAGCGATGGAATACGTCCGGTTCTGAAAATTTCGAGCATGGATTTGACTTCAAATAATTGACTGGCAAGCTTGTCAATTTGTTTAGAAATGGTCCTTTCATAATCGTGATCTGTACTGACACATCTCAACGTCCATCGTCGATCACCACAAGGACAGCAGGAAAGATCATTCTGACAACAATCGATATCACCTGCGTTTTCTATTAATTTTTCCAGATCTTCCTTTATTTCAATGGCCTTTTCTACTGGCAAAATGCGATCATTTTCCATTTTAGCCACTTCTTCCCACCAAAGTTGTGCGGTTTCATTAATAATGGTTCGTGTTTGTTTGCAGAATAATTTACGTGCAGCAATACGTCCTTTATTTTTTGTTTCACTGGTAATTAATATTGAACTATAGGAGATATCCTGTTCAACCAGCAATTTTGCAATATCTTTTTCTTTGTATCGATCTTGTCCCCGACTATGATTACCCGCATCACCAATATGAATGATTAACTTTCGAGATCCTTGTTTCCAGTTCATTCCACGCACACAGTGAATAATTCCCTGGAATACAGCTTCCGGATAATAGGCAGGATCATTAGGACGCTCAAAATTTCTTCGAACTGAAATATGAGCCAATCGTTTTTTCATCAAGCGAACCTGTGTGGTCAAATCTTCAACAACTTCGTATTGATAAGGCAATTCATCAGCATAATCTCTATACACAGCAGCGCCAAATCTGAGTTCACCGATCTCTTTTAATTTTTCTTTTTTGAGTCGAAACTGGTCCATGATTTCTTTGGCAATTTTACCTGCCAGAACCAGATAAGGTTCCATGCTTTTTGTGGCGTCAATTAAAAAAACCACATCTCGAATTTCAGAAACCTTACTTTGTTTTTCAATGTGTTGCGTAATTCTTGAAATATCTGGTGTGGCTCCGGGAACACCAATGAGAAAGGGTTTGGCTGGATCAGAACTTTGTTCAAGAATAGCGTATCGAAATGCTTCTGGCGGCCAGGGTGAACGATCAATTTTTTTTTCAATATCCGGACTAACCACCAGTAATTCTGAATCTTTTCTGTTGTTCTTATTCTTTTTGCACGTTGGCACATTCTTACAGGTTGGAAATGAATCATCTTTGGAATGACTTTGATAATATGAAATAATATCATCTTTATTTGAAAAATAGTATATGGGATGTTTACGATTTTGGGCGGGTTGAAAGGCTTCACGTGTATCCCATGTAAAAACACGTTCCGCAGGCACCCATCCGAGGATCGTGTTTTCAACCGATCCAATAGCATTTTCTTCAAATGGATAGAAAAAAGGTTTTTTCCCCAATAACACATAGGTTGGATTTCTTTCAGATGGATAATACAAATAGATATTGGCAAATTCGAGAATTTTAAGTTCTTTGCCGGTGGGTGTTGCTTTTTGATGAGGTGCATTTAAAGGGTTGACAATATTGACACTTCCTTGAATGCGTTTGAGTTTGTTAATCAACACCGCTTTATGCGTAATTGAATGTTTTGTTTTGATCGCATGAGGCAAAATAATAAATTGCTCAATACGTCCCCATCCTTTAATTTCAGGGGCAGCATCATTTTCAACAAAAATATAGCGCCCTTTTTTTTGGGTAACTTCAAATTTATCCAAAAACAGAGCAGTATAGGTCACACGACTGGTTTCATCTGCCTGTTGATATAATCGTAGTCCCTCACGTGCGGCAAAAACGATCCAGGGATTCATCATCATGCCTTCAAATTTGTCTTTGTCCCAAATTTCTGAAGGCTGCTTGTACAGATAAGGATCTGGTGCATTCATTCTGGCCAAAGCCGGGGTCATAAAAATTAGTAAAGCCAATAAAAAAAACAGTTGATGATTTAATCGTTTAATCACGATACCTCCTTAGTTATATAAATTTAATGTTTAATTGCTTTAACCTCGATTTTTTAAAATATCTTCGAGCTTTTTAACAATATCTTTTTGACCATTGCAACGATAAAATTGCCCCTTAAGTAATCCGGTCAATTGTTTGAGTGAATTTCCGCCATAATCGCCAACCACAATGCAATGAAAGTGCTTGTTTTCACTTTTTAATTGGCTTGTATCCAGCGTAAGGTTTTCCAAATTATATGGTGTAATAACATCTGCTCGTTTGGATGAAACAATATAAATAACATGCTTAGGGCCGTTAATGGTATCAAAAGATGAAAACGCTTTATGCAATTGATCTTTTAATGAACTGGGTGCCATGATTTTTGGCAGTTCTGACTGAATTTCATCAATGGTTGACAGGTGTTTCAGATGGCCCTCAAAAGCAGATGCAATTTTTAAATATTTGCTTATGGTTTTATCCTGATTCCATCGAATTCGAGTCAGGTAGGTCACCACAGCTCCTCTACTTTTTTTAAATGAAATATACCGACGATCATCATCAGTAACATCCATAATAATTAAGGTTTGCTGGGGTACAAATATATTCCAATCACTGGTTAGCGGTGATTTGGGCTTTTTCTTTGGTGGTTTTTCCATTTTATGAGCTTCAACAGGTTCAAATTCAGAGCCTAAAAAGTACAAATGAAGGACTGGATGCCAATAACCAAAATAATCACGATTTTTTTTGCCTGAATGAATCCATGTGGGATGAGCATTATCAATGGAAAAATGATTGTTTTTCAGTGGAACAAATTGAGGTGAACTTGCAGGCGGTTGAATAAAAATCAAATCCCCGGGTCGATTGGCAATACCATGAACATTGACATACATGGATACACTTTGATGCGGTTTCCCATAGATATGAACAAATACTTCTTTTTTGATGTCTGGATAGTAACCAGTGATGTCATAATCCTGAATTTCATCAGTTGCAAATTGTTTGGTAATATTGAATTTATAAAGCTCACCAACCCATGACCGATTGCCTCTTTTGGTCCATTGTTTTGAACGAATGATACCAGTTACCTGATATGCTGCAATAATTTGAACAGGTTTAGAGTTAATTGTAGATGTTCGCTCTATGGGATTAGGTTCCAATTGGGCAAATGACTGATGTTGTAATATCCAAACAGCTAATATGCTAAAAACACAATATATGAATATTTTACAGAAAAAATGATATTTTTTTTGTTTCATTATATATCCAGTTCTTCTAAATCGAGGTCTGTGGATATGTCAAGATGCTGAGTAATAATTTCATACATTTCAAAGGATTGATTCACCAGTAATTTTATATCTGAAATATAAATATGTTCGTGTATATCTTTTTGATTGTCAAATATGAAACGACTGAGCGGATTGACCAAAACATGTTCAATGACATTGGCAATACCGCGAGCCCCATTGACATCCTTTCTTAAAACTGTTTCATGAATCATTTCAAATACACGATCCGAACAGGTCAGTTTCAAGCCTTTACGTTGAGCAATTGCTGATATCACATCAGCCACCATTTTTTCAATAATATCCGGAATGACCGGTCCACGAATAAAATCAAATACAAAAATATTATCTCCAAGACAATGAAATAATTTTGGACGTTTAAGTTTGACTTTAAAATGATCTTCAACAGTCATGCGAATCAATTGTTTAACAATTTCATATTTTGGCATAAAACCAGTTTCTGTGAAATCATACTTTTTATCCCCAATTTTCCCCTGAGCAGAACCAATACTGGTGGTAAAGATAATGATCGTTTCAGAAAAAAATACAGTATTTCCTTGTGGCCCGGTGATATAACCATCGTTAAGAATTTTTGGAAGTCGATCCAGAACATTGGGGTGAGCGCTTTCAATATTTTCAAAGACAATGAGTGATGCAGGATATTGTTTGACCTGACGTAATAAACACCCTTCTGTTGAATGTTGATCATTTGTTGTTGAACCAAACAGTAGTGATTCGGCGGAAGGTTCTGAGAATTCATTCATATCCAATCGATACAACTGGGATTGATCCCCAAAAAATATGTCAGCAATACATCGGGTCATTTCTGTTTTACCAACACCTGTTGGGCCGGCAAAAAATAATACTGAGCGTGGTGTATTCATTTGATTTGTTCCGGGAATACCATATAAGCCGATACAGGCGCGTTTAAGTGTATCCATTACAGCATGAACCACTTCATCCTGACCTTTAATTCTATGGTTTAAAAATTGATTGGCATTTTCGAACATTTGACTATCAATTCGCTGCCATATATCACTTTGACGTCCGAATTTGTATTGACTGATCAGTTGAGGGCTTTTTTCAATACTGAGTTGATTCCGCTTTGACAGATATGGCATCACATTCAATTCACTCAACAGTAAACCTTCGGTCAATCGAGAAAAATGTTTCAAGCAATTATCTTGTTCGTTTTGAGAAAGATTGTTCTCCGGGGGATGAAAATGATCAACAATCATTGTAAGGAACTGAAATCGTTCTTTTTCTGATGGTTTTCCAATATCTATTGAATGAACATGTGAATCGTTTTGATACAACCAGTGGGGTATGTTTTGAGAAAAATCAAATAAACAGACAATCATACTATCGGGATGACCAAAAACACTGAGATGATATAAAGCGCTCTTTAATAAAGTGAGCATCATTTTTGAACCTTCTGAATAAAATCTTAGAATCAATACAACTGGATGATTTTGTTTCAACAATAGTTTACAATGATCAACATTCATTTTTTCTGATACTTGAGCGCCATTTATCGCATTATCAAAAAATAGTTTATGTGAGGGTTCAGGAATACAAAAACCATCAGATTCATCATAAAATGCAACAATGTTGAATTGGTGTTTTTGGAATGCCTGAACTAAAAAATGACTGATATCTGTTTGTTCAATAGTTTTTTCAGAGGGGTTTTTGTATAAAACAATATCATTTATATTCCCTGAAAGCACATATATTTTTTTAATGTTTAAGAAATGTTCAAAAGATTCAATCCATCTGGATGCAATCATATCTGTTTGATAATTCATGGTCATTGTACTCATTAAAATTATTTTAGTGTTGCGTATAATTGAAGGTATTCTTCAGTAATTTTATGATTGGGGTCATAAAAAATCATGGGTTTGGAATCATCATGAGATTCCCTGATTTTAATAGAATAAGAAATAAATGGATGTAATACAGGAAGGCCTTCATCAATCAGTTCTTTTACAATAACTTTTGGAAGCTTTGCTCTTGCTTGAAATTGATTCACAATAATGCCCTCAATTTCAAGATCGGAATTATGATCAAATCGGATTTCAGCCACACTGTTTAAAAGCCGATACAAGGCATTTCTCGAAAAATGATCACAATCAAATGGAATCAGACAGTAATTGGACGCAATGAGTGCTGATCTACTGTAAAAGTTAAGAGCCGGTGGTGTATCAATGAAAATATAATCATAGCCAGAAAGCATATCCAATGATTTTTTTAATTTAAACATTTTATATCGGGCTTCAAGCTTACTTTGTAAATCATCAAGATCAGGATGAGATGGCATAATGTACAGTTTTTCAAAGGGTGTTTCATGAATAAATTTGGGCAAATCATCAGGGTCAGAACCAAATAAATTAAATGAAAGCATGGCATTAAAATAGTCCAGCGCTGTATGTTCCATAGCAAAACAATCGTCTCCCAAAAGATATTGGCTGGAATTGCTTTGAGGATCTAAATCAATCACAAGCGTTTTTTTTCCGGAAAAAGCACAAATAGCAGCAAGATTACAGGTAATTGTGGTCTTGCCCACACCACCTTTTTGGTTAAAAACAACGCGTCTCATAATCAGGTATCTCCTTTTGAAATCTTCTTAAGATATATTTCCCTGGCAAAAATTCAAACTTTAAAATTATAATGTTCTGAGCAAGCTGTCAAATAATTAAGTCAATTCTTCAAATAAATTTTTATTTTTATGCAAGGCTAAAACCGATTTGAATATTTGCAATTTATTTGTGATAATTAGTTTTATTTATCATCTGAGAATATCTACCCCTTTTTTGAGACATATTTTTTTAGTATGCACGATAAAGGCCTTGAAAAACAATATATCATTTGTGCGTTTAGCCTGAAAATGCCCCACGCTAATCGAACAAAATTTCCACTCCTTTTTACTACTATTTATACTGCTTAAATTCTATCACACTTAGGAATGCTCGAAAAATAAGTTCCCCATTATTGAAATTGTTCGTTTTGAGGAAATTGTACTGTAGAGACGTAGCATGCTACGTCTCTACACGAACTTAGCCATGATACCGATCAGATGAAATGAGGAAGTTATTTTCCGAGAATTCCTAAGTATGTGCATTAAGCTGATGCGTTGGCACTCAGTTCAGTCCCTTTTGAAAAAAAATGTAAAACAAACTTGAGGACATAAAATACATTTTTTACTGTGCCCTACGCCCCAAATTTACGAGTATAACGATTGAGGTCAGCGGTGAGCGTCAGCGAATCCGCTGAACCGGCTGGTTATGTTAAATGTGTTTAATGCGATGTCTGTCAATCGAAGGTCACAAA
>Ga0272440_1002394_pt1 | contig 14657 bp, 9 predicted proteins | sample SSMMMBAug17_FD_192440 | JGI IMG/M metagenome (GOLD analysis project Ga0272440, IMG submission 192440) | Marine sediment archaeal communities from Little Sippewissett salt marsh, Falmouth, MA, United States - SSM-MMB-Aug17 | ecosystem: Environmental > Aquatic > Marine > Wetlands > Sediment ...
TTTCCTGGCATATTTATTGCCCTCTCGTTCCCACGCTCTGCGTGGGAATGCATAGTGGACGCTCTGCGTCCAGTGCATTGTACATAGGAAAACTCGAAAAATAAGTTCCCCATTTACTTATGTGCCATCCCGATGTAGGGGCGAACCTTATGTTCGCCCTCGAACTAATAACGCTTTCGTTCCTATGTACGATGGGCGAACACAAGGTTCGCCCCTACACGTTCTTGGCACATAAGTAAATGAGGAATTTATTTTTCGAGCATTCCTTACATACTACGTCCGATTATAAACACGGGACGCAGAGCGTCCAGGATGCATTGCCACGCAGAGCGTGGGAACGAGGGCAAAAAATATGCCAGGAAAAACCAAAGTGGGACGATCATAAATGAGGAATAGTCGAAAAATAAGAAACCATTTTGAATGACTGTAGCCAAAATCTTCAGATATGGAATGCCCAAATCTAATATTTTGGACTACAGACGTTGAAAATAATCCTATTTAAAAAACTATCTGATTATTTCAGATTGTAATTAAATAATAAGGAAAGCTTGGAAAATAACTTGCTCATTTTTCTTAATCGTCCAAAAAAATAAGGTCGTGTAGAGACGTCGCATAGGAGATCCCTACTGTACCTTTACCTCAAAACGAACAATGTCAATAATGAGAAAGTTATTTTCAGAGAAATCCTAATCAATAAATTGGTAATGTATTAAAATGAAAAAGGATAATTATATTAAGTTTTGTTATACTGTGCTTTGTGTATTAACTGTTGTTTCTGTTACGTTTTCGGGATGCAGTTTATCTGATACTAAAAAGACCCAAGATAACAAAACCATTCAAAAAGCGGATCAATATTTCAATCAAGGAAAAATTGAAAAAGCCTGTATTGAATATAAAAAAGCGCTTAAAGAAAACCCTCAAATTGATGGCACTTTAAAAGGGATCTCGTATGGGGCATATAACAGGGGCATAAATGCCTACAATAATAAAGACTACGCGCTTGCATGTAAAAATTTTTGTATATCGTTCATCTGTACACCACCTGACCAAATCAACCCCAATATTAATGCAGAAACAATTAAAATTATCAAAAAGGTTGATGCCTCAGATATTTTTAGTAAATATTACAATTTTTCTTGTCCCCGTCTGATAGCTTTGCAAAATCAAATTGATGACATGAATATTCATATGTCACGCCTAGAAATTCCGAAAATTAAAGGGATTTCTTTACAACCACAACAAACAAAAACAATCAAACGAGAAAAAGGTTTAAGAAAAAAAGCAGCAAAATCTATCAAAAAAAATGAACGAAAAAAGGCCACACAAAAGAAATCTGAGCGTATAAAAGAACAATTGAAAAAAGAACAATTGAAAAATGAACAATTGAAAAGTGAACAATGCTCTGAAATTCAATTAAGCTTTACAAATGGCAAATATGAGCAAGTATTATCGGTTTTACAACAAATGAATAATATTGATTGTGGTAACAATACTCAGATAAAAGCACAAAATGCATTAAAAATCCTTCAAAACGCTCAAAAGGAATTTAAGAGTAAAAAATTTAATCAAGCGATTCAAACTTATAAAAACGTACTTAAAATTAATCCACAGGATCCAAATGTTCAAAAATTAATTGATACGTGTTATAAAAAAAGAGCAGGCCTTATTGATGAAAAAACGTCGATCGGAATTTCTCTATTTAAACAAAAAGACTATAATAAAGCCATTAAAATATTCAAAACAGTCATTAAACTTGACCCGGCTAATGAAAAAGCCATACAATTTTTATGTAAATCACATTTTTGGTGTGCGTTATCACATTTGAACCAAAAAGATAAAAACTTTGACAGGTTTATTTCTGAATATAAACAAGCACAAAACTACAATAAAAAGTGTAACAATTGCATTAAGTTTAGAGATCAGTATTCAACAAAAGATTTAGAAAATCACTATCAAACAGGCTCATCAAAAATTGATATAAAAAATAAAATTTACCATTATATTGATCATCTGGTAATCGTAAAAGCCGTATCTCCTCAATATAAAAAAGTAACATCACATTTAAATCGGTTAAAGAAACATCTCGTAAATTTTAGATATATCATTGTAAACAAACTTAAAGGTTCTAACCTATCAGAGAAAGAAAAACTTGAAATAAAGCTTCAAAAAGTGGATAATTATGTCAAATTATTAAAGATGATCGAAAATAATATTAAATAATATCAATTGTTAGGAATGCTCGAAAAATAAATTCCTCATTTCCTTATGTGCCAAGAACGTGTAAGGGCGAACCTTATGTTCGCCCATCGTACATATGAACGAAAGCGTTATTAGTTCGAGGGCGAACATTAGGTTCGCCCCTACATCGGGCTGGCACATAAGTAAATGGGGAACTTATTTTTCGAGTTTTCCTTAGATACAGGTTATAAAATGAAAAAATTAATTGTAAAGCTGGCGCATATAGATGGACTGTGGCCATTTGATGAAAAAGTTGTTGCCTTTTCTGATCATGAAATATCAATCGGTCGTCAAAAAGAGAGTAATTTATTTTTTCCAAGTAAAGAGGAATTTCTTAGTATTTCTAGAAATCATGCTGTTATCCTTCGAGAAGGAAATCGTTATAAAATTATTGATTCAAGCTCTCATGGTACTTTTGTGAATGGGAAAAAAATTGAAGAATGTTATCTAAATCAAGGGGATGTAATTGTTTTTTCTGATAATATAACCAAAATAGGATTTAATATTGAAGAAAGAGATCCTCATGGCAATGATGAAGAAAATAGTGCCTACAAAGTGGTGAAGAAGGTCGCTACTCCAAAAAACAATGTAAAAAAAGAGATTCACAAAACAGTTAAAGCAAATTTGCATATACAATTTGGACTGCATCTTAAATCGTGGGACAGCTTGCCTGTTGTCATTGGTAGAAATTCGAACTGTGACTGTGTTCTCGACCATCCTTCTGTTTTGGATCATCACGCGCGAATCTATTTTAGCGACAACCACTATTACATTGAAGATCTTACAGATTCCAATCTAATAACAAAAAATGAAGCACCTGTTGAAAAAACAGCACGATTAGAATCAGGGACAAAAATTGCGTTCAGCCCGACAGGCCCTGAATTTTTATTTTCCGATGGCGGCAGCCTTATCGAAATTGAAAAACAGACGATTGAAGAAGAAAAAGCTAAAATCGCTAACACACTTGTGGAAAAGGATACTCCGCCGCAAACAAAATCAAAAATGGCTGGCATCTTTGAAACAATTCGCAAAAAACTTATTCGGTAACAGATTCTGACACTATTTTTTTTAACTCAATGGAATAAGCATCGACATTCTCATCAGATCCCGAGAAAGGGCCGAAAACCATTAAATCTGGAAAACCATCAATTTTAATATAATATGAACAATCAGGGCGGATTACATTTTGAAGCGCCCATCCAGTGAACTCAATTTTACCTATTGTAAATCGCATATCTTGAAGGGGATAGTTTAATATTGATTTTTCTGGAAGCCCGCCTTTCTTGCCAACTGCCTGGAATAAAATGCGCCCTTTATTTATTCCAAACATCGCCCCATTCCATTCTACATTTGTTGGTCCTATTTCCAGCCACTGTCCAATTTGTTCATTTCCCCAAAAGTTAAGTCGATAGTCAATGGCTGATGGTTTATTTTTATAAATCTTTGCAACAATTTTCGATCCAAAATTTGGCAATAAAGGAATCTTATCAATGAGGCTTAAAGAGGTTGTAAATTTATCAAATAATATCGATGTATTATCTTTATATAATAAAACGACAGGACAATTTATAGTTGTTTGACAGTATATTGATAGAAGTGAAAAGGCATAACATACTGATGGTTCATATATTTTTTCATCAAAAACAATTGCCCATAAGGAAATATCTGATGATAACAGTTCGTTTTTTATATGAATAAAAGATAGATTTTTTGTGTCATCTATATATAAATGTGCGTTAACATCAAGACCATATTTTTTCAGTTGAGAAATGATGTTCGCTCCAACATTTTGAGATTTTTCATCAAATAAAGTCAATAAAATTTTTTTCATGGAAAAAATCCTGGTTGGTTATTCTTTAAACAGTGTCTGAAAATTTCCATCTTCATCCAATAATAATTGGACCTCTGAAGGAAAATTCCCTTTGGACATTCTACCTAAAATTTCTCCTGATAATAAAGGAAGAATAGTCTCATTCATGATATGGTCAACATTTCTTGCGCCAATTTCAACTTCAATACACCGGCTTGAAATTTGTTTGATGACATCCGCGGAACAATCCAGTTTCATTTTATGAATAGACATTAATCTTTTGGCCAATTTATCTAATTTCAACGAAACAATATTTTCCATAATAGAAGGTGAAAGCGTTTTAAATGGTATAATATTCATCCGCGCCAAAAGAGCAGGTTTGAAATGATTACTTAATATCGGACGAATCGCAGAAACAATTACATCTATTGGTACATCCTCATCATCAGCATACATTTCAGTGATGACATCCGATGCAAGATTACTGGTCAGAAAAATGATGGTATTCTTAAAGTCAATTTGGCGGCCCTCACCATCTGAAAGAACCCCTTTATCAAAAACCTGATAAAAAAGATTCATAACTTCCAGATCCGCTTTTTCAACTTCATCCAATAAAACAAGAGCGTATGGTTTTTGTCGAACAGCCTCGGTTAAAAGCCCCCCTTCGCCATATCCAACGTAACCTGGGGGGGAACCAATTAATCGGCTCACAGAATGTTTTTCCTGAAATTCACTCATATTAATAGTAATCATGAATTGATCACCGCCAAAAAGATCATTTGCTAGAGTCAAGCCTGTTTCAGTTTTTCCCACACCACTTGGACCCACAAGAAGAAAAATTCCTATGGGTTGTTGCGGATCTTTAAGTCCTGCCTTGCTTGATTTGATCACACGAAGAATATTATTAATTGCAACATCCTGACCTTTTATTTTTTGTTTAATACTGGATTCCAAATCAAGAATGTTTTTTGCCTGATCACGCATGACTTTGCCAAGTGGAATTCCTGTCCAGTCTGATACAACTTTTGCAACAACATCTGTATCAACTTCAGTTCGAACAATCGGGGAATCAGATTGAACCTGATCAAGTTCATTTTTTATTAAATCCACATCTTTCTTAATATCAGTTTCATTTAAAGTAATATCATTGCTTTCTTTTATTTCATAAACAGTTTGTCTTGCTTTAATAAGTTTATGTGCAAGTTCTTGTTCTTTTAGCCATGATTTTTTTAATGATTCCAATTCACTGGTCATTGTTTTCAGTTTATTATCTATTATTGTTATTCGATTGTCATCAATGCTGTTATCATAGATCTGATCTCTTTCTAATGCTTTTTTTTCTCTTTCTAAAGCCTGAATAGAACGTTCTTTAGCTTCAATTATTCCTGGTTTTGCGGATAACAGAATTTTTGTACGCGCTGCACTGGTATCTAATAAATCCACAGCTTTATCTGGTAATTGTCGGCCAGATATATAACGCTTCGAAAGTTCAGCCGCAGCAATTATGGCATCATCACGAATGACAACACCATGTGTTTCCTCGTATTTTTTCTTAAGACCGCGCAAAATGAGTATGGTGGTATCAACTGATGGTTCATCAAGTTTAACCAGTTGAAATCTTCGCGCAAGCGCTGCATCTTTCTCAAAATATTTTTTGTATTCAGACCAGGTTGTTGCTGCTATAGTACGAAGTTCACCTCTTGCCAAAGCTGGTTTAAGTAAATTCGCAGCATCATTACCACCCGAAGCATTTCCAGAACCAATGATCGTATGAGCTTCATCTATAAACAGAATCACCGGTTTTGAATGCGCTTTAATTTCTTTTATAACTGATTTTAATCGGTTTTCAAATTCACCTTTCATTCCTGCACCTGCTTGTAACAACCCCAAATCCAGGCCAAGAATAATAACATTACGTAGTAATTCCGGAACATCTTTCTCTACAACTCTCAATGCAAGGCCTTCAACAACCGCTGTTTTGCCAACTCCTGGCTCACCAACTGCAATTGGATTATTCTTTCTTCTTCTTGCAAGAATATCGATCATCTGACGAATTTCATTATCTCTACCAAAAACAGGATCTATTTCGCCGGATCTCGCTTTTTCTGTAAAATTAATACAAAAACGTCCTAATGCACTTGAATCATCCTGATCTGTCTCTTTTACGCTTTCAGTTGAATCATGGATAGATGTTTGTTCAATGGATTCAGACAAAATATTTCCAATTTGTGAAATGAGTTTTTCTTTATTCATTTCATCAAAGATTTCAATATATTTACCAGCAGCATAACTTCGTGCGCTTTGTAAAAAGGCCAAAAGGAGACTACCGGACCTGATCAAAGGTTCTTTAAGATCTATTGACGTAACCATCCATGAATCCTGAATCCATTCCATCAGAAGTGGAGAAAAAACAGGCCTGCCTGTATTTCCAGTTTGAAAGTCATCAACAGTATGATTTATCAACTTCAGTAAGTGTCCGGAATCAATGTCAAATTGACTGCAAATAAGCGCAACATCAGATCGTGAATCATCCAAAAGTTTCATCCAGAAATGTTCAACAGTAACCTCATACTGCGTTCTATATACACATAAGCCGGCTGCTGATTCTAAACAGTTTTTACAATATGGATTTAAATGTTCTAAAAGGGATTTATAATCAACTTTAATCATTGTGCATTATCCTCCTAAAAAAAACTCTTCAAATATTGAAAGAAGTTATTTGTTTTACTATTATTGCCAGTTGATTTATCAACTGAGAGTGCTTCTTTTGCTTTTTCAGCGTTCTGTGCTTTAACGATACATTCATCACATTCAGTACAATTTCCCAAATATTTTTTTGCTGCCTGACAATTATTAAGGGCTTGTTCGAAGTTATACGTTTCATAATATTCCTTTCCTGATTGTAGATATAAAGAAGAAATTTCTTCAACCGCTTTCGAATCCTTCGGATTAACTTCAAGAACTTTTGATAATTGACTAATTGCTTTATTCCTTTCATTCATACTTCTAAATTTTATTGCATTCACAGTCGCATCATATGCAATATCACAATTATTAATCTTTTCTTCAAAAAAACGCTTATCTTTTGAAACTGCTTTAGTTTGAATGTATTTTCGTTTCGCTTCCTGGTATTTTCCTTTTTCAAACAATTCATTGGCCTCTTTATAAAGACTGCCATATAACAAAGAACACGCAATTGGATCTTTTGGATTGATAATTCTTAAAAAATGCGCTTTTTCCATAGCCCTTTCAGTGTTATTATTGTCAATGAAAGCTTGTAATTTTTTTTGAGCATCCAAGGCGATACCGCAATCCGCAATAAAAGAATCTTTATTCTCATTTTCTTTATATGAAATTGCTTTTTTTATCGTCTTTTTTGCCTGATCATATTTACCACTATCAAATAAGTGAAGCGCCCATTGATAATATGATTGATACAAAAAGGATTCATTTTTTTTGTCTTTTGGCTGTATTGTTTTTAATGATTTGAAAGATTCTATTGCCTTATCAAAGGATAAAGATTTCAGATAATTCTTTCCATTTTCAATGGCTTCATAAGCACCCAAACTTTTATAATAATAATCATTACATCTTTTGTCAGATTGATTATAGAAGTATGCTTCTTTTAATTTGTTGTAGGCCTCCTCATATTCTTCATTAAGAAAAAATTGAATACCCATTTCACAAATAGGCTGAAATTGTTCTTTACCATGCTGCATACTGTTTCCCATGAATTCTTTTGCTTTTTTATCTTCAGGATTTATACGTAAGACTTTCTGAAATTCAGTTATCGCTTTTTGATATTCCTTTTTTTGATACGCATCCACCCCTTTTGACATTGCATCAATTGCTTTTTGGCTCTGAGTAAGATAATACTTTTTTGTTTTTGCATCCTTCATTACATATGGTATCCAATCGATAATGGTGTATAAAAAGCCATTTAATTGTTCGTTTGCTTCTACATTTGGATAAGCAGGCTCGCATTGTTTCTTTGCTTTTTGGTAATCACCATTCCTAAAATACAAAGTTAACAGGGCTCTTTGAACATTAATATCTTCAGGATTTATAGCGTTCACATATTCATAAGCTTGAATTGATGCTTTTATAGTTGACTCATTTTCAGCTTTTTGAATATTAGATTTGGCCTTTTTGGATTTATCAATGAGTAAGTTTGCTTTCTGAAATTGTACTGACTTTTTGGGGATAGACGTTAGCGTTACAATGGCATCCTGATAGTAACCACAGCGAAAGTAGTATTCTCCCAATTTAATCAATGAAGCTGAAAGAAGGTCAGAAGCTTTTTGGTCCTTTGGATTGATTTCAACTACTTTTCTGAACTCAAAAATTGCGTTTTGGTATTGATTCTGAGTATATGCAACATTTCCTTTTCTAAAGGCTCTTAATGCTTTTTTAGAATTCCAAATAGCATCACGAATCTGCAAAAGCTGATCAAAATTTCTCAAATTTGAAACTTCAGTTTCAGCTATCTCAAAGTATTTAATTGCTTCCTGATATTTTCCTTTCTCAAAAAAGTGTTCTGCAGTAGTAACATTTTTATTTACTTGCGTGTATTCTTCTGACTTCCTTTTTCGTTCTTCAATTAAAGGAATTCTGATCACATCACCTGGTTGAATATTATCAAAACTGTAGTCCTGATTTTCTTCTTTAATATATGCACATTTATTAATATCATTGTAATATTGAATTGCAAGCTGTTGGCATGTATCACCTTGCTTAAGAACGTGAACGCCTTTAATTTGCCCCTTTTGTTGTGAAGCACATGAAACAAGGGTCAAAATAATAAAAAATATCCACATTTTTATTAAAAGATAAATATAATTCTTCATTGATTCTCTCCACTTTTGTATCATTATTATCAATCATGTATAAAAAAAGAGTTAAAAACTCAAAATCATTGATAGTGAGACATTGAACAAATTATCAATTTCAGGGGTCACAGAATCAAAGATTGTTGCTTCGTCGATTTTAACAGGTTTTCCCAAAGGATTTCCACTTCCAGTGTAATCATAGTTATAATATTCTGCATCTATAATAAAGTAAAAAGATTCAACACTTTTTCCTTTGAAAACAGGTAGCGCATAATAAATTTCGAAAACCTGCCCCCGAGTTGCGAGTTTATTACCCATGTAAGAACTGTCAACATTAGAAAAATTAAGCCAGTTTTCTGACCCATAATTCACCTCAACTCCAATGCTGTCTCTTAGCAAAAACAGATTTTTAAAGGAAAGTCCTGCATAAAAACAAAAACCTGAAGCGTTTTCAAGCTGATGATCGCTGCTAAGAAGCCCCTGACCTAATAGTTTATAAAAAGGATTTGTTGAAATATTTTTTGATTGCGTTTGAGATAATGCTAAAGAAGTAAAAATTTGAATGTTTTCGCTTCTGTACTCTCCAAAAAAAGAGAATCCGATCCACTTACCAATATTCGTTTGAGCAGGATTACTTAGGATATAACCATTTGGGTTTAATGAAAACGAGTAGTTTCCTTCATTATTAGTTATGGTATTAAAGGGCATCACTGTAAAACCATAAAAACCATCGCTAACTTCTGGAATATAAGCACATGATAAACTGAAATGAAATAATTTATCATAAACTGAAGCTCTAAAACCCATCATTCTAAGATCTTCAAGCATTGGCTGTTTCGTCAACCAATACGTTGTATTCCATTCATTATCATTATCATATCCCTGACCATAGCAGAGTTTAAACGACACTTCTGAACCAAAAAAATTATCTGATCCAAACTGAACTGAAGCCCCATCCATTTCCCAATTGACAAGAGAATCAAAGGGTTTTCTGTTTTGAAATACATCTAACTGACCATATTCTGGCTCTGGATCCACTTTTTCTTTTAATGAAGCCATAAATGGTTGTCTTCCCAAAGAAAAATTCATAAAAACCTTATTGTTCTGATTCAATACTTTTCGATAACTTAAAAAGGCTTTTTCCATTTGAATAGAATTAATTGGTTGTAGTTCAGATCTTTCAATTCCATAATAACTATTATTTGAAAATACTTCTCTTTTTGATGCTCCGACTTTCCCTGTAAATGATAATTCAGGATTAATCTTACCAGATATGTCAAAATTTAGATTGGCAATTAAGGCAGTATCATTATCGCGTTCCATTTTGTTATGTTCAGGAGCAATATTGTTCTGCCTCATCAATTCGTTCAATTCAATCATTTGTTCTTGTGAAATATTGTTAAATCCCATTGATGAATAATTTAATACGCTCTTCATGAGACGTTGTAGATCACTGGAAATTTTAGAACTACTTTGCAATAAATCTAAAGCAGTATTTATATTATTTGGATAATCTGAATCTGGTAGATATAATTCATACAATTTTCTTGCCTCTTTATCAACAAATTTCGTAGGATTGTTCAACAAATCAGTAAATCGGGCAGAATTCATACCAAGTTTCCAAATATTCTTTTTTTCTATAAGTTCCTTTAAAAAATTAAAATTATCTTCTGTTACATTGTTTAGGAATAAATTCATTGCACCCTGAGACGGCGCGTTAACATCACCATAACTGGCATGATTAATTTTCAATTCCATTTTGATATCTGACTGAATCTTATCTGTCAAATAGCCATTTCCATTCAAAATATTTACATCATCAGCATGAGTTGATGCACATAAAAAAAAGATAAAAACAAAAAAAGTGAACGTACCATAAAATCGTTTTAATATACTCATTATTAATATTCTCCTTTATGATTTATTATGTTATTTCAATAATATTATGAAATTTACCAATTGTATCACCTGAAAAAAGGATGGCATCAAGGCCTATTCTAGAGAAATGCAATGACCCCAAATTAATTTTTGTGGCGGCATTCTCCTCAAGAATAACGTCTAAGTCATAGTCCAGTGGTTCTGATAAATAATGATTTACCAGATGGACCAATTTTTTATATCTCTTTTTGCCTGGAAAGAAACTTCTGTATTGCTTCGCATTGACCGATCCAATTTGAATACGAAACTTTCCAATATAATCCTCAAATTCAACCCCAATAAAACTGCTTTGACCAATTATCGCATTATTTGTTCCCAAGTAAAATTTTTGGTCATCTTGAATGCTTACTTTTCTTTTAATACATGGAAGAATTGATATAGGAATGCCTTCGAATGAATCTCTTAAAATTGACACCAGTCCTGATTGTGAATTTTTAAACTGAGAAAAAAGACCAATATAACGAAACAATTCTTGTATATCATGAATGCTATTTCTGAAACGTGTTTCACCAAGACCTAATAGACAAGACAGCCTTTCAATATAAGTGGTGTCATTATGTTCAACAACCTGAATATCAATTCTGTATTTTTTCCATGTGTCATATAGCAAATCATACATTCGCTGGTTAAAGATATTGATAAAGTCCCTGGTTACTGATAGTCCTTCAGTGTCATCATCCATCAATTCTTGTGTATAAAAAATGGGCAATGGTGTTGATGTGCCATACAGCCCTAAAAAATTCGCTGTAATGGAATACTTAAAAAAAGGATTATCAACAATTTTTTCAACGTGTTTGATATCAGAAGGTGGAAAAGATAATTCTAGTGAAGGTGTCATTCGTATACACACATCTTTATCATTATCAGCAGATGTTTCTTGTGACGATTGAATCGCAAAATATAGCAGTCTGAGTATTTGGAAAAAAGAAAACTTACTTGCATTTTTAAGGAGATTATCTTCGATTAACCTGGCTATATCAGGGTTCGATCGCCTATTCTTGCCGGCCATTTGATAAATTCCTTTTTGATAATATCAATAATTGTTAGTTGGGTGAATGTATTGATAGATATCGCTTTTGAAAAAAAGATATCCAAGATACTTCCAAATAAGTAAAGATCTCCAATGCTTGCAAATTTATCATGTCGTGCCTCAAGAATTATTTCAACACCCCGCCTTAAGCCCCCATTGACAAATCGGTCACAATTCTTTGTTTTTATTGATACAATTCCTTCATTAATTTTAATTTGATTTGCATATCTATTTCGGCATTCTTCAAAAAGATAAATATTCAAAACGCTTTTTAGGGAAGATATTTCAGATAGAGATTGAAAATTGAGGTATAAATGAGACAACAAACGCCATAAAACATTTTTTCCCACAGGCGCTGAAATATTTTGAGTGGGTTGTGTAATATTTGAAAATTCCATAAATTCTGGTGAAGATTCAGTTGGTTGCGAGATATCACCTGTTTTAAGGTAATCGGGTAAAATGCCATCAGTACATTTGATGCTTGTCGATAAAATTTCATCAAATGATATTTGTGCGTGTTCAGGATAAGTAAGGCTTAAATATGTGTCAACGTTTCGATACACCCTAAGACTTCCATGTTGAATTTCAGGTTCTTTTTGCACTGGAGATTCTTTTTGTGCCATTTTAAATACCGGAAAGGATGTTAAATCTTTTTTATAATGGTCAAATGGGATATACTCTCTTTCTTCGGCAGTTCCTCTCATATAACCGATAACTTTTTCAATAGAAAAAATCTGATAAAATGATTGTTCTTTGTCAAGAACAGTTACAGGATATTCTGTTTTTTTATGATCAATAATTATGGTATCAGCAAATGAATCATATACATTAATTGCTGTTGATGCATACAGGACAAATGTATTTATATCGACTTTTATGTCAAAGGGTAATTCATTCAGAACAAAATAAATGTCAAAGGAATCTCCATCACCTCTATCTTTCCAGTTTTCAAGCCCAATAAGGTCAATAAATAAAAATGCTTCAGAAAATAGAAAATACTCCTGAATTAGCCTGAAACCTGAAAAAGAATTTATGGGAAATGGAATCATTTCTTCATTGTCACTAAATGCGACCGGTTTTAATGCTTCTTCTGGTTTTAAAATATAAGTATTTTCATTATCAGCTGATCTTATCTCAATACGTTTACAGAATCGAAGTAAAGTAAAAAAGAGATTTGAAGTATGTCGATAATCTCCTGAAAGAAAAAAGCGCAAGCTGTTTGTGTTTAAATCATTTAAACTAATTCCATTCAGTTTGATGCAAACCTTAACGTAAGGACTTTTTCCAGCAGGATTTTTGAATATTGCATTGACAATTTCTAATGGGTAAACAATAACATTTGAACACGTTTGATAGGTACATGTCGGTTTTTCATCATCATCATCATCACTGATTTGAACAGGTATAGAATCAATATATGTACCTTTGGAAACGGATTGTGTTTGTCTGAATGTTTTTTTAGGCTTAAAAGCAATTATTGTAGAAGATGGCAATGGGCGAAGATAATGCGGCCAAATTAACTGAATTAAATCATGAATTATTTCAGGAAAATCATCATCAAGCTTTTGTCTGAGCATAGCGGATAAAAAGGCCACTCCTTCGAGTAAACGCTCAACATCTGGATCACCAGATGCATATTTTAAATACTGTGAAAGGGTTGGGTTAACTGTTGAAAATGCAGCGCCAATCTGGTTTAAATTTTCTTTTTCTTGTATAAAGTACTGATTAAACATATTTTTTTACCCTAACTCTCCTATCTGACTCAATATAACTTTCCATTGTTAACATTTTATGGTTCAACGTAACGAGCCTGGATATGATCTTAAACCTAAGAACAAAGGTCTGTTTTTCAGATGGAATAAACTTGACCTTAACATCAATCAGTCGTGGTTCATATCGACGAATCATATTTTCAATAGACCGTTCAATATCTTTTTGAGATTCAGGATATGTAATTAATAGATCTGTAAAGTCAGGGAGCCCAAAATCGTCTGCAATCATAACACTGCCAGTTCTTATATTCAAGATTTTTTGTAGATGATTGACGATGGAACGAATGACTCTTTTTGGATCATCAATTTTTCTTTGTATCGGATTTTTTTCAAAGGATCTGATACGCTCAAGTAATCGTTCTTCTCTCATGATTATTATTTTTTTATATGTTTGTTCATTATTTTTTTGTTTTTACCATTGTTTCTGAATTTGTCAACTTTTTTATTTATACCAGCAGTATAAATAAAAATGTAATACATGACATTATATAAATTCAATGAAAAAAACTGCTGATCGACCATTGGTTACATTCTATAAAACGAATACCCGAAGGACTTATAGATGAAATAATATCTTTTACAGAATAGTGAACCAGAATTATTTCTGTGTTTTCAAATAACCTGAATATCAAACGCTCCTTTTCAGGGATTTTATTTAATAGCTTTTCATCCAGAAAGATACTTTCAACAATTGAAAAAAGGTCGTCTATTTTTTTTATTTTTGATTTTTTATTATCAATACATTCAATTTCATTAAAAATATGAAGAAAATAATAATTCTCATGTGTCACTTTATCATTATCGATGATATGCGCCTTAATAAATTGAATTTGAGGTAAGTATAATAAAATTAACATATTTCGTATTCTATCTGAAATAACTGGCTCTGGTGAAGGATGATAATCTGCTAAGACCGGTTTTTTCGGGCAGGGATCTGCAAAACTGAACAATAAAGCTTTATTAACAGGAACAGCACGTCCTTTACAGAAAATGCCTTTGTTTTGTTCCCATTTTAGTAGTGGGAAATGATTATTTAGTGC
>Ga0272440_1002395_pt1 | contig 14657 bp, 8 predicted proteins | sample SSMMMBAug17_FD_192440 | JGI IMG/M metagenome (GOLD analysis project Ga0272440, IMG submission 192440) | Marine sediment archaeal communities from Little Sippewissett salt marsh, Falmouth, MA, United States - SSM-MMB-Aug17 | ecosystem: Environmental > Aquatic > Marine > Wetlands > Sediment ...
CACCAGGTGCAATATTTTCCAGGCGATGAAAAGAATAATTGACAATGGAAAATTCCATTCCGCCAACCTGAAATAATCCCCCTGGATTCCATGATGCCGCAGTTGCATCATCAGCAATGGCAATAAATGCGCCTCCCATTCCTATGGCTCTGGCACCAGAACCAACTGGATTTGGACTGGATGCAAACTGAATGGCAGTGTCTGCATGAACAGTGTGTATTTCAAAAATGGTAGATCCCATTAGCAGTACAAACAACAAAAACAATCTAATCAGCGGAAACAATTTTTTGTCCTTTCTTAAATTTATTGATATTGCTTTGAATATTCGCAACAGATGTATATTCCCTGACAACGAATATTTCAAATAAGACATTTGTTTCTAAACATTTAAACATTTGTCCAGGTTCAACCCCTTCCATTTTACCAATATTGATGATAATTTTTGAAGATTCTACATCCTTGACAACTCCCTGAAGTGGATATGATTTTTTCAATGTAATTAAATTGTCAATCAGTTGAAAACTGATCGTCTCACACTGATCATGAATGTTTTTGTCTGGGTCCAGCTTTTCATACCAGTCAAAATGAGTTTTCGCACATTCATCAGACAAACGCAAAAAAACATAGTTATGGTCATCATCGTGATAAAGGGAGACAAAAAGAAAAAAACGTGGAACCATCAACTGTGGATTATCTTTAAATTTTGACCCGGAAACCATAGTCAATCGTTTCAACTGTTCCATCAGGATTTTGTCAAGATGCTTACCTTCTAATGCAGTAAATAAGGTTTTATGGATAATTGTATTATTGATAACTGAAAATATCATGTTTAATTTGCCTGGATGAAGCGCATCAAATAATGAATCATAGTCAACAACAAGGGTTAAAGGTCGTGATGTCCATTGATCTTCAGGTACAGTTTCGGAAAGCTTTTGGGGTAGTCTTGATTCTATTTGATATATCAGTTTCTGAATTTTTTTTTGATCTTTCTCTTTTATTTTTTTTAATATTTCTAATATGTGCGCATCTGTATTAAATATCAAAACGTTCGAATTTGTATCCGAGTTTCTGTTTGTATGGATCATAATGCCGGTTACCAGAAGCATCGCGATAAGTACGAGTAATAAAATAATCATTTTAATTTTTTTTTCTGGTATCGCAATATGTGTGTCTGAATCATCTGGAAAAGATTGAGGATTCTGTTCTGTAATTCTCGTTTGAGGTCTGTTGCTTATGTATTGAACTGTCGGATCGCCAAATAAGACATAGCTTTCCCAGCAAGGATCTTCACCATATTTTTGTCTGCAATGATTTTTGGCCTGTTTTACAGCTTTACCAACAGCTACCCCCTCAAGAAACAGTTTATAAAATTCAATGGCAAAAAGACTTCCAGGTTCATCTCTAATTTCCCAAAAAGTTCCAAGAATGTGTTGTACGCCTGAAAGCATCAATGTATGCGCAAATCCAAAGGATTTTTCCAAAGCTTCTTCATGCGTTTTCCAGTCTGCGATGCGGCCGGATTGACAGGCATTTAAAAAGAAAAATGCTGGCATTGTTTTTTTTTTCGAGGGTGTAGGGATATCTCTTGATGTAAAAGGCATGTCCAAAAGTTTTAAACCGCTCTTATCCGGGTGATCGGAATGATATTCTACATGCCCTGCAAAATGTATAATGTCATAATGTGTAAAATTCGTGATAAACGCTTTATGAGTGATCCTGGATTGTCGTGATGCATCAATAAGGCAGCCATTTTTATTGTTTTGATCAATCAGGTTGCAAATTTTTTTTCCTTCTGCTGCACTTTGGGGAAGATCTCTTCCAAAATGTGAGATAAGAAGCATCGAAAGTGGCTGTTTGATGTTTCGATGCGATGTTTTTTGGGTTTTCTTGCAGGTTTTAATAACTGTTCGACCAATGCAAAACATATCTTTCAAAAATTCATCATTAACAACAATTAATTCCCAGGGAATGTATGCCAGTTGATCATCGATAGAGAGTTGAAGGTATTCAATTCCTTGTTGTTGAAATCGTTTAAGTTTTTCGCAAATATCATCCGGAAATAATTGAATTCTCAGCAATTCCCCGATCTTTTTAAGTTGAGCCATCAATTCCTGTTTTTTTTCTGCAATATTGGTTCTGCTGGCTTGATTTAAAATGGTTAAGGTTTGATGGCAAATATCATGAACCTGCTCTAAAAAAACATTTTTTTTATAACCATAATTTGGATTCGAATTTTGTTTTTCATTAAGTTCAAACCTCAGGCGTGTTTCTTCTTTATTAATATCAAGGCAAATTATTGTAGCTGTTGATTCATCCTTCATACAGACCTGCTTCCTTAATTGAAAAAAAGTATGTTCCTTTTGTAATGGCATCTTTTTCAACAGTGAGGGCATAGCGGTCATATGGAAATTTTTCAAATGTGCATTGGTTTTTTAACAGTTCTGAAAACTCGCCTTTTTGATTTCCAGCCAATGTCAGGCGAACATTTTCTTCATTAAAACTGACATTATTGAGCGATATTTTCATGGATACTGTTCCAGAACTTATAAAATATCGAATAATGGAACCAATAATGGGCAAATCAAAGGATCTATTTCGAATAATTTCAAGGGACAGCCGGATATCTTCAAATTCTTTGATGAAATGAATCGTCCCTTTTTTAAAACTTGAAAACTGTGTTTTATGATTAAACCCTCTGCTGGAACGAGTTGCAAAAGCATATTTTTTAGGAATAAACAGAAAAATAAACCATTGAAACAGTATTTCATAAATAGTCATCATTTTTTGTGTCAGGGTGAATTGAACAGGTCGCCATCGAAAATTCGGATTCAGGCTGGCATATGTTTCCTGTGCTTTTTCTTTTGAAACAGGTATTGCGGCAATTTCTTTTAATTCTTTATTTTCCATTAACTGCTGTGTAATCAATAAATTTTTTCTACACTTATCACACCTGGCAATATGGGATTCTATTTTTTCCAGTTCATTTTCTGGAAGGCTTTTGTTTATATAGTGTTCGATGGTAATATCATCGATATGGGATTTCATAAGATGCCTCCTTGTGTTAACAATTTAATAATATCCGACAATTTTCCTGAGTTGTTCTAAAGCCAGGGATTTCATTCGATATACATTCGTTGTACTTGTCCCTATAATTTTCGCAATTTCATCTGCTTGTTTTTCATCAAAAAGACTCAATTTCAAAATCAGTTGATAACGTGGTGGTTTGACTTTATTTATACCTTTTGGAATTTTTTTGAGAATTATCCTGGCAATGGCTTTTTTTTCTGTATTCTCATTTGATGGTTTTTGAAAAATGGTCTCTAAAGTCAATTGATTTTTTGGGATTGTTTGATTGTAAATATCGCACTTTTCAAGGTAATCCAATGCCCTTCGTTTTGAAAACAACCTGATCCAGCCAGTTAAATTCAACCCTTTTTTATGATCCCATTCCTCTAAACCATGATCTAACAGATCAATAATTACATCATTCTTTAAAAAGTCTATTACTTCAATTAACAGAGGATCGGCGCCAAAATTTAAAACCAGTTTAATGGTATGAAAAATAAGGTTTTCATATTGGCGAATAATGGGCAAAGAGTCACCATCAGCCTTATATTGGCGAACCAGTTCTAATTCTTCATCAAGTGATAAAACGCTCATTGATAGACCACCTTATCGAGAATTTCATATGGTTTTTGTAAAAATGGAAAAACGATACTGGCCATATAGTGATCCACTTGTTTCACTGCTCCGGAAATTTTTGCATAAGCGATAATGTCTGTATCGCAACCATATGAGAAGTGTGTTATTGGATTAAATCTCTCCGGCATATATCTGAACATAAGAATCGGCCAATTCAAATGAATGTATGTTGAGTTTTTGTTCTGATTCTTGTGATCAATACAAACCAGTATGTCATTATCAATAGTATTTTCAATATGCCCCTCTATTCGAGGAAACGCTTTAATCAATTCATTTGCTAAATCTTCTGCCAATTGCGACATACCAGTAATTGTTTTTGAATCTGAATAAACTGTAATATCATCCAATATTTTTCCATTGTCTATGGAAACAACACGAATGGAAACTTCAACGCCAGTGCTCTCTTCACAAGTATCTCCCACCAGTAAGGCATGCGATTGTTGATTTGCCTGCTGATCCCCCCACTCAAAAACGCGAAACCGATTGAATTGTTTTAACGTTTGAAAAAAATCCTTGTGTAAAATGTGTTTCTTTTTGGACTCAAGAATATCTCCTATTGGATTAAATTGTCTGATAGTTTCACGTTGAATAAGTCCAAACATGGTACGCCAGTTTTTATTATCAAACGAACAAAATCTCAGGCCATATCTATTTTGAGGCAGATTGATCTGTTTCAGATGCCGATCAACAGTAATTGTCTGAAGTGTTTTTTGGCCTTTTACATTCATGGCAGTAAATGTTAGCCTGTTTTGACCGGGTTCAATATCCATATGACAATTGATTGAATAAGCTGCTGATTTGGGTAAATCAGAAACATCCTCCTGTTGATATAAAATATCATTTTTGTAAACTGACCAGGAAAGAATTTGTTGATTTTGACTGAATATCTGGCCTTCAAAAGATATTCGGTCTACAAAAACGTGTTCTTTTTCTGGCCATCCATGCAACATGATTTGCGGTAACATGCATGTGGGATCAGTTGGTGAATAAATGTCTGACATAATCAAAGATGTATTGCTGGCTGTGTATGCTTTGGAATAAAGATCAAGATTTTTCAAAAAAAAGATCAGTCTGGATGGATTTCCCCAGTTGTCTATTGCCAGTATTTGAATTTTTTCAAGCATCTGATCTGAAATTTTAATTGAAAAATTGCCATTTATGTCAAAGGGAATCTTTTGTTGATGTGTATCAACAATTAACTCAATAGAATGAACTGACGATTCATCGTTCACAAGCCCTTGCAGGGTATTGCTGCTTTTTTTAATGGCAATTTGAGGGCCTTCATGATCCGCAAAAATTGTTATCCTTTTTGTATGAACACCTCCCAAAAGATTTTCTGCCATCAAGATAATCTCCTGCAAGCCATGATGTAAATGAATGGTTTTTGATATGTTCACTTTCTTTTCAGACCCTTTTTTAAAAATTGCCAGATGATTCATTTGAATGTTTTTGACATATTGATCATCTTTGGCATAGCCGGAAATATTTACTGTTGTTTTATTGGTTTGAAAAGGCGTATCAATCTTTATGGGTTGATCGTCAATAAAAATCATAAGTTCCGGAATACTGGCCTGTTCATTCTCCAATTCCAATATGCGTTGACGAACCTTTGCCAGCCAGATGTGCGCTTTTTCTGTTTGATGTTGAGATATGGATAATTCGAGTTCCTGCCTGGCTTTGTCAAATTCTTTTGCATCCATAACCAACCGAGATTCATTCATCAAAAAGTAAATAATGCCACGTTCACGATGCGGATAATAAGGTATGAAATGCATGCCATAGGTTTTTGCCCAGGCATTTTCATCGGGTTTTTCTTCAATGGCTTGATTCATATCAGAAAGCGCTGCTGAGTAACATTGACCTTCTTTGTATGACAGCGCACGTTCGTAATAGTTATACCATCGGCCTATAAAATTGGTTTTGGTTATACCATAGCGTGTATTTTTTAAGATACATGGTTGACCAGGATCAATTTTACATCCTGTTAATGTGATGATTGCTGTGATCGCAATAATTGATATGTAGTGATTATCATTCATCATAATATTTTTCGATAATGAATTTCTAAAGTGATGACTACCTGACAATTTATTAAAAAATAAAATTTAATCGGCTAAGCCCAAACGAAACACGCACGATTTTTCAACATAAACCCAATACCCCTGCCCCTTTTGAAAATTCTGCGTTTCAATATACTGCCCATTCGTATAGGCATACATAATTTCAATAGCCCCCGAAGGCTCCACAACCGGTAGATATGTTCCATCCACAGCACCCAATAAATGCCATCCTGGCTTTAAATGGACTGTAAATTCTTTAAAATTGACCCCATTTGCCTGTAAAATGCTATCCTTTGGTTTTTTAATAAAATATCCTATTCCTGGTTCCAACTGCGTTACGCGAATGTATGTTCCACGAACATACCTGTATGCCTCTTTTGCCAGAGGAAATAATGAAAAAATATCTGATTGTTCCGGGATAACTGGAAGCGATCGTAATTCCCATACATAATTATTGATTTCAACATTTACCGCCTGTGCAATCTGACTGTTGATCAAAAATCCACCATCTGCATACGATTCATTACAATCACATTGAGACATATCAATGCTTCCAATACTATCCACATCGCCTGTAGCAACAAAATTTATGGATAAAATTTCAGCAGGTCCATTAACAAATTCATTTTTTTCAGAGTAAACAACAATCGCAAGTTCTCCATTGATATTAGCATTTACAATATATTGATAGCCTTTCATTGGATCGGAAAGTTTTATTCCAGAATATTTCATCAGGTTTTTATCATAAGACAGTTTGATATCCACTGCTTTGATTAAAACAGATTCATCTATTTTAATGGGTATCGTGAATCCATCATTTTGAGGCACATCAATATGAAGTTTTTCAACCGATCTCTTTTTTGTCATGCGCTTTTGATCATTATCGTCCAGTTGCCAGTTGCCAGTTAAATCCCCCACACGAATCGCTCGAAACAGTTCGTTTTGGTCTTTATCCAATATAATTTGATGATGATAAGGATAAGGTATCTGAGCATGATTGTCGCAATCAGGAAAGGTATATGGCGCAAAAACCCAGTGTTCACATTGATCTGTCAAACATTCAATTAATCCCACTGAATATTGTGCAGTAAAGGCGGCATTCACACCGCTGATATATCCATCTCTGAATAAATCCGCTGCAAGCATTGTATAACAATCGGGTTCACTGGATTTAACAACAAATTTGGCCATCAATGTTGCATCTAATCCGGTAATGCCATTTAAATCATTATTCTTTGAAAATGACAGTGTGTAATTGCCTCCCTGCATATTGACAAATTCAAAGAATCCATTTGAATCAGTGCGTGTCTGACAGGTCTGCTGACCATTGGTCAGAAATACATCAACTTCCGGAACATTTCTTTTCTGGCTGGCATAATACATAACATTTCCATAATAACGAAACCCTTTGAATGTTATGGTAAATGTCTTTAATAAGCTGGTATTTTTTCCCTGATGAAGCGTACCGCCATCATCAATTAATTGAACAGTGATCGTTGCATTTCCAATAGAATTGATTGCAGGCGTAAATGAAAGCGTCCCATCTGTAGTGATCTCAGGCAAACCTGAAAACAGTTCGGGTTGAAGTGTGTTTACATCAATTCGCAATATATTTTGTGAAGATTCATTATCTGGCCCCATGCAGATTTGGGTGAGAAAATTTTCCATAACCACATGCGATGTCCCCGCTTTTTGCTCAAAGTCTGCGCCCACTAAAAAATCAGGAGCATCGTTAACCGGCAATATATCAACATTCAATAAAGTACTTGCAGTTAAATGATCAGCATCTTCAACTGTCAGTTCAATTGTAATACTGCCATACTGGTTTTCTGCTGGAATGAGGGTAATGGTCCAATTATTGTCAGTATGGGTGATGATAAGATGGTCTGGATCATTGGGAATAATGGTGGGGTTGGAAGAAAGGGCAGAAACAGTTAATTCATCGGGCGTTCTGATATCTGACACTGTAAAGGACATTGGCTCGCTTGCAGTGTCTTCGTAAATGGTCTGTGGGCTTATGGGTGATATTTCCGGATTTCCTTTTAAAATGGTTACCACGCCGCTTTCACCACCAACAGGTTCTCGATTAATTCTTAAAAAACTGGTACTGATAGTGGCTTGCTGCCCCTCATGTCCACAGACATTCAATTGAAGATATCCGATGATTCCGCTCTCTGAAAAGTAGTTTTGTCGGGTATCATAAATGGTCAGCATATGATATTGGGGATTGTATTCAGTTTGATAATCATATGATACCAACTCGCCATTATCCAATGTAAATGCGTTTTCAGCATCTGACAGCAATGTTTCGTCAAAATCAAAAGCAATGTCTATGGCAATAATATCGGTCTTTTCAGGATTGTATAAATACAGCGGTATTCTGATCATTTCATCCTGATAGCCAGAGATGTCATTAATGGCAATAGATAAAGGTTTATTGGCATACATCGTGGTTAAACTCAGTTCGTTGACCTTTGTATCATCTTCGATCATAACATCCAAAAAACCATATCGATTCATATATGTAAAAATATCCGATTGTTTTTCGCCGGTGAAAGGTAAAGATTCAAGATCCAGTTGAATGGTTTCTTTAAGTCCGGATTCCCATCGATAATTCAGCAAGCCCTCAAAAGGGGGATCAGTACCAATTCGCTGTCCCCATAAATCACACAGTAAATTACCTTTGGAATCAAAAAAACCAAGTAATAAACGATCATTGTATCCCATATCTGTGGTGCCATCCACAGCCTCCAGAGATAATGACAGCGATGCATTGATAATCACCATGTCTTCTTTGATAAGATTGGTAAAGGAATGACCAAACCATAAATCCTGACCATTATCACCAATCTCGCGCGTATTTGCACCAATATTTTGGATAAAAATGTCAAGGCCCTCACTTCGTATATTGCTTAGCATGTTTTGTTCACTGCCAACAGTGATCGTAATCGTTTCAACATCTAAAGTATTTTGATTTTCTGCAAAAGCGCAAAACACACAGAACCATTCAATAATGAAAACCCCTAAAATAAAAGCATACTTTTGATTTATCATGATTTCTCCTATGGATTAACAATATAAAAACCATCGTCATCATTACAATTTACCCGCTGTACAAAAGGCGGTGACAGTGGAATATAGGTGGGCCGGACATTCCAATGATATGGAACAAACAAATAATTGGAATGATAAAATATACCGCCATAAAATGCGCCAGGTATCCATCGAAGATAAATCAGCGGCATTTTGGTCATTCCAAATTGAACAACTCTCGGTTTTTCTTTTCGATCGACAAAGCCCCAAAGGACCCCTGGTATTTGAAAACCACTGCGTTTTAATGATTGATTGTCGCATTCTTCCGGTAAATAAATATAAAAAGCCCCGGTTACCGGTGTTGCATCACTTGATGATGGATATGACGCTATTGACCAATAATAAGAAATTCCAGGTGAAAGCCTGTTATAAGCGACCTGAACAGGTTCGCCTCTGCTCCAATCCTGCAATATTAAATTGTCTTTGATATTGATGTTGTCTTTATAAATGCATACTTTGAAAAATTGATAGGTATCACTGGATGCATCCCACATGAATGTCATACTGCCATCGACTTCAGGACAAAATCCCTGCTGACCTTTTGGCGGAACAACAGAATAAAGAGCTTCTTTACCTGTAGGATTTTCAAAAGCGCCCATATCCGGCTTGGAACCAACCGGTTTTGGTCTGAGAAAGCCCTCAAGATCAGAATAGGGCATTTGTGGAAATTCATGGCCAACATCAATGCAGGGGCTATCGTCTGACAGGTGGTAATCTCCCATGGAGGTATTTAAAAATAAGGGATTAAGGTTAATATTTCCTTCGCCTGGAAAACCATTTTGAATGCTTGAATAGGTAATGTTTATAATGCTGTCATTGGAATGAATGCTACTTGTGGCATGTTGCCAGATAATGCTATTGGTTATGGTGATATCTGAGCTTTGCGCCTCAATACCATATTCCCCATTATCAGCGATTGTGCAATGAATCAGCGATAATCCGGAGTGCTTCCCATAAATACCTGCTTTTTGATTACTGATAATTAGTGTATTGGTGATGCTGGCCGTTGAACCATCCACATAAATACCATATGACTTGCTTTCACGAATAATGCAGTTTTCTATGAATGGTGATGACGAAATAATATCAATGCCATTGGTATCTGATGACTGTATGGTTATGCCCGATAATCCTTGCGACAGATTGTTCTGGTGATTAAAAACAAAATTGCCATTGATAATACAATTTTTGGGCCCATTTTCTGATTGGATCACCACCGATTTTCCATGAAAATCAATATCATTTTCAGCACTGTATGTTCCATCGGCAATTCGTATCGATGTGCCATTGCCTGCCTGATCTAAAGCGGTCTGGATGTCTGATATTTCATCAGGAACATTGATCACATGATTGTTTTGAAAAATATCAATGATGACACTACTGGATAAATAATCTGATGCCTTTATTTCAATGGTTTCGTTTCGCTCATTGCTCAGATTCTGTGAATAGTGAATGGTCAATGAAAAAGGGCTTTTTGTTGTTTGCTGCTCAACAATGGTCAGCCAGGAACTGTCTGCAATTGCAGTCCAATCCATATGACCTGAGCCAGTGTTCATCACTGTAATCTGGATACTGCCGGCTGTTGATGGCAGCCAGAATACAGTTGGTTTGACAGTTAATATTTTCAATTGATACAGATCAGTGATTTCGTTTGTTGAAAGGCACCGATCGTATATTCTGAATTCATCAATATCGCCCCAATAATAATCATTTTCACTGGAAAATGCGCGTTTGCCAATAAAGGCATGGGAGAACGTATTGGCAAGTGAGCAGCCAGGGCCTCTGACAGTTTCAACACCATTGACATAAATGATGGTTTTGAGCAGATCACAGACCACTGAAATATAATACCACTCATTGGCTTGAATCATATTATTGGTGCAGACAGAGACGTTGTCTTCTGCTTGAATATGTTCAAAAAATAAAACACCATTTTGTAAGTAAATTTCCATTCGAGGCAATGTGTTGTCAGCGCTCTGACTAAAGCTGACCAGTGTCTGATGATGCGTTAAGGTAATGGAATGCGGTTTGATCCAAAAAGAAAAACTGATACCCTTATTTTCTGAGATATCTGATGTTAACTTGCTGATATCTAAAAAGTCTTTCATACCATCCAGATGACAGGCACAATTGGGATTATTCAACTGATCGAAAGTCGATAAATTTCCCTTTGCAGTGGCATGATTATTTTTGCCGCTGTAATCCATAAGATTGTCATTCAATGGATAATAACCCATCAAGCCCGAGGATATATTATCAATACCAAACAATCCCTGCGAGCTTGTTTTCGATGCGTCGTTTACCGGCACAATTTTGATCATACAATGATGTGATGCCTGACCTGATACTTTCCATAAATAAGAGCCATTATTTGGGATAGCCTCGGATATTGATTCAAAAGTACCTGACAGCCCTGCTTTTCGTGATAAATAAATGATTACCTGCCCGCCATCATCTATTGGAGTCCATTTGATTTCTTGTAATTGCCCCACTTTCCAACAAGCGGCTTGTTCAGGAAAAATGATTTCCACAGGATTATCGTTAAGATTCTGTCCACCTCTCACACAACGTACAGAAGCATTTCCATCTTGAGCGTTGCCATCAAAGCCAATATCCATGTAAATGCACCATGCCTGATGATCCGCATTATTGGTATCCACAGTGGATGACCAGTAAGCTCTCATTTGCGTATCAGTAAAGGCCGGGATATATATTGATGGATTCATTTTTGTGTAATCAACAATTGAAATCAGTTCTTTTTTATTGGGCAATCGCCAGTCAGTAAAACCTGATAGCGTAAGATTCTGACAATATGAAAGGGATTGTTCCCAGCTTATTGCATTTTCAGTGCTGTTTCGCTGCCACATCAGACCAGAGCGAATATCAGTGACAGTACTTTGATCAAAAAGATCAAACGCATCGTTTGAAAAAAATAATTTACCCCGAACCCCTCTGACATATTGCGGTGTATTTTTAAAATGATACCATGTAATGCCATTATCGAAATTAACTGCCCATGCAATTGAATCACTGACCACATGCGTATTTTGAGTCCAGTAGAAAGATTGCATTGTGTTTGGAAAAAAATTGCTGAAATAAGCATCTCCCTGACCATAATGAACAATGGTTTGAAGTTCATAAACTGTTGGCAAACGCCAATCCGAATATCCAGCAAATTGATTGGCATTGAGCCATTGCACATGGTGAACAGCATTATCCCAGTTAACCATAAGATCTTTATCCGATTGAGAATCATCATTGGTTTTGATTTCCCAGATCAGATCAGTGACAGTATCTTGTACAGTTGTCCATGTTTCACTGTTGTCTGGCAACGCAACACCTGATGAATCCATCTTGATATAATCCGGTGAATTGATAAGATAGTCTGCGTCTTCACCATATGTGTCTGTATAAGATTGTTGTTGTCCAGTATCCGGGATGGGATTTGCTGTTACAAAGGTATTGGCAAATAACAGGAGGATTATCAGACCTTGCAGGATTATTTGGGTATAATATTGGTTTATCATTTTTTTCTCCCAATCGAATGCATGATTGAATGATTCTACTATTATTAATTCCGAAAAAAAATTTTTTCTTACGCACAATTTTATTTTTTTTTTAATTATTGGGATGAATCAACGAATTCATTTGATGCATTCTTATTGAAAGAATCAGATTTTTTGCACACCTTTGATAAATCCATGCTGCCAAAGCCAACCTAATTCATTACCATTTTCAAACAGATCTTTGAGTTGACTATCATTTATCGCTGGATATATGGTTGTTTGACCATTAATTTTGTTCAGAAAGAAAAGTTCTTTTATATCCAAAGCATTTACAAATTCAGGAGAATGAGTAGAAACAAAAACCTGACCACCTCTTGATGCATACTCTCTTAGTTCGTCAGCCAATCCTCTCAATAATTCCGGATACAAATAGTTTTCAGGCTCTTCAATACATAACAAAGGATAAGGTTTTGGATCATAGAGTAAAAGAAGGTAGGCAAACATTTTAATGGTCCCATCAGATACATATCTGGAAATAAAAGGGTCAATAAAAGGATTATCCTTAAATTTAAGCAGAATTTGACCCGCTTCATTCTGGATGGCTTCAACCTTTTCAATACCAGGTACACGTTCTGTCATTTTTTGTAATATCTTTTGAAAAATATCCGGATAATTGTCGTGAATAAACTGAGCAACCTGAGCCACATTTTCACCTGTCGCTGATAAATGCTCATCAACACCAACGTCTCCAATTTTTCTGAGGGCATCGTTTTGTAAATTGGAGACAACCCAACCTTCAAGTAATTTTCGGAAAGAACTAATCGCTTTAAACCTTTGAAATTGACCTAAACCTTTTATTGCCAGAATATCTGGTGAATCCAATGTTTGTTTTTCTCGTTCTTCTTTTGCTTCTTTTTTACCATAATCTTCTTCATTTTGTATGGCTTCACCCTGCCCATTATGAAATTCAAGAAAATGCCAGGGTCTGCCGCGTTGACCTCTTCGATATTTTAAAATTTCAGTATCAATGTATGTTGATTTATTAATGTTTCCGATTTTGAGTTCATAGGTAATCAATGGCGATTTTTCCTGAATCGTATTTCGAAATTTTACCTCAATTTCAATTAAACCATCCACAGAAGCGCTACGCGAAACAACTTCTTTAAAGCCTCCCTCTCGATTAATTGCCACTGAGACATTATTTCGCAAAGCATCACTCAAAAAGCTGAATATTTTAAAAAAAGTTGTCTTACCAGAACCATTAGGGCCAACAAAAACATTGAGTCTACCTAAATTTTTGACAACCATGTTATTAAAAACTTTAAAATTTTTTACATTGATCTGTTCGATTTTCATCATTGATCCTCTATATTGATTAAATCATGGACGCATTCCCAAAAAGTAGCACATTTATTTTTCTTTGCCCTGAAAGGGTTATACATACCAGCCCAGGGCATCGCCCTGATGACAGCTGATTAGCTAAGCGCTTAAATTATCAACAAGTTTATGAAAAGATTTTAATTTATACAAAATTCAACTTGAAAAGACGTTGCTTTAACAGTGGGTTTAATATTTCTACTTATATTTTTTCTAAATGTACAATTCCATACCTTGATAACATTTTCAATGTTCGGGATAAACCAAAAATTCGTTTATTATATTTGTCTTGAAGTGTCAGAGAGTATTTTATTCCATGCGGAATATGCTTGCTTTCTTTAACACGAAAAACCTCAAATTTAGTCCAATAGCCATTATCCATCGGAAGGATTTCACCATTTAAGTCCAGTAATGCATCTAAAGATGAGTTCTTATCGTTTTCATTTTTACTAATCATGATATTATTATCATCAGGTCATCATTATTACAACTAAAATCAATATGTATTACAATAAAATGAATAAAAATATAACAGATCAATTTTATTTATTACACATCTTAAAATCGAATTGCTCATTTCTCTTTGAACCATTCTTGTTTCTCCTATTATGCAAAATTAAAGTCCAAATTTGCATAATGTTTTCTGGTCGGTAATTTGTCAAGTAATGAATCCCACCTTCCATTTTATCCACCAACACATTTTAACAAAAATATTTTAATTGACAAAAATCATAAATAACAATAGTTTATTTCGTTTATGCATAAAAAAAATATTTTTTTCGTAAGAAAATATTTTTTCAGCGTATTAATATAATATGTCCGCTCAATTTTAGAAACCATTATAAATAAGGAGGCCAAACAATGAAATCCAAGCACATTGTTTTTCAATGCATCTTATTGCTATTATTATTAACACCGC
>Ga0272440_1002396_pt1 | contig 14657 bp, 15 predicted proteins | sample SSMMMBAug17_FD_192440 | JGI IMG/M metagenome (GOLD analysis project Ga0272440, IMG submission 192440) | Marine sediment archaeal communities from Little Sippewissett salt marsh, Falmouth, MA, United States - SSM-MMB-Aug17 | ecosystem: Environmental > Aquatic > Marine > Wetlands > Sediment ...
ATAGTAGAATTTTCCATCGTGCTCTTCATGCTCGACTTCGATGTCTGAGAGCGCACCATCATGAGTACACCAGTTTACCATGTAGTTTCCACGAACAATCAGCCCATCGTTGTATAGCTTTATAAAAGCCTCTTTTACAGACTTTTGTAAACCCTCATCCATAGTAAAACGCTCTCTCTCCCAAGCAGGAGAGACACCCATCTTACGTAACTGTTCTGTCATAATGCCAGCAGATTCGGCTTTCCAAGCCCATGCACGCTCTAAAAAGGCTTCACGTCCTATCTCTTCTTTTGTAGTACCTTCGGCAAGAAGTTGCTTTTCAACAACATTTTGTGTAGCAATACCTGCATGGTCTGTTCCTGGTTGCCAGAGTGTTTTGTATCCGTCCATACGTTTATAGCGGGTGATAATATCTTGAAGTGTAAAAGTGAGTGCATGCCCTATGTGAAGACGGCCTGTTACATTTGGAGGTGGCATCATAATGGAGAAGTTTTTTCCCTCTTGTTGAATTGCCTTATTTGAGTCTACTTCAAAGTATTTTCGCTCTTCCCAGAGTCTGTAATACTTGCTTTCTGTCTCTTGCGGGTTGTATTTATCTGCTGACATAAATCGCTACCTTATTAATGGAAATTAAAATTTCGCGATTATATCCAAGATGTAGTAAGGGTAGCCTTAGTTAGCCTCAAATGTCTCTTTAAATGCAGTTTTATCAGCATACATATTTTTGTCTGCTTGAGCTAAAATATCTTTAAAGTCTGAATCTTCTTGGAATGATTTTAACCCAAAAGAGAAGCTCATTTTAAACTTCGCACCATTCGCTTGAAAGCTTTTTTTTAAAATCTCTTCACGCATTTGAGTAAGTCTATTTTTAATCTCATTGAGTGTAACAGACGCAGGAAAAAATAGAAGAAACTCATCTCCACCATAACGAACAACTGGGTTACGTAGGGCTAATAGTTTATTGGCAAAGAAGAGAAGGATTTTATCCCCAATAATGTGTCCATAAGTATCATTGATACTCTTGAAGTAGTTTAAGTCAATAAGTGCAAGAGTTCCTTGAGAACGCATATTTTCGTAATTACAGTAGTTGTCTTGGAGCCATTTTCGATTGTATGTTTTTGTCAGGGCATCTTGATAAATTGAAGCCCTTAACTTTTCAAGCTCTTGCTTGAGAGACTCAGTCTCTTGAAGTACATTTTGCAGTAAGCTCTCGTCTTTGTCTTTAATAGCAACTATTGCTCTAGATGTCGATTGACTCAGCTTTTGTGTGTTTTGTGAAGTTTTTGCTTGAAGGGTATTGAGTGCCAAATACTCTTGTTGCATAATCTCGTGAGAGTTTTGTAAATCATCTGTTAACTCTAAGTTGTATTTACTCGCTTTTTGAGCATATATGGAAGCAAAAAGAGTAGGAGTTACTATTTCAAATCTTTGAACTGCAGCAAGGGTTTCATTTGAGACTATACGCAGAATGTTTTGTTTTTCCACAGCTACTCCTTGGATTTTTAACTATCTGGAAGAGAAAATTTTTGTGTAGTAAGTTCTCCATCATCTGTAAAGAAAAGATAATATAACATATCTTTTTTTACACTCAGCCCAACGAGATAACGAAGTGCCAAATTTGCTTGCAGGGAAGCTATATGCATCACAATTGGTGCTGCAATTCCAGCAGGAGTTTTTTGGATTATTTTAAAGGCATCAGAGAATGATGATTTTTCTATGAAACATACTTGTCCGTGAAAAGCCTCTACACTCCCATAAACCCAAGGAGTTTGTGACTCTTTTGCATATTGGTTAATCTCTCCACGTGTAGGGAGGTTGTCAGTAGCATCAATGATTAAGTCAACTGCTATGTTCTTACGGCTCCAAGCAGTAAAGTCACACTCATGTGCAATAGCTCTTACGTAAGGAGATCTCTCTTGGATAATTGCTGCATTTATTTTTGCTTTATTCTTTCCCTCATCACCAACTTTAAAAGCGACTTGTCGATGGATATTATGAATGCTAACTTCATCAAAGTCTATGATGTGTATTTCGCCAATTCCGCTTGCTCCTAAAGCAAATGCTAGAGAAGAACCTAGACCTCCTGCACCAACTATTGCTATTTTTTTGTCTTGAAGTTGCTCTTGTTTTTCTTGGCCCCAAAGTTGTACTTGTCTGTGAAAATAATCCATCATAGTTCTATCCTTTTATTGTAAGCTTCTCTAAATCCCCAAATACGTCTAGCATTAACAACTTCTGAGTGGCTAATTTCTGCAATCATTAGCTCCTCTTTGTTTCCGAGATGTTCGAGTAGTTCTCCATCTGGTGAGAAAAGTACAGAGTCCCCATAAAATTTCCATTCAAACTCTTTGTCTCTATACTCACCAATTCTATTTGCACGTAAAATATAGCAGTTATTTGTAAATGCGCGTGCGCTTAAAAGACTCTTCCAGCGCTCATAAGAGTCAAAAGTAGCAACACTTGGAACTAAAATACAGTCTATATTTTTAAATTTTAGCATCTCAAACATGGCATCAAAATGTATTTCAAAGCCAAAAATTGTAGCAAATCTTACTCCTTCGATTTTAAAAATAAGGGGAGTCATTAGGGGTGCTATGCTGTTTGCATAAAACTTCTCTTCATTCCAGTGAGCGTAGTTAATGAGAAGCTGTTGATTGTAGTAAGAAGTGGATGCAGGTGAAAATTTGGCAACAGTTTTAAAAAGAGAGCCTTTTTTTACTATAACCAGAGGAGCTACAATAGTTATTTTGTAGGTAGAAGAGAGCTCTTTGAGTATTTTTACTTGATGGAGCGCTTGCTCACGGATCATGCTAATGCTCATTGATTCAAGCTCTTTAAAAAAAGGGTTGAGAACATATTCGCCGAGCAAAAGAAGTTTGACTCCTTTTTTACTTGCTATTCGTATGTGGTTGTAGAGTTTTGTCGAACTTACTCCTTGTGAGTTAAGTTGCAGAACTGCTACTCTCATTGTGAAAGTTTTATCTCTTGAATTTTCAGTGTAGCATCTTCGAGCATTTTTTGTGCTTCGCTAAGCTCTTTCATACCTGTTTCATAGGCTTTTAGACTATTTTCAAGTGTTATTTCAGGACTCATCAGTGTCTCTAGTATCTCTTTAGCCTTTTGTAGTTTTTCTTCAAAACTTTCCTCTTTTTTACTCACTGAGTGCCTCCCTTACGTAAGTCTCAAATTTTTCTAATTCTACTAAAAATGCATCATGCCCATAATCACTTGCAACATCTAGATAATCATAGTTATTATTACCAATCTTATCAAGTTCATCAGCTATCTCTTTCATCTCAAAATTTTTAAAGAGTACATCATCTCTAAAACTGATGAGGTATAGTCTTGATTTTATTTTTTTGAGCGCTTCACTTAATGAGTCAAAGTCACGAGAAAGATCGTAAATATTTATCGCTTTTGTAATGTAAAGATAAGAGAGCGGATCAAACCATTTTGAAAAGTTATATCCATTATACTCTAGGTAGGATTCAACTTGAAACTTTCCAAAAAGTTCGTAAAGTCCGTCTGTAAGTTTATACTCTCTACCAAATTTTTGTCTCATAGAGTCATGAGAGAGAAAACTAATGTGACCTGCCATACGTCCAACTGCCATACCAGAGAGGCCATTTTTAGCTATGATTTGCGGGTCGTAGTAGCCTTGTTTAAAATCAGGATCTTTGAGTATTGCCTCTTGTGCAACTTTATTAAAAGCAATAGCCCAAGGCTGTGTCGCATGCGTAGCAGCCATGGAGATGACTTTGTCTGCAAAGTTTGGATAGTGTATGGCAAACTGGAGTGCTTGCATTCCACCCATACTACCACCTATAATTGCATGAACACGATGAATGTCTAATCTGTCAAAGAGGATTCGTTGTGCTTTTACCATATCTTTTATACTCACAACAGGGAACTTGTAGCGATAAGGTTCATGATGGGGATGTTGCATAGACATAGGGCCAGTCGAACCAAAGCAACTACCGATAACGTTTGAGCAGATAACGAAGTATTTATCTGTATCAACCGCTTTTCCAGGTCCTATAAGTCCGTCCCACCAGCCAGCTTTATTCTCATCTTCATAGACGCCAGCAGCATGATGTGAACCAGTAAGAGCGTGACATACAACTATAACATTACTCTTCTCTTCATTGAGCTCACCGTATGTTTCATAAGTGATGTCATAAGGTTCTAAAATTCGCCCACTCTCAAGATAGAGAGGGTTTGTAAAGTGGGCAGTGTATGTTTGCAGGTTTAAAGACAACTGTAGAGACTCCCTAAAATAAGTAGTGTTATTCTAGCGAAAATGGCTTAAGCCAACAAGCAAGATAGATGCCTAAGCATCTAAAGCTTGTCTCATATCTTCAATAAGATCCTCGGCAGATTCCAATCCACATGAGATACGTATAAGTCCTGATGGAACACCGCAAGCATTTAACTCTTCAGGAGTAAGCTGTTGGTGTGTTGTTGAGGCTGGATGTGTGATGATAGATTTTGAATCACCAATGTTTACTACAAGCGAGTAGAGTTTTGTAGCATTGACAATTTTTGTCGCCTCTTCTAATGAAGATACTTCAAAACTAAGCAGTCCACTCGATTGCCCTTTATCAAAATATTTTTGAGCGTTTTTATAATTTGCATTGCTTTGTAAGCCTGGATAGTTAACACGTAGCACTTTTGGGTGAGACTCCAAAAACTCAGCAAGTGCAAGAGCATTTTTAGAGTGCTCTTTCATACGAAGCGCAAGAGTCTCAAGACCTTGAATAAAAAGCCAAGAGTTAAATGGAGAGCTTACAGCACCTAAATCTCTTAGAAGTGCAAGTCTTGCTCTAAGTGTATATGGAGGCAGTGGTACATCAACATAGACAAGACCGTGGTATGATGGATCTGGTTCATTAAAGTGAGCATAGCGTGGGTTTTCTTTGAGTTTTTCAACAAGGTTTTCACGTTCAACTAAAATACCACCAATAGCAAGTCCCTGTCCAGTTGTGTATTTTGAAGCACTATGAACAGTGATATCTATACCATGTTGCAGTGGACGACATAAAACAGGTGTAGCTACAGTGTTGTCAACTACTGTGATTATTCCATGTTTGTTTGCAATTGTAGCGATTGCTTCTATGTCTGCAACATCTATGCTTGGGTTTGTAAGTGACTCAAAAAATATGATTTTCGTTTTTTCATCTATGAGTGATTCGATCTCTTGAGGGTTTTGTACATCAAAAAATCTTGCCTCAATGCCAAAGCGTTTTAAAGTATGTGTATTGAGTGTAAGACTGCCACCATAGAGTTGTTTTGCACAAACTATATTGTCTCCAGCTTCCGCAGCATTGATGATAGCAAAAAATATTGCACTCATTCCACTTGATGTTGCAATTGCTGCAACACCTCCCTCTAAAGCAGCAAAACGTTTTTCAAAAACATCAGTAGTAGGGTTGTTTAAACGAGTGTAAATGTTTCCAAGCTCTTTAAGCGCAAAAAGGTTTGCAGCATGCTCTACATCACGAAACTCATAGGCGGTTGACATATAAATTGGAACAGCCATTGTCCCTTGTGAATCCTTGTCGTACCCCGCGTGAATTGCATTCGTTTGTAAATCCATTATTTTTCCTTAGTTGTATTTAATTTAGAGAGTTTTTCGGACTCATCTATTTGGTGACGTTTGGTATGGAGTGTTTCATCTTTGAGTTTTTCTAGAAATTCCAATATATTTTCTTGATAGGCAAGGGCATCCTCATCCTCTGTTAATGCAAGTATTGGTCTTAGAGATTGAATGTCAATTTTTTTTGCATATCTTGGGACAATTTTTAGTTCTTGAAGAATATCTTGGACAAGAGTGTCAATATTGAGTCCATTATTATCCCTAACTTTTTGCACTAATTCTTTTGTAGTGAGGAGTAGAAGATTTGCTCTATCTTCATCCCCACTATAGATATGAAGCCCTATCTCTTTAACAGTAATGAAGTTTTCCATCGGTGCTGTCTCATCTGCTGCAAGTACTAAAGCAAAGATTTTTGCACGAAATTCTAGAGAACCGTGATGATGCACAAAAATTTCGCGAAATGCATTAAAAATGTAATGTTTAAGTCGAAAACCAAATCGCATACCCGTTCCTTATGCGATATTATACATCTAAAATGGTATAATCGCGCAAATTTTATATGAGGATTTTTTATGGGTAGAGCATTTGAGTACAGAAAAGCGTCGAAACTAAAAAGATGGGGTGCAATGTCAAAACTGTTTCCTAAGCTTGGAAAAGTTATAACGATGGCAGCTAAAGAGGGTGGTCCTGATCCTGATTCAAACGCAAAACTTAGAACTGCTATTTTAAACGCCAAAGCGGAAAATATGCCAAAAGATAATATAGAAGCTGCAATTAAGCGTGCAACAGCAAAAGATCTTGCAAGTATGCTTGAAGTAAACTTTGAAGGAAAAGCTCCGCATGGTGTACTTCTTTTTATTGAGTGCGCAACAGACAACAATACTAGAACAGTTGCAAATGTAAAGAGCACACTCAATAAAAATGGTGGAGAACTTTTAACGAATGGTTCGTTGGAGTTTATGTTTGCACGTAAAGCAATTTTTGAGTTTGAACTTAAAGAGGGTATGGATGTTGAAGAACTTGAGTTAGAACTCATCGATGCAGGACTTGAGGAGATTGAGTCTGAAGATGGTGTCTGTTTAGTTACGGGAGACTACACAAGTTTTGGAACACTAAACAGTGCATTAGAAGGGATGAGTGTTGAAATAACAAAAGCTACCTTAGAGAGAATTGCTAACACACCTATTGAAATAACTCCAGAGCAGCAAGAGGATGTAGATAAAATTTTAGAGAGACTTGAAGATGATGAGGATGTACAAAAAGTATTTACAAATTTAGCATAGATTTATGCAATACATCACCCAAAGTTACACCTACACATACGAAGTGAAGCAATCAAAGTTTATTGCTCACTTTGTTCCAATAAAACTTTTCAAAAAAAAGCTAGAAGAGCTCCAATTAGACCATCCAAAAGCAAGACATTTTGTTACAGCCCAACGTTACTTAAATGAGTATGAACAGATTGTAGAGCACTCAAGTGATGATGGTGAACCAAAAGGAACATCTGGTAAACCCTCTCTTATGGTCTTACAAGGACAAAATATTATAGAGTCTGGAGTTATCATAGTACGTTATTTTGGAGGCACTAAACTTGGTACTGGTGGTTTGGTTCGTGCTTATAGTGAGGCTGTAAATGGAGTAATAAACCTGGCTTCACTCCAGATTTACAAAAAAGAGATTGTTCAAAAAATAATACTTGCATATAATGATGTAAGAAGAGTTGAGTATGCGTGTCAAAACGCTTACGTAACAATTGTTGAAAAACAGTTTCTCGATGAGGTTATTTTTATATTGAAAGGCAAAGAAGAGAGTGTGATTTCTTTGTTAGATGAGTTACAAAGAGTCGTAAAGACTCTTTAGTTTAGGAGTTAGTGACCTCCACCTACAGCATTCCCCATATCCCACATAGGTAAGAAAATACCAAGGGCAAGTAATATAACCATACCGGCAATAATAAAAAGCATTATTGGTTCAATTGCCTCACTTAAGCCGTCGATAATGGCATCAAACTTCATTTTATAATAGTCTGCAACCTTTTTAATCATTGCATCAAGTGTACCACTATCTTCTCCTGCATTTACCATTTGAATAATCATGTTTTCAAAAAGTTCTGTCTCTTTGAGACCAGTGTTGAGCATACCACCTTTCTCGACGGTATTTCGTACAGAGAGGAGTTTTGTTTTGAGGGGCAGATTGTCTATCATACCTATTGAGGTGTCAAGTGCTTCAGCAATTGGAATACCTGCACGAATAAGTTCTGAGAAAACAAGTGTAAAACGACTTAAAGTAGAAAATTTAATAATATTTTTAATAATCATTGTACGGAGTAAAAATTTGTGCCATTTAAATTTAAAACTTGTAGAAGAGTCAACCATATACTTAAAAATAATAACAAACAGAAAAAGACCTGCTAAGACATAGAGTCCATAGTTCGTAAAGATGTCTGAAAGTTTTAAGAGTATAATTGTTGGTAGTGGAAGTTCTGCATTGAGTTGGTCAAACATATCTTTAAATTTTGGTACTACATAGGTAAGTAAAATACTAAATGCAACAGCGATTGCTATCATAACATTACGTGGATAGGCCATTGCTTTTTTAAATTTTATGATATTGGCTCGAATCTCTTCAAGCATATCTGCAAGTGCATAAAGAGATTCATCTAAATTACCTGTTTTTTCACCTAGTTGTACCATTGCAATTGTAAGGTTGCCAATTTCAAAACGAAAGTTTTCCATTGAAGCTGATAGGGAATGTCCAGAGTTAATATCATCAGCTAGTTTTGAAAAGACTGTTTCTAAGACTTGATCATCTGTAGCAGCTGCTATATTATTGAGTGAATCATGAATTGAAATACCAGCATTTGTCATTACAGCAAGTTGGCGAATCGCTGCAATTAGTGAATCAGGCTTGATTTTTTGCTTTTTGATATTTTTCATAAAGTTTATTTTAAAACGCTTAAATTGTGCTTCAAAAGGCTCCGGTGCTTCATTAACCTTTATGATAATACCTGTAAATTTAATCTTTGCAGTACTCATTGCATCTTGTTTTGTCTCTGCATAGAAACCTAACTCTTGTTTTTTTCCTTTTGCTAGTACAGTTGCTATAAAGTATTTCATCCTTTTGCCACCTTTAAAACTTCTTCAATACTTGTGATGCCATCAATGGCTTTTTGTATACCATTTTGAAAAATTGGTACAAAGCCTTCTTCTAAGGCAACTTTATGGAGTTCATCTTTCGAGGCACCATTTGCAATGAGTGATGAGAGTTTGTCTGAAATTGGTAATACTTCACATATCATCTCCCTACCGATATATCCACTACCACCACATTCTCTACATCCAGCACCCTTATAAAATTTTGTCCCCTCTGGAATATATGCATGCAATTCCTCCATGATTGATGCAGAAAGTGTATCTTCTTCTTTACAGTTTTTACATATCTTACGAATTAGTCTTTGTGCTTGTATAGCTACAAGTGCACCACTAATCAGGTAGTGCTCAATCCCCATATCCGCCATACGAGGAATTGCTGAAATTGAATCATTGGTATGTAAAGTAGAGATAACTAAGTGACCCGTTAGTGCAGCTTTAATTGCGATTTCTAGTGTTTCTTGATCACGAATTTCCCCAATCATAATCTTATCAGGGTCTTGACGTAATATAGAGCGTAGAGCATCTGCAAAACTTAAACCTACTTTTGCGTTTACTTGAACTTGTTGAATGAGATTCATTCTGTATTCAACTGGATCTTCAACGGTTATAACTTTATCCTCTACATTTCTTAACTCGTTAAGTGCACCATAAAGTGTAGTTGTCTTACCTGAACCCGTAGGACCAGTTACTAAAATAATCCCATATGGAGCCTGAAGGCCTTTAATGAGTTTTTGGTAACTCTCCTGATCCATACCAGCATCTTCAAGTTTAACAAGTGCTTTCTCTTTATCAAGAACACGCATAACTATAGATTCGCCATATAAGATTGGTAAAGTGGATATACGAAAATCATACTCTCGTGAACCTACTGCTGTTGAAAAACGACCATCTTGTGGTTTTCTTTTTTCAGCGATGTCAAGGTTTGCCAATAATTTTAAGCGTGATGCGAGTGGTGGATAGATGTCTTTTTCAAAAATGAACATTTCCGTGAGCTTACCGTCAATACGACCACGGACTACACAGTTTTTCTCGGTAGGTTCAATATGAATATCACTTGAACGTCCATTAATACAGGTTTTAAGTACGACATCAATAAGCATTAAAATTGAAGAAGCCTCTTGTTGCTCTTCAAGTGTAGTTATCGAGTTTAACTCATCGCGGATTTTTTTGATAAGATCTTTAACACTATCTTTAAGCGATATTTTATAAAGGTATGATGAGATCTGCTTTTTTGTACTGAGTGCAATTTTAAGAATTTTTCTAGGAAAAAGACGTTGTAGAGCCTCTTGAGCTTCAATATCCAAAGGATCATTAAAAGCGACTGTTACACTCATATCATCCTGTGAAACAGGTATTACATTATATTTTTGTAATTGTGCAAGAGGTACTCTACTTGTGAGGCTATAATCCATATCCATCGAATCAAGGTCTATAAAGAGTAAATTGAGTTCTTCAGCTAGTTTTTGAAGAACTACAGACTCATGAATATAGTCATAATTATCTATGATGGATAGCTTGTAGACACCATCTCTTACTTGTTGTACAATGTAACGGACTAGTCTGTCCATGGTCATGAAACCAGAAAGAGTTATGTCACGTAAGATAAGACTCTCATCTATTCCTTTTGCAAGCAACCTATCAACTTGCCCACGCATAATGGAGCCATTTTCAAGTAAATCAGTAGTAATTCTGTCCACTAATTATCTCCTTACCAGTATATATGGCGCTTGACGGCTATTGTATCATAAAACTCTTCAATGACCATTTTCGTCACTTTTTCATCACGTGAGAGATAGAGTTTATATGTTACTTTATTGTCTTTAGGGTCTTCAAAAAGGTAAAAAACCCTAGGAGTATGTTTGCCAAGTGCACTATAAAGGTCAAAAACTCTAGATAATACATAGTCTGTAGTTGGAAGTTTATATTCTGACAAGTCATAGTTGTCTATAAGTGCATGGTAAAGTAGCTTTTTTTGCATTAAAATAACAGAAAAGTATGCAGAATTTGCACGAGCTTCTTTTGAGAATTTTAGCATGGCAGTTGGTATAGATAGCCTATCTATGTAGTCAGATTTCAGGCATGCAAAAGCATAAAGAGAGACAAACTCTTCATCATGCTTATTTCTAGTGAAATGATCAAATCCGATATTGCAAGACTCCTCATATTTATTATTTTGATATAGTGAAAACATCTCTTTTTTTATGTCTGCATATAATGAAAGTGTTATAAATAGGGCTATGATAATTTTCATTGAAATTTTCCTGATTCAATCTCATCGAGAAGAATTTTTGCTGTATTCGAGTGCGAATGGCCAATATAATCATTGAGAGTTTTAATAGCCATATCTTTTTTACCTAACTTAACAAGTGATTTTGTAAAAACAATCCAACTCGCATCTATTTCACTATTTATTTCATTAGTTATAAGAGCATAATTATACGAGTTTTGATAATCTCCTAGTTCATAATATTTTTTTGCAGCAAAAAGACTTAAGGCAGGATTATTGTTTCTTTTGAATCTTTTTATGACACTAGAAATATCATTTTGTGTATTTTCTCTTGTTATATTGATTTTTTGGTCCAAATTATTTTCGGTTTCTTCCTCTTCTTTTACATCACTGGTACCATTATCAAGTTGAATCTCTTCAATCTTTTCTACTTGTGGGGAAGATTGGAACTTAGCATCTTTTTCTCTTAGAGGTTTTACTTTTTCATTATTCTTAGAGGTTTTTTCCTCATAGTATGGACTCATTGAGTTTTGCATATGCTTCATAAAATCCAGTGATGGTGTTAAAGTATGTGTATGACTCTCTTCTTTTATTAATGGAAGTTGTAAATCTGAAGATGTTATTTCTTTTTCTTTAATGATCTTAGTTTCAATTTGAACTCGAGTTGCACTTTCTTTTTGCTTTGGTACGGAAGACTCTATAGTGGATTTACTCTGCTTATTGTGAATTGAAGTTTTGGATTCATCAACATTATGATACTCAGGGGTGTCGTTATCATTATCTAAAGTGAAATATAGAACACTTAAAAGAAGGATGAAGCTAATTAGTAAAATGACATAAGGAGCATAAGATTTTATTTTGTACCTTAACCAACGAGACTCTAAATCATAAATGTTAAGCATTTATTAGTCCTGTGTGAATAGCAGCCATTTCTATGACTTTGTTTGTAATATAGTTACTTTTAATCTTATACATCTGATTGTTTGATTCGTAGATTGTATAAATATCAAAAAGAGTATAAAGTAGTTTGTTTGTATCTCTATAGTTACCTCGTGTTAAGGCATGAATCCTATTGACATTTTTTTGTGTGAACATATTTGCGGTGTCAAAACAGTTTGCTTTCATTAATTTCTTTTGTATATAGATTTTCAGTTCAATATTTGAAGCATTTTCAAGCTCAATAGTCTCCCAAATACGGGTTTGAAAATGTTCTTTAGCAATGAGGTCCTCTTCATCCGTTTTATGTAAGGTTATGACAAATTTAATTGTTCTTGTATCTGAAAGAAGTCGAATCTTCTCCATAAGAATTTCAGAGTAAAGTTGAGCTTCATCTAAAAGTACAACAGGTACATCTTTGTTTTGATTTGACTCAACAATTTTCATAAATTGAGTAAAATTTAGTTCTCCACTATATTTGGTACTGTAAATATCTTGTGCAAGGAGTTTATAAAATTCACTCTCATCAAGTATTGGCGTTTGATAGTAGAAAATTTTTTGTGATTGTGAGAGGTCTTTATATATTTTGGTGAGAAACATACTCTTACCAGTACCAGGTTTTCCATAAAGTAAAATCATCTTTAAAGGTTTTTTGATAGAGTCCTTTAGCGATTGATATATTGTTGAGACTCTATCAATTTGGATGTAGCCTTCGGCATCAACAGTATCTACAAATACATCTTTAGAACTTTCATAGATACTACTCATTAATGGCTCTTCCTATTTAGTGTTAATTTTTTTTGGAACTTTTAGCCCCACTTTTGGTGAGTTTTGTACTGTAAGACTGTTTGCTTGTTCTGACTGTGAAAGTTTTTTTCCTGGTTCAGAGTGCTCTTTAAGTAAAATTTCGTCTGTTAAACCTTCGTATCCTAATTCAGCAAGTGATACACTATTTATCTCTTTATGAACGATTCGTGGTTCAATAATAATAACTAACTCTTGTACTTGTTTAATCTTCTCTTCATATCTAAAAAGATAGTTTATAACTGGAATATCACCTAAAATAGGTACTTTACTAGAATCATTTGTATTTTGCGTATTTATAAGACCACCGAGAATAATTCTATTGCCATCTTTAACAGTTACAACTGAAGAGAGTTGACGACGATTTAAGTCCGGAGGCATGGTTCTATCTGCGTTATCTGTTTGAGAGATATCTGTTGCAGTTTCAGAGAGCGACGGATTGATTTTTAAGGTAATAGTTTTATCGTCAGAAATTTCTGGAGTAATAGTTAAAAGAACACCTGCAAATACAGATTGGACATTCTCATTTTGACTTTGAGCACCACTTGTACCACCTGCGAGTGTTTCAGTATTAGTGATTTTATAAAAGTACTCTCGACCAGCTGTAATAAGAGCTGGTTGATTATTTAAAGTGAGAACTTTTGGATTAGAGATAGCATTTACATCACCTTGAGTTTGCAAGAATTTAACAACTTCATTAAGTTCACCACCAGCCTTAATACTTACTAGATTTGCTGCACCATGAATAGTGTCAGCGGCAATAGCTGTTTCGGTGACATTAATACCCCCCGTACCAGAAGTTTCCCATGTCTGTACATTGTCATTATAGAGTTTTTGAGCACTTAACTGAATGTTTTGGAGTTTGTAAAGCTGTTTCCAATCTATACCAGTAGATTTTCCTTCACTCATTGTCACAGATAAAAGTTGTACATCTATAAGTACCTGTAGTTGTACTTTATCTTGTAGTTGTTTAAGGTATTTGTCAAAACGTTTAATCTGTTTATCAGTAGCAGTTACGGTTACAAGTCCAGCATTCTTGTTAATAATAGGTGCACTTGCAATGTACTCGTCATGTGGACGATTGAGAACTTTTTGAAACTCTAAATCTAGTTCTTCCCAAAATTTAACTTCATCCTCACTCTCTATTTTTATACCTGACTGTGAAAGAGAAGGTTGGCTTTGTCCAAGCATACCACCGCCCATTCCGCCAGCACCACTCATACCACCGCTCATACCACCCTGGTTCATATTTGATGATGAACTTAGAGTAACATCTGTTGTACCTTTACTTTTTCTCTGTGAGAGTATGTAATCTATTTCATATACTTTTGTTTTTAAGTATGAGATTTTCAAAAGATTGTTTTCAAGAGTGTATGCAAGATTATTTTCAGAGAGGATTATATCCAGTACTTCATCGATTGTGAGATTTTTTAGGTTTGTTTTGTTAAGCCTTTTTTCTAAAAACTTTTCCGCATTAGGATCAGTGACAATAATACTAAAACCACACTCATCACTTAATTGATCGATAAAATCAATTATTTTAGTATCTTTAGCAGAACTGATACTGAAGAGTTCATAGGAGCAATCCGCAAAACTACTTGTAGAAAGTAAAGCACCTAAAAGTACTGTGCAAATTGATGTTTTGATAGTTTTCATGTTCTAATCCTATTTTGTATTGAATTTTAAATTTTTGCTACTACTTTTTGTTGATAGTAGTAGCTTTTTCTTGTTTTTAACTAAAAGAACAGACTTTGGAGTAAGTTCAGTAAGTGTATAGCCATTTATTTTATCGCCTTTTTTGTACCAAAGATCGTTTATCATAGCAGAGTTATTCATAATTAGAGAAAGCGTTAAAACACTCTTCTTTTTTATTTTCTCATTTTTTGCAATAGTACTTTTAGCATTTGTCTTAGCAATGCTATAAGAAGTTGGATTTTTCTTG
>Ga0272440_1002397_pt1 | contig 14642 bp, 5 predicted proteins | sample SSMMMBAug17_FD_192440 | JGI IMG/M metagenome (GOLD analysis project Ga0272440, IMG submission 192440) | Marine sediment archaeal communities from Little Sippewissett salt marsh, Falmouth, MA, United States - SSM-MMB-Aug17 | ecosystem: Environmental > Aquatic > Marine > Wetlands > Sediment ...
ATTGCAGTTGAATGTATATGCTCAACTACAACAAAAAAGGGTTTAACTGTAGAGGGCATTTTGAATTCTAAACTGTATGTAAAAGGGTTAAAAGTTTCAGATGAGGAAATGAAAAATATCAATATACAGATTCGCAAATGAATTGATACTAAAAATCCATCTATAATGATTGTAAGCTTCTAAATCAAATAGTGTTTATCAAGTATCAATTCATCTGCGAAGATCTGTAGTAAAACATGAAGAATTTCCTCAATGGAACTATACAATATATCCTTGACACATATTCAAAAAATACCAATTAATTTTTGAGCACTCGCTTAGTTTAAATGAATAGTGCAGATGTTTTAAATCAATTCGCAATTATACGAAAGCGGCATGAAAATATTCATACATACTATATATCTCCCATGGTAAACAAACCTGTTCATTTTAGCTGGATAAGTGGCAATCCTGCAGACCCAATTTGGATCATTTATTTAAAAAGAGTGACTTTTGAAGGGGTTGAGCTTGAAGGCTGATTGAAAAATTATCATAGTCTTTATAAATTTATTCTTTTAAAAGCCAAATTCTTATAAAGCTTTGTGAAATAAGAAAAGCTTCTTTCTTAATGTTGAAGGAGTATTGATAAAAATGAGATATTATATACGTCGGCAGTATTGGATAATTATTTGTTTTCTGATGATTATTTTTTTTATTCATCCAAATATTTCACTCTCACAAGCCCCCCCTGATTTGTCTATATTTAAAGAATCTATAAATGATATTAAAGTTAGCTTATATAAAAAATTTGTGGTTTCTTGGACAGCTCATAATAACATGATAGACTGTTTACAATCAGACGGATGCATAGAATGGAATGATGCTGTTTTTTTATCTAAAGATCGTTCATGGAATACGGATGACATCTTAATTGGTAGCTCATCTTATGGTGGTTTAACCGCTCCTGGGGAGGGATATAATTTATCTACTGAATGTCTAATTCCAACTGATACACAACCAGGACAGTATTATATTATTGTGTATATAGATTTTTCGGAAGATTCTTCTCAAGGGAAAGTTATTGAAACAAATGAAACGAATAATTGGGTAGTAGTTAATAAGTTTGAATTGGATTATCAAATTAATGATTTAGTAATAAAAATTAAAGATGCAGTCTTAGAGCGTAAGCAGGAAGATGTCAGTACTTTTGACCTAAATGAGGATGGCATTGTGGATGTCGCAGATGTTGTCAATGCAGAGAACCATTCTCCGATAGTTTCTTTCATTAAAGAGACATCCATCGTAGATGAAGGAGTAGGATCTATTGATTGTAAAGTGAAGTTAAGCAGACCATTTTCAGGATATTTACAATATGAAGTCTCCGGAACAGCAACTGTTGGGAGTGACTATCAACCAACTACGGGAAATTTTTTAGTTGACGCCTCCAGTGCTAAAATTTCTATAATATTGGTTGATAATTTAGAGGTTGAAGCTACTAAAACAATCATACTAACAATAAAGCCTTCGACTTTAACCCTTGGAACGCCCAATTCCCACATCATTATTTTGGAAGACAACGACGCACTTTGGCAAGGCCACCTTGTTAGGGATGACCTGCGATTACCATTAGAAATGACAATTACACAAAAAGATTCACAGCTTCAAGCAGCTGTCATCAGCAATGGAAGTGGAACATTACCTTATGGAAAGTGGGCTGTAGATATTGATTCAACACTTGAACGCTTCAATGCCACAATTGGTCCAATAGAAATACAGCAGAGCAATTCATTACTTAATGCAAGTTTAACACGTAAAATTTACTTAACCTCAGAGCCACTTACGAATCCGGAGCATGTTCTTGATTTTGGTTCAAAAATTGAAGGCTCAATGTATGAAGAGTGGAAATTCTCTGAGCCGAATACTCAGCATTTGAATAAAATAGATAAAAATTCAATTAAAGGAACTTTTATACTCATAAAGGCTGATTCTGGATTACAAAAAGTTAAATCAGATCTTTTTCCTTTACTTAATTGATTTAGAAAGAGGATTGTTGATTATGTCATTTTTTAAAAAGACTATTTATCTGAATAAGAAAATTCATCGACTTGATAATGATAAGAAATTCGATAAGGCTATATATTCAATTTGGGAAAAAATGCATATACGGTGGTTAGTTTTAATTGTATTGGCAGGAGTATTGACATCATCTATTTCATTCGGAAATGATTGTATTCATTTTAATTGGAGTATTAAAGCTGAAGCATATGAGGTGTATGGGTCTGAAAATAATTCATTAGAAATAAATAGTAATTCAATAAATACGGAATTTAAAGATTTTGATTTCATAGCCCCAAGAGATGGGGAATGTAGTGGTGAAGTCAAGCTAGCATGCAATCGCAATTGTTCTACAACTGGATCAGCCAGGTACGTTGTGTATGTGGGTGGTGTAGAAAAATTTAAAAAAATGATTACTTGGTATAGTTCTTTTACCGAAAACTTTCGATTTGATTTTTTCAAATACGATATTTGTAATTTCAAGGTGAGTGCATCCGGTTTCAAGCGTTGCTCTTCAGAAGCATCCGTTAACTTTACAATCTCATATAATCCCAAAACCGACATAAAAGGGAGTGCTAGTGGAGATGGTTGTATAAAAAAAGTCGAAGGGGATCAGGCCTTGATAAACTATACAATCACTTGGATTAATTCTACGGGTGGGAACATAACAAATGTTAGGACCTCATCCCCTTGGGTTTCTATTACTGATTCTCGTTTTGAAATCTGGTGGCCAGTTCTTAATAGCACGAGTGGAACAATTATGGGCAAATTTATTAACACACAGCCAAGTGTCACTTTAGTTTACCCTGAAAATGATATAAGTATTGTAGATAATACTCCTCTTTTCAGTTTCAGTTATAATGACCCTGAAAATGATGGCCAGAAAGCATTTCAGATACAAATAAGTACTGATAATCAATTCCAAATCCCAAATATATTCGATTCTGGTCGCATTCAATCTAATAATACTTCTTATCAATTACCATCAACTGACAAATTAGATTCTGGTACCTATTACTGGCGAGTAAGAGTCAGCGATATCTATGATGGTGATACAAAATGGGGCGCTTTCAGTGAAGTAAGTAAATTCACGAATGTTGCTGAACCTGATATGTGTGTTGTTGATGGAGACAATGTATTAGCAAATGGAGATAGTTATACTTTTGATGATGTTGATTTGGTAAAAACAAGAACTAAAACTTTATCAATTAAAAACAATGGAAGTAATGTTTTACGTATTGACTCAATCAATTTAGACCCACAGGGTGTTTTTTTTGTTATTGCACCAGATATAGATTTATATCCAATCACGATTGACCCTGAACAGGAAACTGAATTAACTCTCAATTTTGTGCCTGACGATACTGGATTGCATAATACAACTGTTACCATTAAAAGTAATGATCCAGATGAAAATCCTTATTTAATTGTTATTTCTGGCCGTTCTATTGATTGGGTGTTTCGCTATAAGGATTATTTGTTTTCAAAAGATGGGGAGTACATTAAAGGAAAACAGAGTAATATTTCTCATTACTGGGGAGATGAAGAGAGAACTAAAGCATTTCAAAGAGTCATTGATTTTAAACAGAAGCTCAAAGATAATCCACTGGACAATGGAAAGAGAGGAGCCCTTCTCAATGTGTGTTACGATATTGCCTTAGCGGAACTTTCAATTGCGCAAGAAAAGGTCGTCGAATCACTGCTGTCTTCTCTTGGATTAAATCCTCAGGTTTCAAACGAACCTATTATTAATCAAGAAATATCATTGCTTGAAGAATCCAGGCAATATTACAAGAAGGGTTTAAAGGTTTATTTTGACCTTTTACAGGATTCTATGGGGGTCGATATGAAAACTGTTAATTCCAATTTAAGCAGTGACATACCCTTTGGTTATTATGTATTTTCACAAGAAGTCCCTCAGCGATCTCTTTATTCACCACTGAAAAGGAACGCTCAGGGCGATTTTGTATTACCGAACGAAATTGGTGATGACGTTCAAACTATTAAAATTTTTAAAGGTTACAAAGATCTGGTATTGTTGCTTCAGATTGAGAAAGAATATGTTCGAACTACAGAAAGATTAGCCCAATTATACCTGCTTAGAGTTTTTTCTGAAGGGACAAATTCACCGGATGAATCTAATTCAACTTACGAACTTATTGGGAATGTCCTTCAAGCGTCATATCTGGAAGTTGAAACTCTGCTGAGCTGTTTTAATACTAGTTTAAAAAGCGATTCATGGGAAAATTTACCATCAGTATTAACTGAAAACATCAATGCATGGCGAACTGCAATGAACGCACTAACTCACTATCAATCTTATTTGGAAGGTGAAACCAATCCTCTGGGTTTTCATGAAGATATTTTAGTTCTTTTTCAATCTCAAATACCAGGTGATCCAACTACTCCATACTTCAACTCATATGATTTTCTTTCTTCTTACTTAATGAAAGAGTCTGTTGGGCCATTAGCTGTTGCGCTTTCTGATTTTGCAGCTGCAGAGCAAGACTATCAAAACTATCGAGATCGACAAGATCAATTAGCTGGTCAATTAACTGCTTGTCGTGATCAATATGACGAACGTTTGAGAAAGATCGTTGGGGTTCGATATGGTGAAACTGGATACGAAAATCCAAGCGAAAACAAAGGTGGAGAAATTGCTCTGCAGAATCTCAATATCAATAGGGCTGTTAAGCGCCTTGAATCGATTCATAAGGAAATAGATAATGTAAAAGAACAAATCAACATTGAAATAACTCGGCGCGGACAGCAACAAAATATTAGGGATTCAATACGCAAGGTCGTTATTAAATATGGAGAAAAAGGAGCATTAATAGCTGATCGTCTTGCTGATATTTCTGTGGAACAATATTACGCAGCAAATCCTTTACTAAATCCTTATACTGTACGATCGACATGGAGTATACGTTATGCAAGACTTGAAAAACTAAAAGGATTTTACCATTCACAACAAAATAGACTTGCTGCCACTGAACGTGCTGAAATTTCATCTTTGGAGGATGACTTACTTAACGTAGACAGCATTGTGACAATTAAAAATATGTTATTGCGCATTGAAACTCTTTCCCTTGATATTATTGATGCAGCTATTCAGATTGAAATCGAACAAGGAAGGTTAACAGCGCTAATAAATGAAAAGGCTGATCTGGAGCAACGACGTGTAGAACTGAAATCCGAATTGGCAGGTAGATACTTTGCAGATCCTGCGCATCGACTTCTTAAAGATAAGTCGATAATACGGGCCGAGTTGAGCTTTAAGGAAGCTCAAAGATGGATGTTTCTATCTTTGAAAGCACTAGAATACAAATGGAATCATAAGTTTTCTAATTCATACAATGACCGCAACTATTCAACTAAAGATATTTTTATACTTCGAAACGCGAATGAACTTAAGGACTTGTTTAATGCAATGTCTGGATTTGACACAGCGATGTATATAGGAGAAAGGAATGATGATAGATACAAGAAATTCTCCATCAGAGATGATTTTTTAGGTTATAATAGGAATTATGAGAGACTCAGGAACTACTTGAATAACAATGTACTAGATAAAAATGATCCTGAAAATGAATTGTCTGTGAAAGCTTTGAAAATAAATTTTAGTACGGTTAAAGAAGCCTCTCTTTTTTTTAATAATCGAAGTTGGCTGGAAAAAATAAATTATATAAGGATTAAAATTTTAGGTGGGGCGTTAAATAATCTGGATTCGATGGTAGAAGGTTTTCTCAAATATGGTGGGATAAGTTATATTAGGAATATGCAGTCTGGAACTTTTGATCCACAAAATCCTGATCAATTGATTGAAGAAATGACAGGTTATTCAGTCCGATATTTATATTATGAACCTAATTTAAAAGTGTGGCAAAATAAGGATGTATTAGAAGGATCAATTCCTGTTCAATTTACGAAAGATCCTGATGTACCATCTGAGATATATCAGATAAATACATTCAAAGAGTGTAGCATAGCTACTTCAGAATGGTCATTATTTATAGCCCTCAATGAACCTGATGGAAGGCAAATTGTGGACATTTCGAAAATATATGATATTGAAATTCATTTCAACTTTTATTCTTATAATCGAAATTGAAATAATAACCAAATAGTTATGAATAATTTACCGACAGCATTTTTTTCTATAAAAAATATCAAAAAGAACATTTACTTATTAATTAAGTTTTATAACTAATTGCTAATGTTTTTAAATGCGCATATGCGGTGTAATTTGGATTATTTTAATTCTCCCAAACAGATTTAACAATATTGAGAATTTCCATTAGAAAGAAGAAACAGAAGATAAATGAATAGTCTCCCAGCAGGGACACATCATTTCTCCATTTGTTGAACAGTCTTTGTGATGAGAATTTATATTTATGAAGAGAGACGTAGCGTAGCGTGCCATGCTACGTCTCAAAGTTTTTAATTAAGTACAAACAAACGACTTCAAATTCTTTTAGAAGTAAATTCGTTTTATATTATGCTTTTAGATTACTTACTTTGGTCTTACTACCTTTTATCATAGAAAGAACTGCAATTAGAAAGAGAAAGAAAAAAACGATAAAGAATTTATTGTAAAGCACGTTTGTCAAATCTGATTGATATAATGGTTCAGAAACAATAAAGAATAAACAACCGCCACCGTCGTCGCCACTTGTTTTTAATTCTACCTCTTCTTCTTGCTTTTGAATCCCAAAAGCGCTCAAGTGATCTACACAAAAAGACACTGTTTTTGTATCTTCATCAATAGAAGTTAATTCACTTATTACTGAACCTTGATTATTTAGCAATGCAGTTACAGAACTTGCAGTGTGTATTTGATATATATTGCTTTTCAGGCCAGCTTTTGTAACAGGATCCGAATAATCCATTGTTAAACAAATCTGTTTTAAAGGATTTTGCATAGTATCATCAGTTGCACCCAATACATTACCCAGTTCATCTGTCAATTCCAGGTCTATAACCTTTCCGAGAATGGTTTGAGAATCTAAATTTTCGTATTCACTGATCGTACATTCAATCGTCTCTGGTATCAGATCACCTTGAAAACCATTGGCCGGAATATTGACAAAAACATGGGAGTCTTCATGATTACTTTTCATAATAATAGGCCTACCAGGGGTTACATTTAATGGTGTTTGTGTTTTGGTAGAAAACAAGATTGATGATTCTGGAATTTTAGCAAAATATACCGAACGGCTGTTATAAGAACCTTTGGTAACACTCCCATCTTCTGTTGTATCAGCCTTTATTCGTAATTCGATATCATCATATTCCAATTGTGTAAGATATGAGTGTGAGTTATTGTCAAATTCAAGTTTTGACTGTTCAATTTCAGTATTTTCAGGCATTAAAAATATCCTGATTTCATCTGGTTTTACAGAAGGTCCTGAAAAAGGAGGATCAGCTTTCACAATAATATTGACAGAATTGTTATGTCTTGCCTGATCATGTTCTTGTTGAGTTTCTGGTTTTTGAATCAACAGTTTTGTTTGTGCATACATTGTAATTTCAGAAAGATCATCTTGTGTTAAAGATAACTGACGATATCCTTTTTTAATGGCAGTAAAATCAAAAGGCATCCCACGACTATCCACAGCAATTCTAAAATGGCCATTTTCATCAGATAAAGATGTTGCTGGATAACTGTCATGGCTCATATGTATCATAACTTGTGATAATGGGTTTCCATTTTTTCCAATACATATGCCTTCAAATATAGTAAAGGTCTCTTCAGCAGGTAAAACAATGTTGTCAAGAGATTGGGTTCCAGTGAATCGAACGACAATAGATTCATGACCTGGTTTTGAAAAATTAATATATCTTACTTTTCCTGTATCTTTTATTGGCGATAATTCAAAATAGCCATTTTCATCTGTAACAGTCGTATTTGTAGTTTCCATCAGTACAACATTAACACCTTTTAGAATCAGATCATTTTGATCAACAACATTTCCCTTAATAATTATGTTATCAACATCTGCATATACAAGCACAATCCGAATAACTTCTATGGCTTTGTTCCCTGAAGTATCAGTAACATTATATTTTACATGATAATATCCTTCGCTGTTGACATCGACATTGTTAACAGCTTCAATTCGTTCCGAAATATCATTACCATTATCCACAGCCATTGCTCCTGGATCAATAAAAACAGAACCCAGTTTTATCGCTAAAGGTGTATCACCCAATAAGCTAATAATCGGTGGCACATTATCTTGTACTGAAAGATCAAATTGTTCTGTTGTTGACAACTCTCCTTCATCAATAACAGTAATGAGAATTGTTGTTTCGCCTGATTGATCAACAGCTGGCGTTATCTCTAAAGTTTGATCATTACCAGTTCCTTTTAAAAGCAGGTGAGAATCATTATTGGGCACAAGGGAAGCGTTGGTTGACAGAACAGAAACCAAAAGATCATCTCCAGAAGACTCCAGATCATTTATAGTGAATCCAACTGATAACAATGTATTGGCAGGCGTTTTCTGATCCGAAATTTCAGAAATTTCAGGGATATCATTTACAGGTAGAACTACAATCGAAAATTCTTCTTTGGCTTCTAAACCTTCAGGATCTGTCACGCGAATGGTAATGATACTTTCGTCTGTTTGATTTTGAACAGGTGTAATGATTATTTTTCTACTGTTTCCTGTACCAGCAAGTTCTATTCCGGAATTTTGAATTAAATTTGTGTTGGAAGATGATGCGGTTATATTTAATTCATTACCATCATTATCAATATCAAAAACAGTAAAATCAATTTCCTTGCTTGAATCTTCATCCATTTGTTGATAATCAATATCAGATATTATAGGACGATCATTTACAGGTAAAACATTGAGTGTGAATGTGGCTTCATCTGTTTTATTTTCAGTATCAGAAACAATGACGTTGATATTCACAGAACCCCATTGATTGGGTGTTGGTTTTAGAACGATTGTTCCTGTATTGTCTTCTGGATTTCTACTAATTACAATATGCTCATTATCATTAGGAATAATATCCGGATTATCTGACTGAACACTAAGATTCAAATCTTGAGCATTATTATCCAAATCATATATGTTAAAGCTAATAGGTTGTGAATTTGTATCTTCATTTGTCGAGTGATTTGAAATAGACGATATTTCTGGACTGTCATTTACAGGAAGAACAGTAATATTAAATGTTGATTGACTTGAACAATTTTCTTCATCACTCACAACAATAGTTATTTGAGAAGACCCACTAATATTCTCCATCGGACGAATGATTAACTGCTTCAATTCTCCATCACCTTCAAGTATAATATATTCAGAATCATCAGGAACTAACGCCAGGTTACTTGAAGTGATATCTATTTGAAGCAGAGCAGCAGGCGTTTCATTATCATGAATGTTAATATCTATTGGACCTGATAATGTATCTTCATCAATGATAATATTATCAACAGATGTTATCGTTGGACATGTATTGTCTTTCTTGTGAACAGTAAGCGTAAACTCTTCAGTTGCACTAAGATTGCCCTCATCTTTAACGCTAATCGTAATATTTGCACTACCGGTTTTCCCTTCAACAGGACTGATTGTGAGTTGTTTTGATGAATCATTTCCACTGACATTCAGATTGTCATTGGATAAAAGTTCGATATTATCAGATACTGCTGTAACAATCAGTAGGCTTGATAGTGTTTCAATATCCGATACTGTAAAAACAACCGGCTGAATTTGATTGCCTTCTTTGATAACAATTGAATCAATCGCGGATATTGTAGGCTGATCATTGATTGGTTCAACAGTAAACTTGAAACTGGATGAGGTATAGAGTCCTTCTGGATCAGCCACTTTTACTGTAATTAATGCCTCTCCATAACTGTTTGGATTAGGCTGAATTTGAATGCTTCGCTTTTCATCTTCAATACCAAGAAGAATATTATCATTAATGACCAAAGTCGCGTTATTTGAAACAGCAGTAACAATTAAATCATTTTGTGGTGTTTCAACATCGCTTACAGTAAATAAAATTTTGTTGCTCATGGTGTCTTCATCTGTATTAATAGGACTAAGTGGTGAAATAATGGGCATATCATTAACAGCCAAAACAGTAACATTAAATATTGACTGACTCGAACAGTTTTCTTCATCACTAACAACGATTGTTATTTGAGAAGACCCACTAATATTTTCCATCGGACGAATAATTAGCTGCTTCAACTCTCCATCACCTTCAAGCTTGATATGTTCAGAATCAACAGGAATTAATGCCTGATTGCTTGAAGCAATGTCTATTTGAATTTGAGAAACAGGTGTTTCATTATCCTGAATCATAATATCCATTGGATCTGATAATGTGTCTTCATCGATTATAATATTATCAATGGATGTTATCGTTGGGCATGTATTGTCTTTTTTGTTAACAGTCAGTGTAAACTGTTCATTTGCACTAAAATTGCCTTCATCTTTAACGCTAATCGTAATATTTGCAATACCGGTTTTCCCTTCAACAGGACTGATTATGAGTTGTTTTGATGAATCATTTCCACTGACAACCAGATTGTCATTGGGTAAAAGTTCTGAATTATCAGACACTGCTTTAGCAATCAGTTGGTTTGGTGGTGTTTCAATATCCGAAACTGTAAATGCAACTGGCTGAATTTGATCACCTTCTTTGATAACAATTGGCACAATCGTGGATATAGATATGTTTGGATGATCATTGACTGGATAAACAGTTAGATTAAAACTGGTATAGTTACTAAGCCCCTCTGAATCAGCCACTTGCACTGTAATTAATGCCTCCCCATAACTGTTTGGATTCGGCTGAATTTGAATGCTTCGCTTCTCATCTTCAATACCAAGAAGAATATTATCATTAATGACCAATGTAGCGTTATTTGAAACAGCAGTAACAATTAAATCATTTTGTGGTGTTTCTACATCGCTTACAGTAAATAATCTTTTGTTGCTCATGGTATCTTCATCTGTATTAATAGGACTCAGTGGTGAAATAATGGGAATATCATTAACAGGTAATACAGTTACAGTGAAACTCGTAGTTGCTGAAAGGTTATCTTCATCAGTTACAGTAAGTGTTATGATTGTTTTACCAAAAGCGTCTTTAACCGTCGAGATGTTAATATTTCTATCAGTTCCTTCACCACTGATAATAATCTTTTCATCTGGAATCAAACTCTGATCACTTGAATGAACATTCACAATCAGATTTGCCGGACTTGTTTTATCATCATTTACAGTGAAAGAAATAGAACCAATAATAGAATCTTCAGGTATCTCTATATCATCAATTGGCGAAATTGTCGGGGGCTGACCGGTTGGTTTAGATAATTTCACTGCATAATCACTCATAAGTTCAAATGTTTTTGTCTCAATAGGAGTGCCATCCATACTATAGAACGTGACAACAAAATCTGATATTTCTTGTTGATTGATATGATCCCATACGACAAAATGAATATTATTCCCTTCAAAAAAACCATTCACTTGACCATCACTTAGATCATCATCACCAGAACATTTTATATTGGTAGGTGTATATTGACTGATTGTAGTCGATATTTTTTCTGTTCCAACACAGTTTTCGTTATCGTAAATACATATTTCATCATTGATAGAATAATTGTAACCTTCTATGTCAATTATATAAAGGTTCATGGGATTATATGGATGGCCATCCCAGACTTTTTGACAATGTTGAGCGGGTGCTTCACTTGTAACAAATAATTCAACACCATAGTCGCTATTTCCACTAAATGTTGGTGGTTCTATTTCTGATCCATCAAGAGTCATGTACTTCATTGTAATATTGGTGTACTCACTTTGACCATCCCAATACTTGAAAATAATTGGGTTACCTTCAATAAAACCATTAATGATTGAATCATTAGGGTCATCATCTTTTGCAATTTTAATTTCTACTGAGGCTTGTTTGCTAATATTGATATTTTCAACAACACCAACTCCAACGCAATTGTCACCATCAAAAACAGCAATTTCATCATTAACTTTAGGATTCAAACCACTTAACCCAACAACCCATAACCCCATTCTATCATATGGGTAGCCTGTCCAAACTTTTGAAAAATGCTTGGGTTCAGAGGCACTTTCACGAACATTCTGTGAGTTCCTTATTTTTCGCTTTCGAGAAGGTAGCTCTTTATTAATGATCAGTTGCGCATCTGACTTAACTTTTACCATATATCCTTTTAGTGGTTCCAAATCACCAATTTTGTTCATCCAGTTACCAAAAAATTTAATTAAAGTATCCCCTTTTTCATCAATTACCTTGATTAATTGATCATTGTCAATCAGAGGTTTAAAAACGTCCTTTGTGATTTGTGGTATTTCTTTAGGATAACCTATGATATTCCATCCACTCTTTAAATCTATTGTCATTGGTAACTGACTTTTTGTGCCTTCAATAATTAAATCGACATCTTCTTTAACCTTAACCTTATAACCTTCAGAATCAGCAAAAGTTCCTATATGATTTTTCCATGAACCAAAAAATTGAATAACAGTATTTCCCGCTTCATCAATTACTTTCACCAATTTATCTTTATCTATGATGGGCTGGAAAATATTTAACATATCTAAATCATCTGGAATTACATATGAAGATATAATATTCCAGCCAGCTGCCAGGTGAATTGTTTGTGTAGATTTTCTATCTCCTTCAAGTATTGCAGCATAATCACCTAAAGCAACAAAACCAAGTGAATTCACAGGTTGACCTTCTAATGTTTGATAATCTGGAGAAACAGAAATTTCTATATTTTCACTTTGATCCCAAAATTTAAAAGTAATGGCATTTCCTTCAACAAAACCATTGACATTGTTGTCATTATAATCATCATCTTGAGAAGTTTTTATGGCAAGTGGATTTTCTTTAGTTATGTTGTGTGTTACAGTCAAAGCACCAACGCAAACATCACCATCAAAAATGCCTATTTCATCACCAATAGATAAAGTATGATTATCTATTGTTGCCCCTATAACCCAAAATATCATTCGTTGATAAGGCTCGCCAGACCACACGTGCTTAAAATGCCTTTCTGAATTGTTATCTTTGGAAATAACTGTAATTTGACCTGATTTAACAGTTGGTTCAACAGATGCTGAACCATCAGCATTTGAAAGTGCATATTTTGAATTCAACATTACAGGATCATCAACACTTGCAAAAGCGATAGTTTTTGGGCCAACATCAGCGTCATTAGAAGCTGATATTTTTAAAGACATGAGCAAACCTTCATTTGAACTGATTGTATTAGCGTCTGAATAAGCAATAACTGAAATACCATTATCAAATATATGGTAATCTGTCGTGAAATTATCTGACAATAGCTCTCCTTTGACAATTTCAGTTGGTTGGACACCATTTGGGAATAATATTTTAGCATTGAAGCCAGCATACGATTGATCGCCACCTGATAATCGCAAGTCAATAGATGCATTTTCGCCTTGTTTAACAATAGCAGAACCTATTGATAGTTCAGGACTGGCACTTACGTTCGAAAAACCGAACAAAATTATTAATGATACAATAAAGGAATTTGATAAAGTTTTCATTGGCAAACCTCCGAATAAAGTTAGGTTGGCTATGTTATCATTTCTGGAAATATTAATGTTGATATAACTCGCTATAATAGCGTCCTTAATGAAATATATTTTTTATAAATCTTTTTATAAAGAATGTCAATGAATAAACACAAAATATATCACAGAATGATTACAGTAAAATATATATTTTTTATTATCAAAGAAATGTTATATGTATTATTACTGATTTTAGCATATGAAAACTATCTCTTTCAAAGAAAATTTATCATAGACTGTTTATTTGTTTACAAAATGTTAATTTTAAACGGCCACATAAATTAAATATGCTACATAGCAACCGGCCATATAAGACTATTAATTAATATACCAAAAAAAATTCCCCAAATTTTATTTTTGATATTTACTTTTTATTCATACCTCGAACATAAACACCAATCAAATTACTTAATTTTTACTGCTTACAAATACATGCATAAGCATATAAAATTAATACGAAATATCATCCAAGATAAAACCTTTAAGAAAAAACTCAATGAAACCATTATTTCTTGTAAGGAATTCTGCAGAAATTGTTGAAAATAAAAGTTTTGAATTTATTCTAAAAATATGAAAAAAACTGCTTCAAGTTGATAAAAAAAAAGTTCGATTATAATAAATGGTCAGAAATAAAGACGACTTTGAACGAAAACAATATGTCTCATTTCAGAATTACATCGATTTGAAATACCGAAAAATTGTCATTGGAAAGATGTGCGGGAAACAACTGTCAATGTTGGGCAAAAAATTGAACACGCATTAAGACAAATTGAAAAAGCGAACCAGGAATTTTTATATGGTATTTTTGGTGATGCCCAGTGGAGTACGTATGCTGATGTTGAAAACTTTGTTAAAATAGCAACCATCGATGAAATAAAGGAAAATGATTATAACTTGAATATCCCCCTTTATGTTGAAAAAACCATTGAAGACAACCTTCCTTCAGTTGAGGAAGCCATGACAGAACTTAAAATTGCATGGGAAGACTGCTTA